>ERZ791840.1791-NODE-1791-length-9896-cov-2.686414_pt1 | contig 9896 bp, 9 predicted proteins | sample MGYA00510291_ERZ791840 | MGnify/ENA primary metagenome ERZ791840 (study PRJEB30046, sample SAMN00715256) | human gut metagenome | study: EMG produced TPA metagenomics assembly of the A metagenome-wide association study of gut microbiota in type 2... | reverse complement strand
GCAAATCCCAATATCGACTGATGAAATTTTGAAAAATAGATTCCTGATGCAAATCCAATCATATCATAACTGCTCAGATCTACATCTGGCTGTTTTACAGCATCAATCAAATCGACCTGGCATTCTTCTGCTATGCCCTTTACTAGTTTTTCTGTATTTCCATGATGTACAGATGCGTATACGATTGCTTTTCTCATTTGTTTTCCTTTCTGCCTGTCTCCATTGTTTTAGTATTCTTTTGAAATTTCTCCTGTACCATCATGAGCATTTTTTCAAAAGACTGTGCAAACCTTACATCATCTTCTTCTGTTCGTTTTTTCGGTCCCTTGATATGATTCTTATGGGAACTTCTTCTGGCTTTTTTATTCAAATGACGTTCCATGAGCATCTGATCAATATTGTCATTCGTGTACCATTTGCCCGATTGATGAATGGCATATGCACCTTTTCCTAGTGCCATTGCTGCAACACCATAGTCCTGTGATACGACAATATCTCCTTTATGGCAGATACTGATCAGTTTATAATCTACTGCATCTGCTCCTGCCCCTACTACAATCACTTCGCTATAATCAGAATACAAAATATGATTTGTATCACACAGCAATGTAGTTGGAATATTATATTTCTCTGCTATTGTCTCGATAATATCTACTACCGGACATGCATCTGCATCTACAAATATCTGCACTAGTGCCTCTCCATTTCTTTTTATATCTAAAATCTACTACAATAGAATTATACCACTATTCCCTCTTTTCACCAAACACTATTCTAGCACCACATCCCGCCGCTGACACTCTCATGGCAGAACCATTCCCATAACTTCCGTATGGCTTAGGATTTCTTTCTCTAAACCAATACCTGAATCTTCCACCATAACCTGCATATGGATATCTTTTTCCCCAATCCTGCATGTTAGTTACTACCGCTTCTTCTATTTTCTTTACTGTAGCTTCCGTTCCGACTGCAAGAAGAGCTTCTCCAACTGCTATTGTCATAACAGAATCATCTGTAAAGCTACAGCCTTTACTAAACAAATCAAACTTTTTTGTAATTAACTAAAATTAGTCAATTCTTACCAGTTTTCTATTTTTCAAAAAAACCTCCATTTCCCTTATAAAACGGTTGCTTTTTCTCTAAACTATAGTATAATAAACCTTGTCGTGTGTATAGAAATACTAAACTCTAGGTTTATTTTTATTTTTACAAACAATTTACAGAAAGGAGCTATTTATGAACATCGGACAGAAAGTAAGGGAGCTCCGTATTGCGAAAAATCTTACCCAGGAAGAACTTGCAGACCGGAGTGAGCTTTCGAAGGGATTCATTTCCCAGCTGGAACGGGATCTTACTTCTCCTTCTATCGCCACATTGGTTGATATTCTGCAGTGTCTCGGCACCAATCTGAATGAATTTTTCAGCGATGACGAGGAAGAACAGGTTGTCTTCGGTGATGAGGATTATTTTGAAAAAAAGGATACTGATCTGAAGAATACGATTGAATGGATCATTCCGAATGCCCAGCGCAATATGATGGAACCGATCCGTCTTACCCTGGCTCCGGGCGGTGCAACCTACCCGGATCTTCCACACGAAGGTGAGGAATTCGGATACGTGCTTCAGGGTTCCGTCAAAATCCACGTAGGCAATAAGGTCTACAAAGCTAAAAAGGGAGAATCCTTTTATTTTACTCCCCACGCAAAGCATTATATAGAAGCATCGTCTTCTTCCGGGGCACGCCTGATCTGGGTCAGCACTCCCCCAAGTTTTTAAGTACACAGGAGGATTATACATATGCCAAACAAACTGATTGACATTGTTGGTGTTTCCAAATCATATGGAGACAATCTGGTTCTGGACGACCTGAACCTTTATATCAGAGAAAATGAATTTCTCACACTTTTAGGACCTAGCGGCTGCGGAAAGACAACGCTTCTGCGTATCCTCGGCGGATTCGAAAATCCGGACTCCGGAAAAGTAATTTTCGATGGAAAGGACATTACATCCCTTGCACCGAATAAACGACAGCTCAACACTGTTTTCCAGAAATATGCGCTTTTCACCCATATGACCATTGCTGAAAATATTGCTTTTGGTCTGAAGATCAAAGGGAAATCAAAATCTTACATCGATGATAAGATTCATTATGCATTAAAACTGGTCAATCTGGAAGGTTACCAGAACCGTTATCCGGATTCTTTAAGTGGGGGGCAGCAGCAGCGTATTGCCATCGCCCGCGCCATTGTAAATGAACCAAAAGTTCTTCTTCTGGATGAACCTCTCGGTGCCCTGGATTTAAAGCTCCGCCAGGACATGCAGTATGAACTGATCCGTTTAAAAAATGAGCTGGGAATTACATTTATCTACGTTACCCACGATCAGGAAGAAGCCCTCACCATGTCTGACACGATTGTTGTCATGAATCAGGGATACATCCAGCAGATCGGTACACCGGAAGATATCTACAACGAGCCGGAAAATGCTTTCGTAGCCGACTTCATTGGCGATAGCAACATTTTCAATGCCATCATGGTACGCGATAAGCTGGTCAATATTGTCGGTGCCGAATTCCCGTGTGTGGATACCGGATTCGGAACCAACAAACCGGTCGATGCGGTCATCCGTCCGGAGGACATCGATCTTGTAAAACCAGAAGAAGGCACATTAAAGGGTGTCGTTACCCATCTGATTTTCAAAGGAGTCCACTATGAAATGGAAGTCCTTGCCAACAACTATGAATGGCTGGTACACAGCACCGATATGTTCCCGGTTGGCACTGAGGTTGGAATCCATGTTGACCCGTTTGATATTCAGATCATGAAAAAACCGGAATCTGAAGATGAGGAGGCTGTAGGAATTGAAGAATAGCAAACGTCTCCTGGCTGGGCCATACCTTTTCTGGGCAGTTTCTTTCATTATCATTCCTCTGATCATGATCTTCTATTATGGTCTGACTGACAATGACGGAAAATTCACCTGGATGAACCTTGCCAAAATCACAACACCTGAGAATTTAAAGGCTCTGGGGCTTGCACTTCTGCTTGCATTTGTCAGCACAGTGATCTGCCTGATCCTTGCCTATCCTCTGGCAATGATCCTTGTCGGAAGAAATGTAAACCAGTCCAGCTTCGTAGTACTTGTTTTCATCCTTCCGATGTGGATGAACTTTCTGCTCAGAACTCTTGCATGGCAGAACCTCCTGGAGAAAAACGGTGTCATCAACTCCGTTCTCCATTTCTTCGGGCTGCCTTCATGGAACATTATCAACACACCGACAGCGATCATCCTCGGTATGGTCTACAACTTCCTGCCGTTCATGGTGCTGCCAATTTACAATGTACTTGTAAAGATTGACAAAGATGTTATTTCCGCAGCCAGAGATCTCGGTGCCGGAAATATCCAGACATTTACCAAGATCATCCTTCCGCTTAGTGTTCCGGGTATCATCAGTGGAATCACTATGGTATTTGTACCTGCACTTACAACCTTCGTCATTTCCAACCTCCTCGGTGGAAGCAAGATCCTTCTGATCGGAAATGTCATCGAACAGGAATTCCAGCAGGGAAGCAACTGGCATGTAGGAAGTGGACTTTCACTTGTCCTGATGATCTTCATCATTGCAAGTATGGCTCTGATCGCCAAATACGATAAAGACGGGGAGGGCACAGCATTCTAATGAAAAAGAAATTGCAGAATTTATATTTACTGCTGATCGTGATCTTCCTCTATGCTCCGATCATGACACTGATGGTTCTGTCCTTTAACAGTTCCAGAACCCGTGCCAAATGGGGCGGATTTACCGGAAAATGGTATGTATCCCTTTTCCAGGATGAAGCGATCATGAGCACCTTATACAACACCCTGATCATCGCACTTCTTTCTGCGCTGATTGCAACCGTGATCGGAACTTTGGCTTCCATTGGAATCCAGAGTATGAACCGCAAGTTCCGTACCTTTATGCTGGGTGTCACCAACATTCCGATGCTGAACGCAGACATTGTGACTGGTGTATCTATGATGCTGCTGTTCATCGCATTCCGTATGACCATGGGATTTTCGACAATCCTGATTGCACATATAACCTTTAATATCCCATACGTCATTTTAAGCGTCATGCCAAAACTAAAGCAGACCAACCGGCGGACCTATGAAGCCGCACTGGATCTGGGTGCTTCCCCGATCTACGCTTTTTTCAAAGTCGTATTTCCGGATATCCTTCCAGGAATTCTTTCCGGTTTCCTGCTTGCATTTACCATGTCGCTGGATGATTTTGTGATCACCCACTTTACCAAAGGACCTGGAATCGATACCCTGTCCACCAAAATTTACAGTGAAGTACGAAAAGGAATCCGTCCGGAAATTTACGCACTTTCAACGATCATGTTTGTAACGGTGCTCTTCCTTCTCTTCCTGATCAATTTAAAACCGGAAAAAGAAGTTCACGAAAAAGACGGCACGGTCCGCAAGCCATCCCGTGCACGCCACACGATGCGTCTCGTCGTAACACGTGTCGTACCGGCACTGCTCGTGATCGTCATTACAGCCGGAGGATTTTTCTACAATTCAAAGACAAAGATTTCTGGCTCCGAAAAGGTAATTGTCTACAACTGGGGCGAATATCTGGATCCGGATGTTCTGGATATCTTTGAAGAAGAAACCGGTATCCAGGTAGTTTATGAAGAATACGAAACCAATGAGATCATGTACCCGAAGGTGCAGTCCGGCGCCATTTCCTATGATGTGGTCTGCCCTTCTGACTATATGATCCAGCGTATGATCGAGAATGATCTCCTCGCCGAGATCAACTGGGATAATATTCCGAATATCAAAAATATTGGACAGACTTACATGGATCAGTCCAAAGCATTTGATCCAGAAAATAAATACTCTGTTCCTTATTGCTGGGGAACTGTCGGGATCCTTTACAACAAAACCATGGTAGACGAACCAATTGATTCCTGGTCTGTTCTCTGGGATCCAAAGTACAAGGACAGCATTCTGATGCAGGACAGCGTCCGCGATGCATTCGGTGTTACCTTAAAATATCTTGGATATTCCCTGAACTCAACCGACCTGGACGAGCTGAACGAAGCGAAGAATCTTCTGATCAGACAGAAACCACTGGTTCAAGCATACGTCGTTGACCAGGTGCGTGACAAGATGATCGGAAACGAAGCAGCCATCGGTGTTATTTACTCCGGTGAAGCCATTTACACACAGAAAGAAAATCCAAACCTGGAATACGTGATCCCGAAAGAAGGATCCAATATCTGGATCGACTCCTGGGTAATTCCGAAGAATGCAGAGCATAAGGAAAATGCAGAAAAGTTCATCAACTTCCTCTGCCGTCCGGACATCGCACTGAAGAACTTTGAGTACATCACCTACTCGACTCCAAATGAAGCAGCACGGGAACTGATTGAAGACGAGTCCATCCGCAACAGCAAGATTGCATTCCCGGATGCAAGCGAGCTCTCCGGATGTGAGACTTTCAAATTCCTTGGAGATAAAAACGATGCTGTCTACAATGAATTATGGCGGGAAGTGAAATCAAAGTAATGTGGGAAAGAATTCTGAATTATACAATAACCGAACAGAAAACTTCCAATATCCATGAGTTTTTAAAAGCTCATGGATATTCTTCTTCTCTGATCCGGGCAATCAAAGAGGATCCGGAAGGAATCCGTCTGAACGGGGAACCAGTACTGGCACGCACCCTTCTTACTCCCGGCGACCAGCTTGCCATCCGGATTACCGAAACAAAATTCTCCGAAAATATTGTTCCGTCAGATCTGCCTCTTTCGATCGTATATGAAGATCCGGACCTTCTGGTCATCAATAAACCTGCCGGAATGCCAATTCACCCTTCCCAGGGAAATTATGACAACACACTTGCCAATGCCTGCGCATGGTATTTCAAAGAGAAAGGCGAGCCTTTTGTATACCGTTGCATTAACCGGCTTGACCGGGACACCACCGGTCTTCTGATCATTGCCCGGCATCTTTACAGTGCCTCTCTCCTCTCTGCCATGATGGCACGCCGGGAAATCCACCGGGAATATCTGGCACTTGCCACGGGAATCGTCCCGGAAGACGGAATCATCACTGCTCCAATTGCCAGAAAAGAGGGTTCTACCATCGAGCGCATGGTCGATTTTAAACATGGTGAATATGCCTGCACCCATTACCGCAGGCTTTCCATCACAAATACAGATCCGGTCTACTCTCTGGTTGCCTTAAAGCTGGATACCGGACGCACTCATCAGATCCGGGTGCATATGAATTACATCGGTCATCCGCTTCCGGGAGATTTTCTCTATAATCCGGATTACAGCCATATCAGCCGTCAGGCACTGCACTCACATCATCTGCGTTTCCGGCATCCAATCACAGGAGAAGAAATGCATTTCACAGCGCCTGTGCCTGAAGATATGTTACTCTGATAAATATAGGTAAGTGATCCTATACCCCAACACATAATGCTCTCTTTATGGAAGAATTTTCCATGTATATTTTCCGGTCAAACCCAAAAGAGCTCCTGAGAGAACAAAGTTATTCATTCTCCCAGGAGCTCTTCTTTTATTTCTTATTTCTGACGATGGATCACACTAAAAAACAGCGGAACGGATTCAAACTGCCTCTATAATCTATATCGCTCTCTTACCATGTGACCAGCTTCAACATTTTACAAATCAAAACATCCGCCTCCAATAAATTCCCTCAAAATCGAATTCTGCGGAACATACTCACTTCCGATCCCCACAAAATAATCCAGGAATTTGAGCAGTCTCTTCGCTTCCTGATATTCGGCGCAGTCCTTCTCAATTCCGAACAGGATCGGTTCTGCATAAGCTTTCAGAACTGCCAGCTCATAAAGAAGAGCTGAATTGAACATCACATCCGCGTCTTCCTGATACGGGAAAATATTGTTCTCTTCCCCTCTTCGCACCGACTGCCACATAGCGATCGTCTGCTTTGCCGAAGTACCTCTGGTTCTTGCATCACGCACCATCCGGCGGATCAGACGTCCATCTGTTGATGCGATCCGGTTATGCTCATCGATATTCAGCTGGGTCAGTGCACTGATATAGATCTTGAATTTATTTTCTTTTGGCAGATCATGAGTCAGCGCGTCATTCAGACAGTGAATGCCTTCGATCACCAGAATATCCTGCTCACCAAGCTGCATATGATGTCCGTTATATTCCCGTTTTCCGGTCTTGAAATTGAACGTCGGAAGTTCAATCCGTTCGCCTGCAAGCAGCTTTTTCAGATCGTGGTTAAAAAGTTCCACATCCAGCGCTTCCAGACACTCATAATTCGGCTTTCCTTCTGCGTCCAGCGGTGTATCCACACGGTTCTTAAAGTAATCATCCACCGAAATCGGATGCGGGACCAGACCGCTTACCCGGAGCTGGATGGAAAGCCGTCTGGAAAATGTAGTCTTTCCTGACGAAGAAGGACCGGCGATCAAAACAAACTTCTTCTGCGGATTTCCTGCAATCTGCTCTGCGATCTGCGCAATTTTCTTCTCCTGCATTGCCTCCTGTACCAGAAGCAGTTCCTTTGGATTGGCGCTGCCGCCTGTCACATAATCATTCAGTGCCCCTACCGTCTCAATTCCAAGCATATCACCGCCACGCGTAGACTCTTTCAGCACATGGAACAGCTTATTCTGAGGCTGAAACGGAGGTATCTTTTCCGGTTCAGCTGCCTCCGGCATCTGCACTACAAATCCCTCATCATATAAATATAATTTAAAATATTTTAGATAGCCGGTTGACGGAACCATATAGCCGTAATAGTAGTCCTCAAATTCATTGATACTGTAAATATTGACCGTAGACACTCTGCGATACCGGAACAAACGCTCTTTATCCTTCATACCGTACTTGCGGAACATTTCAACCGCTTCATCGGTATGAACCGATCTCTTCCGGATTGAAAGATCCATATCTGCCATTTCATGCATCCGTTCTTCAATCCTTGCAAGCAGTTCCTGATCCAGCTTCTGATCTCCTTTTATTGTACAATAATACCCTTTATCTACAGAAAAATGGATTCTCACCTGTTCTATCTTATCGTGTCCGATTGTATCATATACTGCCTTCACCAGCAGAAAACTTACACCACGGCGATAGGTAAGATTTCCAATTGTCTCGCCTGTCGTCACAAAATGGAGCGTACAGTCCTTTTTCAGCTTCTTTCCAAGCTCCTGAAGCTTTCCATTTACATATACAAGAACAATATCATGTGGATATCTTTCCTGATATTCCCCGGCAATCTGCAGATATGTGGTTCCTGCCGGAAAACTTCTCTCTTCCCCGTCAATCTGTACTTTGTACATCTGCTGTTCCATATTTACCGCCTTCTTTCTGCCTTACGGCGCTTTGACAAATCTGTCTGTTTTCTCCCCGCTCCCAAACACCTTACGTCAAAACCCAGAATGGCTGCCGGATCTTTGCTGTCCGGATCTCTGCCTCTGGAAATTTCTCCCGGCAAAAATGTTCCATATCTGCAATAAAGATATGCTCCACGCCATAGTGTCCGGCATCAATTACTGCCATTTTTTGCGCAACCGCATCAATCCCCTCATGGTGATCAATGTCACCTGTCACCAGTACATCCACACCTTTTTCCAAAGATACGGAAATTGCGCTCTTCCCGGAGCCCGGAAAAACACCAAGGCGATGTACCTGCATATCCGGCTCTCCAAATATTTTCACATTCGGAAGATCAAATGCTTTTTTTACCATTTCCGCACAGGATTTTAAATCCATCGGCTGTGCCAGATCAGCAACTCTTCCGATTCCAACCGGAACTTCACCGGATTCTGAATGCATGCTTCCCGTCACTTCCAGAACCTCCGGTTCACTCAGTTCAAGTACCTTCCCAGCAAGCTCTGCCATTCCCATTACATCATAATTGGTATGCATCGCATAGTAAGAAATGTCATCCCTGATCAACTTCAGTACTCTTCTGCCAATAAAATCCTCGTCATTGATCTTTTTCATTGCTTTAAAGATCATCGGATGATGTGTGATCAGCATATCTGCGCCCCAGTCTGCTGCTTCTTCGATCACTTCATCCGTCGCATCCAGTGCAAGATAGATCCGCTTTACTTCTTTATCGCTTCTTCCGACCTGCAGTCCTACATTATCCCACTCCATAGCATAGTGCTTTGGAAAACGTGCTTCTATTTCTTTTATAATTTCTCTGCAAATCATCATTTTCCTCCTAAAAATACCGGTCAAGCAGGTCTTCTGCTCTCTTTATCATATGCAGAACCTCTGCACTTCTCTCCTTCGTGCGCTCACTCTCCTGCACTCGAAGCTTTTCATACACGCCCTGATTCACAGACAGTTCCTTTTTCAGATATTCTCCCATCACCGGGTGAGCCTTCTCTAATAAATATTTCCCATATTCAAGCTCTTCTTCTGCTGCCGGAACACCTTCCGCATAAAGACCTCTTTGCTCTGCCGGGATCACCTTCATCATTGGATAGTATTTTCCATCCTCTTTCACCATGTCCTCTGCAACGATACGAAATCTATGTTCTTCCAGATAACGGCGGACTTTCGCAAGCTCTGACTGCGGCTGCAGGACCAGTTCCTTTAAGCTTCTGGTTTTTTCCGGATCCTCATTCAAAATGTGTATGACAAGACCGCCGCCCATTCCGGCGGCGATCATTGTGTCAGCTTCTTCCATTTTCAAATTCACCAGACCATCAGAAAGACGGGTAACGATCTTCCCATCCAGTCCATGTTCAAGGATATGTGTATCCGCTCTCTCTAATGGTCCTTTGTTAATATCCATGGCAATTGCGGATGGAACCAACCCGTTCTGTGTCAGATAGATTGGGATGTAAGCGTGATCTGTTCCCACATCCGCAA
>ERZ791840.1783-NODE-1783-length-9929-cov-2.394572_pt1 | contig 9929 bp, 3 predicted proteins | sample MGYA00510291_ERZ791840 | MGnify/ENA primary metagenome ERZ791840 (study PRJEB30046, sample SAMN00715256) | human gut metagenome | study: EMG produced TPA metagenomics assembly of the A metagenome-wide association study of gut microbiota in type 2... | reverse complement strand
TTTAACTGTCCACATTGCGGAGTTAAGCTTGATAGTTCGGCAGAAAAAAAAGAAGAGCCATATTTCGACGAACTGTTGAACGAAGTAAACACTCAAGCAAAGCTTGTCCCTGTATTTAAAATCGTAGAGTATGCAGGAAAGAAATACCGCGATGCCATTTGCGAATTTGATGAAGATACAATCGCTCGAATCGAAGGCTTCAATTTACGTACTTTGAAAGTGCCTACCGAAAAGATGTTGTTTAGAGACGGAAAATGGGGCGACATCTTTAGAAGTGGTTACCATAAAGGTTATTCCTATGCCCATCATTTTTATAGTAAACGCAATTTCATAGCATTAGGAGCAATATATAACAAAATTGAAAAGGTTGAGGACATACGGACAAGGCATATGCTTATGTTCGCCTTTACTGGTTCGCTTCCAATGGTGAACAAAACCAACAGGTGGAGACCCGCGATGAATACTGCAAGAGGACCAATAAATGGAATATTATACATTCCATCGTTCTATCCAGAGATGAATGTTTTTAACGCTTTTCAGAGCAAAGTCAAAGATATTGAGAAATTTCACTCTGCGTTTTTCCTTGACGAGCCACACGCGATAGTGACGACACAAAGCAGTAATTCGATATCAAATGTGCCCACAAATAGCGTGGATTATGTGTTCGTAGATCCCCCATTTGGCGATAATATTATGTACTCTGAGAGTAATTTCCTGTGGGAAACTTGGCTAAAAGTATTTACTGAGCAAAAGAACGAGGCTATTGTTAATTCAGTTCAAGGGAAAAAACTTGTAGATTATCAAGAACTGATCGAAGGGTGCTTTTCCGAGTTCCATCGGATTCTTAAACCAAATAGGTGGATCACAGTGGAGTTTCACAATTCTAAAAACTCCGTATGGAATGCCATCCAACAAGCTCTTCTTCAAGCTGGTTTCATTATTGCAGATGTAAGGACACTTGATAAAAATCAAGGGAGCTTTAAGCAAGTCACTACAACCGGAGCGGTAAAGCAAGATTTAGTTATATCGGCTTACAAACCAAAAGAAAGCTTCTCAAGAACATTTTTGGCAAAAGCAGGTACGAAGGACTCTGCATGGGATTTTGTTCAGCAGCATCTTGAAAATCTACCTGTTGTTGTATGTAAAAAAGGCAAAATTGAACTGATTGCCGAAAGGCAAGCTTATCTTCTTTTTGACAGGATGGTTGCCTGTCATATAATAAACGGGATCACAATTCCTCTTGATGCACCGGATTTTTATCGCGGTCTTGATGAGAAGTTTCTAAAGCGTGATGGAATGTATTTTCTGCCGGATCAAGTCAATGAATATGATACGGCTCGCATCAAGAACGATGTCGAACCAATCCAATTTCAGCTTTTTGTTACTAATGAAAAATCTGCTATTGCGTGGCTCTATCAACAGCTTGATACACCGCAGACCTATCAGGTGTTACAGCCGAAGTTCATGCAGGAGATCAAGTCCATCGACAAATTTGAGGACATGCCGGAGCTATCTGTCTTGCTGGAAGAGAACTTCTTGCAGGATGACGAAGGCAAATGGTATATCCCCGACGTGACAAAGGAAGCGGACGTTGCCAAGCTCCGTGAAAAGAAGCTGCTCAAAGAATTTGAAGGCTATCTTGCTACTAAAGGTAAGCTCAAGCTGTTCCGTGCCGAAGCGGTTCGCGTGGGCTTTGCGAAGCTGTGGGCAGATAAGAACTACAAGCTCATCGTAGATACCGCCGAGCGCCTTCCCGAACAGATCATTCAGGAAGATGACAAACTGCTCATGTACTACGACATCAGCTTGGGGAGAGTGTAATGCGAATGGGAGGAGGGTCAGTAAATGACTGATGTAAAAATTTATTTCTCAGACTACTTTAATGTGGATGAAGATACTCTTGAAGAATACGGCGCAGTCAACATCTCGCTTATTAACGATTTGCCGTTATTTATTGATCCGTTTCTTCTCTTTAACAGTCAAGACGCCAAGTATCAGCAAATACATGAAGACATGATTTCTTATCTTCGGTTCCTTCAAGTTGAATCAGAGCAGTCAGGTAGTCTTTCCGCCGGAATGATGAAAGCTTGGTATCTTTTCTCCGAAGTAAAGCAGACATGGCTTGGATTCAGTCTTGATGGCAATTCCGGAAGAGGGATGGGCCCGGATTTTGCACACGGCCTATATACAGGTCTAAACTCGATTTTCAAATCCTTTGGAAAAGAGACAATTACAAAAGCGCCTCACATGGAAAAATTATGCCTGATAAGTCCTCGTGTTGGCAGAGATAAAATAAGCGACTTTACAACAAACTTCGCTAAGCGTTTCTTGCTCGAATATACAGAGGAATTTGCAAAAACATATCTGGCTGCCAACCAATGCAGAAAGGTTACTGTTGGCAGAGTTGAATTTAATTACCGAACAAAGGCTTGGAGCGCAGGAACCTATTATCTTCCGTTCTATGATGATGACTTTGTTTTGCTCACACCAAAAAGCATGTTGACAAGAGATGATACGTTCATCAACCGAAATGATATGCTACGAAATTTGCAGGAGATTGCACCATCAATACCCGATGATGCACTCAGATTTGAACTAAACAGTTACTTCCGTGATGTTTTGAGCAAAAAGAAAAAAGAGATGAGTCAGACGGATAAAGACCGTGCGGCTGACGCTCTAATAAGAACCCACCCAGAATTGATTGACTATTATATGAGATACAAGGAGAATCACGAAGAAGATGCCACTTCGGTAAGCAAAGAGAAAGTTAAGGAAGTTCAGCTTCTATTTAATGAGCAGCTTTCCGAGCTGGTTGCATTGTTGGCGAAATCTACCACCTTTTATGCAACTATTCCAGATGCTCACGATGAAGCAAAAAAGCGAGTTGATTTTCTAAAGCATATAATTGAAGATCAGGACGGGTACAAAATCTTTTACATAAATAATGCACCAATCAAACGCGAAAGTGATTTACAGGTTATGTTCCGGCTTGTATGGTTTGGTTCACCATTAGATGTTAATAGAGAAGTCAATAACGGACGCGGACCGGTTGACTACAAAGTGTCGTTTGGCAAAGCGAATGCTACCCTTGTTGAGTTCAAACTGGCTTCAAACTCAAAACTGAAAAACAATCTTGCAAAGCAGGTTGATGTATATAAAGCTGCATCAGATACCAAACGAGCGATTAAAGTGATAATGTTTTTCAGCGATGAAGAAGAAAAAAGAGTTTTCGGCGTGCTTAATGATCTCGGCTTATCTGGCTGCCCGGATATTGTGCTGATCGATGCAAGAAGCGATAACAAACCATCAGCTTCAAATGTGAGAATTGAGGGCAAAATGAAGATTAGAAAAATTCGAATAAAAAATTACAAGTTGATCACCGACGCTACAATTTGTGTGAACCCAGATACCAATATCTTTGTAGGCCAGAATGACTCTGGGAAAAGCACCATTCTTGAGGCGCTTGCTATTCTCACGTCCGGGAAACTGAATGGATACGCATTTGAAAGGCAGATAAAAGCCAATCTATTCAACTTTGAAGCGAGAAAAGCATACAGAACATCCCTTGCTGATCCTGATAATGTGTTGAGTCCTCCTACTATTGAACTTGAAGCATACTGTGATTCTACTGATGCTCTTTATTCTGGTTCAAATAATTACTATGGTGAAGATACAGCAGGAATTAGAGCCGTTGTTGAATTTAACACCGAATATGCGGACACTTATAAAAGTATGTTAATGCGCGGTGATATTTACGATATTCCCGTGGAGTTCTATTCTGTTAGTTATAAGTATTTCAACGGGGGTACCGTAAGTTATCGTTTCTGCCCAATCAAAGCGGCATTTATCGACACTACCCGGAAAGACTACGCATATATTGTTGATCGCTTTGTCGCCGATAATATTACAACGTATTTGTCTACCAAAGAACAAATTGACCTGAGTACAGCGTTTAGGAAAGGAAGAAATGATTTTCATACAAATGATGTGGTAGTCAAGTTAAACGAAAGCGTAAAGGATCACGTGCATATTGGGAAGAAAGCCTTGTCCATTGACCTAAAAGAAGAAGACGTCGATGAATGGAAAAGTCAAATGTCGGTGATTGTTGACGAAACGCCATTTGAGAACGTTGGTTTTGGGAGTCAGAATACGATAAAGATTGAATTAGCACTAAAGAATTCTGCTGAACAAGTCAATATGATTCTAATGGAAGAGCCGGAAAACAACTTGTCTTTTTCCAACATGGCGCAGCTGATTAAACATGTAGAAGAATCAGAAGGCAAACAAGTCTTCATATCAACACACAGCAGTTATGTGGCGAACAAGTTGAATTTAGGGAATATTTTTTTGGTTTCAAATGGATTTGTCACGCCGTTCAATGCATTGAGTGATGATACCCGAAAGTACTTTATTAAGCTCCCTGGATATGATACCTTGCGGTTGGTTCTTGCGGAAAAGGCAATCCTTGTAGAAGGTCCAACTGATGAGCTAATTCTGCAAAAGGCTTATAAGGACACATATCATCACCTGCCTGCTGACGACGGAATTGACATAATTGTTGTTGATTCATTGGCATTCAAACGGTACTGCGACATCGCAGTCCTGCTCAAAAAGAAGACCATTGTTGTCACTGACAATGACGGTGACATAGTGAAAAACATTAAAACGAAATATGCGGAGTATTTGGCGACGGGTTTTTTACATTTCTTTTATGAAAAGGACGAAGCCCTTAATACAATTGAGCCAAGCGTGCTGTTTGTAAATAGCGATGCGAACGGCCCGACAAAAAGCTTCCGAAAGGCAATATCTATAAATAACTCTTTTGGGGATAAATCGGCTGATGAGATTCTTGCGTTTATGACGCATAACAAAGCTGAATGGGCAATGCGAGTGTTTGAGAGCGAAACCGAAATCGCATATCCGAGGTATATTGAAGATGCCATCAAAGAATACAATTAGGATGTCTGCTGCAGGTGCTGGTAAGACTTGGGGCATATGTCATGATGCACTGGCAGTTGTGGCATCGCCTTTGTTCACTAAACGAGTGCTAATAACGACCTTTACAAATAAAGGCGTAGAAACTATACAAAGCGAGATAAGAAAGCAGAATCAGGGCGTTCTCAATCCGAGAATAGTCATTTACTCATGGTATCAATTTCTACTATATGAGCTAATCAGACCATATCAAACAAGCATAGCAGAGATAAACGAAATTAAGTCATTTGATTTTTCTGATATGTTTAACAAAATCAACTACCATGCAAAGGGACAAAAAAGCCGGTACATTACATCTCGCGGTAATGTGCGTGCGAACGAAGCAAGCGAGTTGGTCCTGCAATTAAATGCTATTAGCAACGGAAGAGTAATTAAAAGGATGGAAAAAGTGTATTCAAACGTCTTTGTAGATGAAATTCAGGACATGGCTGGTAGTGATTTGGACATTATTTCTCTTTTATTGGAGTCAAGTATTATAACTGTCTGTGTCGGAGACAACAAGCAAGCCACATACCGAACACATAACACGCAAAGGCACAAAAACCAAACCGGCAAGAACATATGGGAGTATTTTTCATGCGCATGCAAATCGGGCAAAGCTGAAATCGAGAATAATTTGGTGAGCCGTCGTTTCAATGAGCAGATATGCCATTTTGCAAACAGGCTCTATTCCAACGAAAACAACATTACAACAGTAATGCGCGAGCGAACCGGACATGATGGAGTCTTTTTGATTTTACATGATGATGTTCCCTATTACTATGCGGTATTTTCGCCTGTTGTAATGAAATATGATAAAAGAACCGAAACTGATTGTTTTGATTCATTCAATTTTGGCCAATGTAAAGGTGTTACATTTGAAAGAGTATTGATTTATCCAAACGGGCCCCTAAGTGATTATATTAATACAGGAAAGCAACTTAAAAGCCAGCAGAAATACTATGTTGCGGTCACGCGTCCGAAATATAGTATTGCCATTGTAGTTGATGCTTTCCCAACAAGTGACCAATTCACATATGAGAACATTCGATGTGGAGATAGAGAAATTCGCGCCATGAGATATATCTGCGAAGAGGAGAAGTAGAATGTTCAAAATTGGCGATTACGCTTTTGACAGTAAGAATAATGACCGTGTTCAGATCGTGGATATTACCACGGTCTGGGGCTTTGTGTCCTATAAGGTCTTCAATCCGATCACCGGAGCAGTGTACAAGCTTCCGGCAGATGCACTTACGCAGGAAGTCCGTAAGGACCACAGCAACGAGTATTATCTGCGCTATGTTGCCATGCTTGCAAAAATCAAAAGCGAAACCTCCGAAGGCATCCTCTCAAAGCTGTCCAGCGGAATTATCCCCCTTCCTCACCAAATGCACGTTCTGAACAGAGCCGTATCCACAAACAGCGTCAGATATATACTTGCGGATGAGGTTGGACTTGGCAAAACAATCGAAGCTGGGCTTATTATCAAAGAGCTTAAAGCTCGCGGACTGATCAAGCGCATTCTCGTTGTTTGCCCCACTGGTCTGGTTACGCAGTGGAGCCTCGAAATGCAGGAAAAATTCGATGAGAAGTTCCACGTCATTTTGCCAGAAGACTATGACACAATCCGAAAGATAACAAATAACGATGATGTCTATGGGCAGTTCGATCAGGTGATCTCTCCCATGGATTCGATTAAACCGCTTGAGAAGCGTGTCGGCTGGACAGAAGAGCGTATTGAGAAGTATAACGAAGAGCGCATTTATTCCATCATCAACAGCGGGTGGGACTTGATTGTAATTGATGAAGCACACAGAGTAGCCGGAAGCACCGGTGAAGTTGCAAGATATAAACTGGGCAGCCTTCTTTCTCAGGCAAGCCCGTATCTCCTTATGCTTACTGCGACACCGCATAATGGGAAGACGGAGCCGTTTCTTCGCTTAATCAGGCTTGTGGACGAAAAAGCCTTCCCAAACATGAAGGCTGTCGTAAAAGAGCAGGTCGCGCCTTACGTCATTCGGACTGAAAAACGGGAAGCCATTGACAATAACGGCAATGTCCTGTTTAAGAACCGCAACACACATATTATCGAACTTCACTGGGATGAGCGCCATACGATGCAGCGCAAGCTCTATGAGATGGTGTCGAATTATGTTTCAAAAAACTACAATAAAGCCATGCGCAATCGCGGCAAAAACATGTGGGTAGTATTTCTGCTCATTATGATGCAAAGGCTCGTTACAAGCAGCACTCCGGCTGTTAAGGAGAGCTTGATACGCCGCGTTCATGTGCTTGAGGATCAGGCGTTTCAATTTGAGTCTATGACGGAAGCTGAGTTTGCCGAGATGGAGCTTGAAGAGAGTATGGATGAAGCAATCTCTTCCATCTCTCTGGATATTGCAGATGAAATTGCAAGTCTGAATGAAATCATCGCTGTCGCACAGCAAGCGGAATACCAGTATCTTGACGTAAAAATAGAGCCGTTGCTATCTATCGTTGATGACCTGTTTAACGAAGATAAAGATCGTAAAGTCATTATTTTCACTGAGTTTGTAGGCACACAAAACTATCTCAGCAGACTTCTTACTGAAAGAGGATACTCTACTTCTCTTCTTAACGGCAGTTTAAGCATTGAAGAGAGAAACATCGTTCTCGCCGAATTCAGAGAGACAACCAGCATTCTAATCTCAACTGACGCTGGCGGTGAAGGCCTTAACTTGCAGTTTTCCAACTGCGTTATTAACTATGACCTTCCGTGGAATCCAATGAAAATCGAACAACGCATCGGTCGTGTTGATCGTATTGGTCAACAACGCGATGTGGAAGTATATAACTTCATTTTGGCTGACACCGTAGAAAACCGCGTAAAGGGTGTTCTGGAAGAGAAGCTTGCCGTCATTTTGAAGGAAATCGGTATTGATAAGTATGCGGATGTTCTGGATAGTGAGACAGCAGGAGTCAATTTCACAGATGCTTATATGAACTCCATCCGCAGTCCAAAGAGTGTAGAGTATAATATTAAACCCATTGAAGAGGACCTGAAAACGCAGGTAAAAAACACGATGCGAATCAAGGACTTGATTCACGAGGATAAGGACCTATCTTCTTTCGTTGGTATGGAAGCCTCATTTGACATTGAAGCAGCGCTGCGCTCCATGGTAGCCTACTACGAAAGTTCAGTGGGCAATCCCCACTTGCCGATTGATAATTATGGCATCAACGATGAGATCATTGTCCGGCATTTGAAAAAGGAAATTGCGCAGGATCCCAATGCCGCCATTCTCAATGTGACCATACAAGATTTCCCCAATGAAAAAGGATATTTCATGCTATGGCATCTATCTGTTGCCGCCGATGGTAGCAGCGGGAAAACCGTGCCGGTCTTTATCAATGAAAGCGGTATCCTTCGCCCGATGGCGGGAAAGCGTATTTGGGAAGCAGTGCTTGATGACACGAAATCCATTCAAACCAGTGAAGGTTCTGTTATTGCCCCGGATTTTCTTGAAAAGTTGCTTGCGGCTTCACAAGAATACGCATACGATTCTTTCGTTGAAATGAAGAGCGAATACGAGCAAAAGAATGAAGAGAATCACAAGAAATACAGTTATGCGCTCAATCTCAGAATTGATGCTGCTAAACATATAGGAATTGACAACATTAGAACTCACAAGCTACACTCTTTAGCTGTAGAGAGTGCTGAGATGGATGCTGCTTACGAAGCTGGGAAGCAAATATGTCCCGACTTCCGGCTGGAAATTCTCGTACACATGGAGTGATACAAATGATTGAAGAACGGATACGAACGCTGCTATCAGTAGAATACGAGAACCGCTTGCTAATTCATGAAAAGAATTCATTTAGCAGTGTCTTTGACTATGCCCAAATGCTGATTGATGCTGGGTACGAAGTAATTCTTTATGATGATATAGAGACTTTCAGGCTGATGTATGAAAACAACCTGAGAGGCACTAAGGCAAAAGCAGCCATCATTTCCCGCAGTCACATGTACATTCCTTATGACATCAAAACAGCATTCTATGAAGTTGAACTGTCTTTGGATACGCTTTACCCAAAGCTTAATTCTGCTGTACTTCTTGAGCATTTGAATGACATTGAACTGATAGATTATGTGTACGACTCTCTATATGAGGATCAAAAAACAGAGGCACAGACACGACGTTTCATAGAGAAAAAAGCCCTAACAAATGACGCCATTGCTCCGTTTATTGCTGCGCGAGATACCGATTTACTTAAAGAAGCTAAGAACGCTTCTTCGTATTTGGATTGGATCTGCATTGCAAAGAAGAATGCAAAACTTGGCGTTTATGCTGCGAGTATTGGAGAAGAACGAAGCCCGCTTGCAATAGACAATGAGTTTGAGCGTTTTATCTTTGATGGATACCAAAAACTATCTGGCATGGTTGCGACAAATGCGCCTTCAATTCTTCCAAAAGCAATAGACATGATTGCCGGAGGAAAAGCAGCAATCATTGTGGCGGATGGCATGTCTTTGTTTGACTTTGAGATAATGTCGAAATACCTCTCGGATTTCGAGTATGACTACAACTGTTCATTTGCGATGATCCCAACAACGACGAGCATTTCCAGACAGAGCTTGTTGAGCGGTAAATATCCGCAACAGTTGAGCGATCCTTTTTCTCTCGCTAAAGAGGAATCCGGCTTTTATAATGCTGCATCAGAACACGGGTACACGAAGCAACAGACGTTTTATGCGCGAGGCTATGACGCATTGCCTGGTCCGCTTGTCCGTTTTGCCACAATAATCATCAACGATATTGATGATATGGTGCATGGGCAGATGCAGGGGCGTCAAGGCATGTTTAATGATGTGACGCTACTCGCTAAAACAGGAAAATTGCAAAGTTTGATAAGCTCATTGCTGGAACGCGGATTTGCTGTCTATTTAACCGCTGATCACGGAAATACACAGTGCG
>ERZ791840.1777-NODE-1777-length-9950-cov-2.823547_pt1 | contig 9950 bp, 9 predicted proteins | sample MGYA00510291_ERZ791840 | MGnify/ENA primary metagenome ERZ791840 (study PRJEB30046, sample SAMN00715256) | human gut metagenome | study: EMG produced TPA metagenomics assembly of the A metagenome-wide association study of gut microbiota in type 2... | reverse complement strand
GGTTTTGCACTGGAGGAGCCCCGCATGCATTCCAGCCGCCGCAAAGACACTCTCCTCCTGTTTAAGGTTTTCGTGGTCGCAGTCTGTGATATATATGTTCATAATCTCTTCACTCCCGCGCTCATCGCGCCATCTTGAAGATTTTTTCAATGTCCGACTCGCTCAGCGGCACGAAGTTGCCGATACGGTTCTTGCCGCCGTTTGTGCACTTTTCCGCCATTTCGTGAATCTGTGCGTCCGTCACGTCCGCAAGGCCCAGCTCACGCAGATTGGTGGGCATGTCAAGTCTGCGGTAGAAGTTCTCCAACGCCTCAATACCAGCCAGCGCCGTATTTTCAGGGTTATCATAATCCATCGGGCAGCCCATCACACGCACGGCAAACTGCGCAAAGCGGCCGATATCGTGCTTACAGACATAGCGCGCCCAGCTTCCCCAAATTGCGGCAAGTCCCGCACCGTGAATCACATCAAACATGCCGCCGATCTCGTGCTCCATCTTGTGGCAGGCAAAATCACCCAGGCGTCCCGTACCGGTCAGGCCGTTGTGGGACAGGCTGCCCGCCCACATCAGCTCCGCACGTGCGTTATAATCGGTAGGGTCCTTCATTACGATGGGCGCATTGTGCAGCACCGTCACCATTAAGCCCTCAGCAATGCGGTCGATCAGTTCGTTGTTCTTTTCATTGGCAAAGTAACGTTCCTGCGTGTGCATCATGATATCCACAGAACCGGCTGCCGTCTGATAAGGCGGCAGCGTAAAGGTGAGCTCAGGATTCATAATGGCAAAGCGCGGGCGGGCAAGGTCGGTATTCAGCGAACGCTTCATGCCGCCTTCTTCCTTCGTAATCACGCAGGAATTGCTCATCTCACTGCCAGAAGCCGCAATCGTCAGCACAACACCGACAGGCAGGCAGGCCGACGGCGCTGCTTTGCCATCAAAGAAGTCCCAGATATCGTGCTCAGGATTGGCCATGGCATAAGCGATCGCCTTTGCCGAGTCAATGACGCTGCCGCCGCCGACAGCCAGCAAAAAGTCGATGTTTTCTCGCTTTGCAAGTTCGATTCCCTCTCTCACCTTGGAAAGACGGGGATTCGGCTTTACACCGCCGAGCGTGGCGAAGGCAATATCCGCCTGACGGAGCGATTCTTCTACACGGTCCAGAAGGCCGGAACGTCTGGCGCTCTCACCGCCGTAATGGATCAGGACCCGCTTGCCTCCATACTTCTTTATTTCCTGCCCCACAAGCGTTTCCGTAGTCTTACCGAAAATCACTTTTGTCGGAGCGTAGTATTCAAAATTAAGCATAATTCTCTCCTTGTTTGTCTCAGGAGGAGTGCAACGCACGGTCACACTCCTCCCTTTTGATGTACCGTGTTACACCAGGCCATGCGGATCAATGCCGGATTCCCGACACAGTTGCGCCAAATCATTGATGATCGATTCCGGCAGGGGGATCCCCTCCCGCAGGCGTTTTTCTCTCAGGTCATATTCGATCTCGCCCGGCATATAAATGGTCACGTTTTCATTTGTCGTTGGACAACTCTTGATGTACTGGATATAGCTGTTCATAGCCTCCCGGAACTTCTCAAGAGGCGTAAACTTGGAAATGTCAAGCGCCATAAAGAAGTGTCCGCAGCCTTGCGGGCGCTCATAGCACCCTGTCAGTCCCGTGATTTCACCACCGCAGTGCCCGCCCAGCAGCGGGCCGGTCAGCAGATCCATGATGACAGCAAGGCCGAAGCCTTTATGCGCTCCCACCGGACAGAGAAATCCCGTCATTGCCTTCTGCGCGTCAGTTGTCGGATTGCCCTCGTTATCTGTCGCCCAGCCAAGGGGAATGTCCTGCCCCTTGCGCGCGGCAAGCTGAATCTTGCCGTGCGCCACAGCGCTGCACGCCATATCCAGCACTACGGGCGGATAGTCACCACCGGGAATGGCAAAGGAAATGGGATTGTTGCCAACCATCTTTGCCGCACCTCCCGGAGGCGGCATCAGCGGCGTTGCATTCGTCGTGGAAAAGCCGATCATATTGCGCTTGACCGCCATTTGCGTATAATATGCAACTGTGCCGTAATGGTGGCTGTTCTTCACGCCGACGCAGCCCACACCATACCGTGCGGCCTTATCCATGGCAAGCTGCATTGCATATGTACCGCAGACCTGGCCAAAGGTATCGTGCCCGTCAATCACGGCGACCGCACCGTGATCCTGCACCACCTCAAGCTCCCGGTCCGGAAAAACGACCTTGTGCTGAAGGCGCGCAACATAAACGGGGATACGGATCGCACCATGGCTGCTCACGCCGCGCAAATCAGCTTCAAGAAGGCTGTCTGCCACAATAGCGGCATGTTCATGGGAGAAGCCCTGCTTTTCAAAGATCTCCGTTTCCACTTGGCGAAGATCATCCGCCGATACCGTTTTCATCTGGGCGGTTTCTTTATCCGACATGTCAGGAATCCTCTGCTTTCTGTCGATGTTTCTTAAGATTTTGCCTTTACTGCTTAGCCAAGATACTGCTTGTAGCCCTGGAAGGTCTGATACTGTGTCTCGAGCTCAGCAAGGGTCTCCTCAATGGTCATGGGCTTGGCGCTCTGATAGGAGTAATCCTCAACGTTCTTGACGTACTCTTCGTTGGTCTCATAGATGTGCTGCAGCGCATCGTTGATCTTCTGGAGGATCGCGGGGTTCGTACCCTTCTGCGCCATCAGGCAGAACTTGGTGTTGACAATAACGCCGTCAAGAACATCGCAGACGCAGGGCATGTCAGGCGCAGCAGGGATAGGCTCAGCGCACAGGGTGGCAAGCTCCAGGAAGTCGCCGTTTTCGACATAGTCGCGGCTGGGGGGGTAAGAAGCGAACGTGCAGTCGATCGATCCGTTGAGCAGAGCGGGCATACGGTCAACACCGTCACCGGCGTCAACGATCTCGAGCTTGAGGCCAGCGGCCTTCATGGCAGACGCGGCAGCGTACAGTGCACCGCCCATGGCAACGCCCATGATAACGGTATTTTCCTTGGCGTAGTCAACGAATTCCTGAAGCGTGGTATAAGGAGCATCGCTGCGGACCAGTAGAACTTCGCCGGAATAAGAGGAGAAGATGGAGATCGCATCGAGCGCCTCGTAGTTATAGTCGGTCAAACCGGTAGCGGGGTTAGCGCTGAGGGACGCCGTGTTGATCGCGAGGAAGTTATACTCGGGATCCGTGCTGTTCATGATCTCATTTGCCGCAAGGGAAGCGTTCGCGCCGCCCATGTTGGTAACGACCACGTTCACGCCGAGTTCCTTGCTCAGGGCGTCAGCCATGTAGCGGGTACAAACATCAGAGTCACCGCCGGCGCCGTAGCCAAGGAGAATGTTGATGTCCTTTTCAGGCCATTTGAGATCTTCCGTCTGAGAATCGTTGTTCGCGTCATTGTTGGAGTCGTTCTTGTCGCCGCAGCCGACCAACATAGTCAGCATCATGGCGAGCGCAAGGATGAGAGACAGTGCCTTTTTCATGTTTTGTTCTCCTTTTCAAAATACTTTTCTATGATCCGTCAGGCATTTGCCTGTCAAATCCGGATGAGATTTATTCCGCCGTCTTAGCGGGCTTTTTGGTGCGGGAGCGAATAATAAAGAAGAGCGCGATCACCGTTGCCACCAGGAAGCCGATGGCGATGGGGTGTGCCGCCCAGCAATTCGGGTCGATCGTCAGCAGCTGAACAGAGCGGCGCAGGTTCGTCTCGAGCATCGAGCCGAGAATAAAGCCAAGCACCAGCGGCGGCTGAGGCATGTCGACTTTGCCGAGCAGATAGCCGACCAAGCCGAAGATCACGACCGCAACCACGTCAAACACACGGTTGGAGTTGCCGAACGCGCCGATGCAGCACATTGCCACAACGGGAGGCAGCAGGAAATTTCTGGGGATCTTGAGCACGTTGACGAAGCCCTTCATTCCGTAGAATTCCACAAAGAGCATCATTACAGCTGCGATCAGCATTGCCGCATAGATCGCATATACAGTGTCACCATACTTCTGGAAAATCAGCGGGCCGGTGGTCACACCGTGAATCATCAGGCCGCCGAGCAGCATCGCCGTTGCGCCGTCGCCGGGGATACCAAGCGTCAGCAGTGGGACCATTGCGCCGCCAATAACTGCATTATTGGAGGTCTCGCTGGCAACAACGCCCTCCATGCAGCCCGTACCGTACTTTTCCGGGTGCTTGGAACGGGACTTTTCCACGCTGTAAGCAAGAAGTCCGGCAGTACCGCCACCAATACCCGGCAAAATTCCGATCGCCGTGCCAATCAGCGCAGAGATGGACATGTTGCCGATATTATCTTTGAATTCCTTCAAGCTAAAGCCAAAGCCCTTGACCTTCTCCGTCTTACGAATGGTCATATCCTTGGGGTGGACTGCCTCAAAGGCTGCCGCCGCGATCTCGGTGATAGCATAGAGACCGATAAGCAGTGTCAGCAGCTGGAAGCCGCCGGTAAGATTGACATTGCCGAAAGTGAAGCGCTTCATGCTGTCAATGGGACTGAGGCCAACGGTCGCAAACATCAAGCCGAGCGTACCGGAGATCAGGCCCTTGATCATATCCTTACCGGCAAGCGCAATGACCAGCACGAGTGAGAAGATAGCCAGCGCGCAGTATTCAAGAGGGCTGAACTTAATAGCGATCTTGGATAACTGTGGCGCGACACCCATCAGGATCACAAGGCCGACCATCGTGCCGATAAAGGAATAGAACACGCCGACACCAAGGGCTTTTTTTGCATGCCCGCTCGCCGCCATCGGCGCGCCGTCGAAAGTCGTCGCCAGTGAAGAAGGCGTACCGGGAATATTGAGCAGGATCGCAGAGATCAATCCGCCGGAGATACCCCCGATGTACAGTGCCATCAGCACGCACACCGCAGTTTTTGTTTCCATGGCATAGGTCATTGGTAGGCACATGGTAATTGCCATGGTCGCCGTCAGGCCAGGGATCGCGCCGAACACAATACCGACCGCCACGCCGAGGAGGATGACCAGATACATTTCAGGGTCTGTAATGACCGAGAGGAATCCTTCCAAATACATTTATTGTTTCTCCTTTCTCAGAAGCCGAGGATGCCGGCAGGCAGCGGGACAGACAGCAGTTCAACAAACAGGTAGTCCGAAAGCACCGAAAAGACAACCGCTAAAATCAGTGCCTTGAGGATAATCTTTTTATTGATCTTCTTGCGCTGCGTCAGCAGCACGACCTGAACGATCAGATAGACGAACGTACTGATCAAATAGCCGACCGGACGCATGGCAAACGCATAAAGAAACAGTATAATAAACGTACCGATCACGGCATAATTGTCTGCCAGCCAGTCTTTAGGCGTTCTGCCAGAAAAAATTTCCTCACCGGTAGCCTTGAGATGCCTGATCTCCGCATAGCCGCGGACCATCAGTACAACGGAAAGCACCAGTAAGAGCACCGCCCAAGCAACAGGGATCGTTCTGGCGCTGATAAAGTCCTTATTGAAACCGAAGGACTGAATACTATGCGATGCGACATAATAACCGATGCTGCACAGTGCAAGCACTGCACCTGCGATCAGGTCTTTCACACATTTTTTCATGTCATTCTCCTTTTCTCAGGTCGCCGCCCAGTGCTTTCCCGCCCACCGCGGGTGGTCATAAACCGACTTATCCGCAACAAACGGCCATTTTTCACCGCGAAGCACCGCCATCGTACCCTTGACCATCATCAGGCAGATCTGTTCGACCGCCGTATCAGTCTGTGCTGCCATGTGCGGCGTGCAGATCAGGTGCGGCGCTTTTGCAAGCGCGCTTTCAGGATCAAGCCGCTCACCCACAAAAACATCCAGGCCCGCGCCGCCAATAACATCGTTGCTCAGCGCCTCCGCCAAGTCGTTCTCATTTACGATTCCGCCTCTGGCACAGTTGACAACGATCGTACCCGGCTTCATCATGGCAAACTCTTTTTTGGAGATCAGATCCTTCGTCTGCTCATTGTAAGGAACATGAACTGAGATAATATCCGAGGTACGTAGGATCTCTTCTACCGTCCTGCAGGCACGGTAGCCTGCCTCAGCCAGCTTTTCTTCCGGCACGAAAGGATCGTAGGCCGCGATGTGAAAGCCAAGTCCCATGCACATCTGTGCAACAATACGTCCGATGTTGCCCACACCGATCAGGCCCACCGTCTTGCCCTCGAATTCATAGGCGCGGAATTCCTGACGGATATTCCAATTTCCCTTGATTGTTTCATTGTGGCAGGTAACAAGATTTTTTGTCAGCGCCAAGATCATGGCGACGGTGTGCTCGGCAACGGAACGCGCGTTTGCACCCGGCGTAATGACAACAGGGATGCCCAGTTCTGCCGCCGCCTTTGCATCCACCGTGTCAAAGCCGACGCCGTGCCTTGCAATGACCTTTAAGTCGGGACAGGCAAGCATATCCTCGCGTCCGATCCCGCCCTCCTTGATCATCAGAGCATCCGCCTTTTGAAGCTCCGGCAGGAAATTGCAGGCATTGACCTTATCGACAACTTCATAATTTGCCTGCGCCGCCAGCGCCTCCATCCCGGCATCGCATAACTTTCTCGGTGTAATGATCACTTTGTAATCCATGTTCCGTCCGTTCTCCTCCCTCTATCGTGAATTTCATATAGTGAAACCGTGTTTTATTTTTCTATCCTTATGTTACGCTATTACTCTGCTTTTTGTCAACGACTTTCTTCTTGCCTGATTTGACAAGATTTATTTGATTTTTTATCTTTTATCGACAAATTGCAACCTTTCTATTCCTTTTTTTCACACTTCTTTCAGATTTCTTGCTAAGTTTTTATTGCAAAGTATGAAATAGCGTTTTATAATAAGAAACAAAGTTCCGTTTCTGTACCGCTTTTTATGTCCGGTGCAGACAACACCGAAGGGAGGAAAATATGAATCAAACTGGATCCACTGTTCAGTCGCTCGACCGTGTCTTTGATATTGTCGAAACGTTATCCAATCACGGCAACGAGCTGTCTATTTCTCAACTCTGTGCATTCACCGGGTTAAACAAAAGCACCGTACACCGTATGCTTGCCTCATTGCGGGCCAGAGGCTATGTGGTACAGACGTCAAGTGGCGCATACCGTCTGACCTTCAAATTCTGCAGCCTTTCACAAAAGATCATCAACAACGTCAGTATTCTCCCTCTTGTGCTCCCTCACCTGCGCAAGCTTTCCATGTCTGTGCAGGAGATCGTTCACTTCGTCATTCAGGATAATACCAACACCGTCTATCTCGACCGTCTTGAGCCGCCCAATTCCAACTACCGCAGCACTGTCAACATCGGCATGCTCCGTCCGCTGCACACCTCCGCCGGCGGAAAGATCATTCTCTCTTCCCAGGGCCCGGAGGCCTGGCGCAGCTATTGGGACAATGCTGACAAAACGCCCATTACACCTTATACCATCACAAGCTTTGAGCGTCTCGAAAGCGAAATGCTGATCTTTCAGCGCAAGCAGTATGCCGTTGAAAACGAGGAAAACACACTCGGCTATTCCTGTATTGCCGTTTCGCTCTACGACCGCTACAATGATGATCACTACGCCATCACCCTTTCTTCGCTCAAGTCGCTGATGACCGATGAACACATCCAGCAGCTTCTGCCTCTGCTCTTTGAAACGCGCGATCTCATCCAGAAGGATATCGGCCTTTGATTTTCTCTCCCTCCACGACGAAAAAGCGACATCCCGAATTCGGATGTCGCTTTTTCTGATCAATTTTTATATGGTATGTTTTCCGGCAAAGGATATCCTGTCTTACGGATTGACCACATTGACAGGAGCACCCGCAAGGAACGCCCTGATATTTTCCGCCGTAGCATCCATGATACGCTGGCGGCTCTCCTTCGGTGCCCAGGAGATGTGCGGCGTGATGATGCAGTTTTTCGCCTTCAGCAGCGGGTTGTCTGCGCGAATCGGCTCGGTGTAGACCACATCCAGTCCCGCCGCGGCTATTTTGTCGCAGTTGAGCGCGTCGGCAACGTCCTGCTCATCGATGAGCTGGCCGCGGGCATTGTTGATGAGAATGACGCCGTCCTTCATTTTGGCGATGCTCTCCTTGTTGATCATGCCGGTGTTTTCCGGCGTGAGATTGCAGTGCAGCGTGATAACATCCGCGCAGGCATAAAGTTCATCAAGGCCGACGTACTCTGCGATCTCGCGGCCGGAGTCGTTCGGAAAAAGATCATAGGCCAGCACATTCATGCCGAGCGCCTTGGCGATGCGCCCCTCCGCCTGCCCGATGCGGCCAAAGCCGATGATACCGATCGTCTTGCCCTCCAGTTCGATAAGGGGATAGTCCCAGTAGCACCAGTCGGCGTTGTTCGCCCAATTACCGGCGTGCACGCTCTCGCTGTGATGACCGATATGGTGGCAGATCTCCAGCAGCAGCGCAATAGAGAACTGGCTGACCGACGCCGTGCCGTAGGTCGGCACGTTCACGACGGGAATGCCCTTTTCGCGGGCATAGTTGTAATCGACCACGTTGTAGCCCGTAGCCAGAACGGCAATGAGCTTAATGTTCGGGCACTTGTCGATCGTTTCGCGCGAGATGGGTGTCTTGTTCATCACCACGATTTCCGCATCACCGATGCGCTCGGCAATCAGCGGAGACTCCGCGTAGGCCGTGCGGTCATAGGCCGTCACGCTGCCGAGCTTTTCCAGCTCACTCCAGCTCAGATCACCGGGATTTTCCGTATATCCGTCCAGTACCACAATTTTCATGTCTGTTCCCTCCTGTCGACTTCTTATCTTCGCCTGCCGCATTATTTTATAATCGACATACAGCTCTGTATGGCGCAGCGCTTCAACATAAGCCTCCGCAAGTCGTGCTTGTGCAGAGTATAACGCATGTATTCGTATGCTCCAAGCACTAAATAGTCATTTCAGCATATTCACTACATCTCTTCACCGCAGCATCTGAACAGAACGCTCGTTCAGAGGAGAACATACTCTTCTCAGTGTTGCGCCTCTCCCGCGATCGCTTCCACCGCAATATGCAGCGCTTTGACCATCATTTCCAAACCCATGCTCGGCGCGTTGCCGTCCTTGGTCTGCTCGGGCAGGTAAGGGACGTGGACAAAGCCGCAGCGCGGGGCTGGATTGCTCCGCTCGCTCTCGTGCAGGGCGCAGTAAAGGAGATTGTTGCACACGAACATGCCTGCGGAGTACGAGAGCTGAGCGGGAATCCCCTGCTCACGCAGGGCGTCGACGATCTCGCGCGTCGGGATCGTCGCAAAATAGGCGTCCGGACCTCCGGCCACGACCGGCTCGTCCGTCGGCTGCTTACCCGCGTTGTCGGCGATACGCGCGTCGCGCAGGCAATTTGCGCCGCCGTACTGGCCGACGCAGAGCACCGCGTCGGGACGCAGCTCCGTCAAAAGCTTGTGCAGCGCAGCACCGGAGGCGTCAAACTCCGTCGGAATTTCATGCTTGATGAGCTCTGCTCCCCCGATGCGGTTGGGAAGCCGGCGTGCCGCCTCCCACGAGGGGTTGATCTGCTCCCCGCCGAACGGCGTGAAGCCTGTGACAAGTATCTTCATTTGACAGTTTCCTCCCCGATCATCAGGCGGATGATCTCGTTGTCGGTCTCGCGCATGCCGTCGCGCGCGATGCTGCTGACGGCGCGGATGGTGTTCTCCACGCCCTTTTTCACGATGCCGTCGCCGCCGAAGAACTGGTTGCCGCTCTCAAACATGGCAAGTCCCAGCAGTCCCGCATCCACTGATGCCGCAATTTTGGCCGCACAGCTCGCTTTGGCCCCGTCACAGATGATGCCGGAGGTGACAGCTATCGCATTGACCACTGTATGGGCAATGGTCTCAAACCGTCCGCCCTTGAGATAGGCGATACCTGCTCCTGCGCCCACACCGGCGCTGACCGCGCCGCAGTAGGCAGAGAGCCGCCCGATCCCTGTTTTCA
>ERZ791840.1774-NODE-1774-length-9967-cov-2.477401_pt1 | contig 9967 bp, 9 predicted proteins | sample MGYA00510291_ERZ791840 | MGnify/ENA primary metagenome ERZ791840 (study PRJEB30046, sample SAMN00715256) | human gut metagenome | study: EMG produced TPA metagenomics assembly of the A metagenome-wide association study of gut microbiota in type 2... | reverse complement strand
GATCTCAGCATCGGAACGAATTGGAATCGGAGATATGCTGGATAAGGTTCTGGCACATTTCCCGGAAGGGGCAGGACAGGAAGAAGAAGATGACCGTCCAAGAGTTGCAATCGTTGGAAAACCGAACGTTGGGAAATCTTCGATCATCAACCGTCTGATCGGAAAAGACCGTGTGATCGTATCCGATATTGCCGGAACTACAAGAGATGCCATTGACACGGAAGTAGTACACAATGGAAAAGAATATGTATTTATTGATACAGCAGGACTTCGCCGTAAGAATAAGATCAAAGAGGAACTGGAACGCTACAGTATTATCCGCACAGTTACGGCAGTAGAAAGAGCGGATGTGGTCCTGGTTGTGATCGATGCGGCAGAAGGAGTAACCGAGCAGGATGCCAAGATCGCAGGAATCGCACATGAGCGTGGAAAAGGTGTCATCATCGTTGTAAATAAATGGGATGCCATTGAAAAGAACGATAAGACCACGAGGGAATATGAGCATCAGATCAGGATGGTGTTGTCTTTCCTGCCTTACGCAGAGATCATGTATGTGTCTGCACTGACAGGCCAGAGACTTCCGAAGCTCTTTGACATGATCGACACCGTTATTGAGAACCAGACACTCCGTGTGGCTACGGGTGTCCTTAACGAGATCATGACCGAAGCTGTTGCAATGCAGCAGCCGCCGTCAGATAAGGGAAAACGGCTGAAACTTTACTATATTACCCAGGTAGCGGTCAAACCGCCGACATTTGTCATCTTTGTAAATGATAAAGAACTGATGCATTTCTCTTATACGAGATATCTGGAGAATAAGATCCGTGAAGCGTTTGGCTTCCGTGGAACGTCTCTTAAATTCTTTATCAGGGAGAGAAAGGAGAAGGACAAATAAGATGGAACGTCTTGTATGTTTGCTGATCGGCTATATATTTGGTCTGTTTCAGACCGGCTATTTCTATGGAAAAACCCAGGGGGTAGATATCCGCAAGATGGGAAGCGGAAATGCAGGTTCTACCAATGCACTTCGTACTATGGGAATCAAAGCCGGAATGATCACCCTGCTTGGTGACTGCTTCAAATGTGTGATCGCAGTTCTGGTGGTCCGCGGAATTTACGGACAGTCTCACGCAGATATTTTACCGCTCCTTTCGCTGTATACAGGTTTTGGGGCAGTGCTCGGACATAATTTTCCATTCTATCTGAAGTTCAAGGGCGGAAAGGGAATTGCAGTTACGGCAGGTATGATCTTATCTACAGATATTCGGATTGCGGCAGTATGTTTGATCGTGTTTATCGTAATTGTTGCCGTGACACGTTATGTATCACTGGGATCGCTGGTGATTTCCGTACTGTTCCTTGTCGGACTCGTCGTTGACGGACAGATGGGAATGTTTGGAATGACGCAGAAGTATCTGTTTGAAATGTATGGAATCGGAGCACTTTTTGTTCTCTCTGCATTTATCCGTCACCGTGCGAATATCGGACGTCTGAGAAATGGTACAGAGAGCAAGATCAGTTTTTCAAAAAAGAAAAATAAGAGGTAATAATTTATGGCAGAAATCGGAGTTATCGGTTCAGGAAGCTGGGGAACGGCTCTGGCCCTGGTACTGAATAAAAACGGACATCATGTAACCATCTGGTCTTATTTAAAAGAAGAAGCAGATGAGATCAGAAAAAAGCGGGAAAATCCAAGTAAGCTTCCGGGCGTTCATATCCCGGAGGAGATCGAGATCACAACAGATCTGCAGGGAAGTGTGGAAGGAAAAGATGTGGTCGTTCTTGCAGTTCCGTCTATGGCAACCAGAGCTACGGCGAAGAAAATGTGCCCGTATGTAAAGGAAGAGCAAATTTTGGTCAATGTGGCAAAAGGAATTGAAGAGGGTACTTTAAAGACACTTTCCGAGCAGATTGAAGAAGAGATTCCGCAGGCAAATGTAGCTGTTCTTTCAGGTCCAAGTCACGCGGAAGAAGTAAGCCGCGAACTTCCGACAACGGTTGTAGTCGGAGCAGAGACAGAAGAAACCGCCATTTATCTGCAGAAAATTTTTATGAATGATGTGTTCCGCGTTTATACGAGTCCGGATATCAAAGGAATTGAGCTTGGTGGCTCCCTGAAAAATGTCATTGCACTTGCAGCCGGAGTTGCAGATGGACTCGGATATGGGGATAACACCAAAGCTGCTCTGATCACCAGAGGAATTGCAGAGATTACAAGGCTGGGTATAAAGATGGGTGGAAAGCTGGAATCCTTTACCGGACTTACCGGGATCGGTGATCTGATCGTTACTTGCGCGAGCGTGCACAGCCGTAACCGTAAGGCAGGTGTTCTGATCGGTGAGGGAATGACGATGGAAGAAGCGATGGCTGAGGTCAAGATGGTAGTCGAGGGCGTGTATTCAGCAAAAGCGGCAAGAGAGTTGGCTGAAAAATATGAGGTATCCATGCCGATCGTGGAAAAGGTCAATCAGGTACTTTTTGAAGGCAAACCCGCAAAGGATGCGGTAAGTGAACTGATGATGCGTGACGGGCGCAGCGAATACAGTAACCTTCCGTGGGATTAAAGTTTCAAAGAAATTTCATAAAGTCTTAATGGAAAATCCTTCCGTATAGGCGTATAATGACGTGTATACAGGAGGATTTTTTGTATGAAATTCGGAAAAAAAGAAAAAGAAACACAAGAGGAAGAAGTCGTTCGCGGCGAGATCCAGCGTGTGGTTCCAGACTACCGGGTAGGTCTTAATCCCGAGCAGATCCGGATAAGGGAAGAGAATGGCTGGACCAATGATGAGGTTGCTTCACCGGGACTTACGACAAAAGAGATTGTTCATAATAATATATTTACCTATTTCAACCTGATCTTTCTGATTCTGGCGATTCTGCTGTGCCTGGTAGGTTCTTTTCGAAATCTGACATTCCTGCCGGTCATCATCTGCAATACACTGATCGGGATCATTCAGGAGATCCGTTCCAAGAAAGTACTGGATAGGCTGACCATGCTGAATGCACCGCACGCAGAAGTAATCCGTGGAGGGGTATCGCTGAATCTGGAGGCGGATCAGCTGGTTGTGGACGACATTGTTGTATTTCGTGCAGGGAACCAGATCTGTGCAGATGCGGTTGTTGAGGCTGGCGAGGTTCAGGTCAATGAATCTTTACTTACCGGTGAATCTGATGAGATCACGAAAAAGCGTGGAGACCGTCTGATGTCAGGTAGTTTTGTGGTATCAGGAAGCTGTCATGCACGCCTGGACAAGGTTGGAGCGGATTCCTATATTTCACAGCTGACTCTGGAAGCAAAAGCCATGCAGCAGGGGGAACAGTCGGAGATGATCCGTTCCCTGGACAAGCTGGTAAAAATGGTCGGAATCGCACTGATCCCGATAGGAATCATTTTGTTTGTGCAGAGTTATTTCTATAATCACGACAGCTTCCGGCAGAGTATTATCTCCATGGTTGCTGCAGTGATCGGCATGATCCCGGAAGGATTATATCTTCTTGCAAGCGTGGCACTTGCGGTAAGTGCAATGCGTCTTGCATCGAAAAAGGTATTGCTCCATGATATGAAGAGTATCGAGACTCTGGCGCGGGTAAATGTGCTTTGTGTTGACAAGACAGGTACGATCACAGAAGACAGTATGTGTGTCAGTGAAGTGGTGAAAGCCAAGGCCTATGACGAAGAAAAGATGCCGGATCTGAACCGGATGATCGGCGATTTTGTCAAAGGAATGGACGCGGATAACAGCACGATGCATGCGATGCAAGAACATTTTACAGAGCATTCAGATAAAGTGCCGGAAAAAGTGATTCCTTTTTCTTCCACGGTCAAATACAGCGGAGTAATTTTCAAAGATCAGGCATATGTGCTTGGTGCACCGGAATTTGTCCTGCGTGAGGATTATACAAAGTATCAGGGAAGAATAGAGCAGTATACGTCCAGGGGGTTCCGTGTACTGGTATTTGGAAGCTATGATGGAGAGCCGGATGGTAAGCCGCTGACTGGAACGGTAACGCCGCTTGGTTATGTCCTCCTTCTCAATAAAGTCAGGGAAGAAGCGCCTGCGACTTTCAAATATTTTGCGGACCAGGGTGTTGCGATAAAAGTTATTTCGGGTGATAATCCGATCACCGTATCGGAGACTGCGAAGCAGGCCGGAATTGAAGGCGCAGAGAATTACGGGGAACATTAAAGACCGAAGAAGATATTGCCCTTGCGGTGAGCAAATATACGGTCTTCGGAAGGGTAATCCCGGAACAGAAAAGACAGTTTGTGCAGGCACTGAAAAAGCAGGGAATGACGGTCGCTATGACCGGTGATGGTGTTAATGATGTACTTGCCCTGAAGGATGCAGACTGTTCGGTGGCGATGGCATCAGGAAGCGATGCGGCGGTCCAGGCGTCCCAGGTGGTACTTCTGGAATCCGATTTTTCAAGGATGCCGGAGGTTGTTCTGGAAGGAAGAAGAGTTGTCAATAACATTCAGCGTTCAGCAAGTCTGTTCCTGGTGAAGAATATTTTTTCCTTCCTGCTTGCAATTTTCTCGGCAGTCTTTATGATTACCTATCCGCTGGAGCCATCCCAGGTATCGCTGATCAGCATGTATACGATCGGTATTCCGGCATTCTTCCTGGCACTGCAGCCGAACCGGGATATCATTAAGGGACACTTCCTGACTAATGTGTTCTTAAAGGCACTTCCGGCAGGACTTACGGATGTACTTGCGGTTGGTGCGCTGGTTGTATTTGGACAGACGTTCGGAGTTGCATCCAAAGATATTTCTACGGCGGCGACGATGCTGCTTGCAATTGTCGGATTCATGATCCTTTACCGGATCTGCCAGCCGATGAATGCACTGCGTATGATCGTCTGGATCGGATGCGTGATCGGACTGTTAGGATGCAGTATCTTCCTGCCACAGTTATTTGCGATTACGGGGATGTCCAGAAAATGCATTATGCTTTTTGTAGTATTCTCTATCGCGACCGAGCCGGTACTTCGGTATCTGACGAAGCTGATCGAATGGCTGAGAAAGCAGTACATAAAATTTATCAAGAATCCAATCAAAGAATTTAAAGGAAAAGCTGCCGATTAAGGCAGCTTTTCTTGGAAAATGAGTATTTTTAAAGAATAAAGATCAGATAATTCAGTCTGCAAATTTTGCATTCTGATCCACTTCTTCCGACTGGTTTACGATATGATTGGTCAACGCCTCATCATCCGTGGTAAACACAATATCCGGCAGAAGTTCAAAATAAAAATCCGTATATTTTTTCGCAAGAGCCTGGATACAGAAATTCTGTACGATCTTAAACCGGGTAATGGAAACCAGATCTTTGTCAAAGGTGATGTAAACACTGATCCAGAGCTTTCTTCCGGTACGGAGAATGTCATAGTAGAGTTTTTTGTAACCATAGGCATTTAGGACAGGTTCGATCGTTTCTTTAATTTCCTCAACAGTCTCTTCCTCCGGCGGGATCAGGAACAGATCCCGAAGTCCGGTTATTACCGTCTTTATCGGCGTCGGCAGCATAAAGATGGACAGGGTGACGGTAATGATCTGGTCAAGATAAGGTGTTATGGGTCTGAACCATGGAAAAGGCAGCAGAACCGGAAGAAAGAAGGCAATTGCCATACCGAAAGAGGCAATACTGTCGATCTCCCAGCCTTCCATTTCCATTGTGATCATTGGGGAATCCATCAGACGATTCTTATATTTGAGATAAATGGATACGGTAATTCCCAGAAAAAATGCAAATAATTCAAACCAGGCAATGGTATCAAAAGCGACTTTTCTGCCACCATGGATCATGATTTCGATATTGTTCAGGATCAGCCCGACGGTAACGCCAGTCATGGTAATGCCCTTGACAACGACAAACATAGATTCAATCTGCATATAACCGAACGGGTGCTTTTCATTGGATGGCTTGTAAAGTAGCGGAATCAGAAAAAGCGACGGCAGGAGCATGCAGAACTCGACTCCGTCATAGATTGCGTCCAGAAGAACTGCCTGGGAACTGGTGTAGATTGCCATGACGATCTCAACGATAACGAAAAACAGATTCCCGTACAGGGAGACAGACATGGCTTTTTTTTCTCTTTTCTGTGCTTTTCTTCCTACGTGCATAGGATACCTCCTTTTTTGACTGTAAGAAAATCCCGATAGGATTTTCTGATAAATGAAAGGCATTACGTGCCTGTAATACGTTTTTTTGTTACCATTTATCATACCCGATTTTGAAATTGATGGCAAGAAAGTAAAAGTGAACTGGCAGTATAGTTGTTCTAAACAGGGGAAAGCCCGCATACACTGTATCAGCAATCAAAGGGGGACAGTGTATGGATACATTTGATTTATACAAGGATATACAGTGCCGGACGAATGGAGAGATCTATCTGGGTGTGGTAGGACCGGTACGGAGTGGCAAATCAACCTTTATCAAGCGTTTTATGGATGTGCTGGTGCTGCCGAAAATGACCGATGAGCATGCAAAAGAGCGGACGGTGGATGAGCTTCCGCAGTCTGCGTCAGGGAAGAGCATCATGACAACGGAGCCGAAATTTGTGCCAAAAGAAGCTGCCGAAATCCAGCTCGCAAAGGATGTGAGTGTGCTGGTGCGTCTGATCGATTGTGTGGGCTATATGGTGGAGGGAGCCGCCGGTCACATGGAAAATGGAGCAGAACGTCTGGTGAAAACGCCGTGGAACGAAAAAGAAATTCCGTTTACAAAGGCGGCAGAAATCGGGACGAAAAAGGTAATCCATGACCACTCCACGATCGGGATTGTTGTGACGACAGACGGAAGTATCGGAGAGCTTCCCAGAAACAGCTACCGGGCGGCAGAAAAGAAAACGATCCAGGAGCTGAAAAGCATTGGCAAGCCGTTCGTGGTCTTGGTCAATACCCGGAAACCATACAGCGCAGAGGCAAAAAACGTGGCAGAAGAAATCCAGAAAGAATATCAGGTAACGGCACTTCCGGTCAACTGTGAACAGCTCCGGGAAGAAGATATCCACCGGATCATGGAAAATGTGCTCTTTGCATTTCCGGTCACAGAAGTAAAATTTTTCCTTCCAAAATGGGTGGAAATACTTACAGCAGATCACAAGGTCCGGGAAGAGCTGGTATCTTATGCAAGAGAAGTCATGGGCAGAATCGGAGAAATCCGGGATGCGATGGAGATCCGGAAGCCGGAGCAGAGTACCTACATAAATGCAGTAAATGTAACAGGTGTGTCCATGGATACCGGTGAGATCTCGGTTGAAATCAAGGTAGAAGATGGCTGTTATTATGAAATGTTAAGTGATCTGACCGGAACGCAGATCAGCGGGGAATATGATCTGATTCATACAGTGCGTAATCTTGCCATGCTCCAGAAAGAATATGAAAGTGTCAAAGATGCTCTTGCTTCGGTTAAAATGAAAGGCTACGGTGTAGTCAGCGCGACGAGAGAAGAAATCCGGCTGGACGATCCAGTGGTAATTCGGCAGGGCAATAAATACGGAGTAAAGATCCGTTCGGAAGCACCTTCTATCCATATGATCCGAGCTAACATTGAGACCGAGATCGCGCCGATCGTGGGGAGTGAGCAGCAGGCAAAGGATCTGGTAAATTATATCAACGAGGCGGCAAAGAGCCCGGATGGAGTCTGGGGAACCAATATTTTCGGAAAATCGATCGAAGAGCTGGTGATGGATGGCGTGCGAAACAAGATCGCCATGATCGGAGATGAAAGTCAGGCAAAACTGCAGGACACCATGCAGAAGATCGTCAATGACAGCAACGGAGGTATGGTTTGCATCATTATCTAAAATTTTTCTTAAATCAATTCGATTGGCGGCGGGAAACTTGCATGGCAATCCGAGAGTATGTTATACTAAAGTCTATACGTTAGGGGATACATTTTCATGGAATGAATGGTCATATAAGATACCATGAAATCTATACGTGAGGAGAAAAGAAAAGAGGGACATCTATGAAAGTAGCAATTGTATCAGCAGACACCATGATATACAGAAAACAGAAGGATGATACGTGTTCGCCAATCGTGCGAAGAGTGCTCGATCAGGTCAGCTTCAAGACAGAGCTTGTCCAGCCGGTACCAAATGACAGGGAGGTTATCCGCAAGATCCTTGCGAAGATCGCGGATGCACAGATGGCAGATCTGATCCTTACGATCGGTGGGATCGGATGCAGAGAAGAGGACTGTGTTCCGGAAGCGACAAAGGCAGTGGTCGATAAGGAGATTCCGGGGATCGGAGAGTCGATGCGTCTTTTTATGACACGGACCAGAAAAAGGGCAATGCTGACGAGAGGAACAGCAGGTATCCGGGGTAAATCCCTGATCGTCAATCTTCCGGGAAGTCCGAAGATCATTAAAGAGTGTCTGGAATATGTTCTTCCGGAGATTGTTTATGCAACAGAGACGGCAGTCGGTGAACATGATGATGTTGAGGAGTAGGCAGACAGATGAGGGTGACGTATATCGGACATAGCGGATTTTCAGTGGAACTGGAATCCCATATTCTATTATTTGACTATTATGAAGGAACGATGCCGGAGTTTGATCCAGCGAAGAAGCTGTTGGTATTTGCCAGCCATTCCCATCCGGATCATTTTAACAGAGAGATCCTGAAGCTTGCGGATGTGTATCCGGATGTGGAATATATTTTCCCGAAGGATATCGGAATTGTGAAAAAGGAGCAGCGTGCATCGGAACATTTCATGCGAAAAAGGGATGAGATTACTGTCGGGAATACAAAGGTAAAAAGTCTGCGCTCAACCGATGAAGGGGTTGCCTTTCTGGTAAGATGCGAAGACAGGATCATTTATCATGCAGGGGATCTGAACTGGTGGCACTGGGAAGAGGAAGATGATGCGTATAACCGGATGATGCGCGGCGATTATCAAAAGGAGATTGAAACGCTGGTCGGTGAGAAGATCGATCTTGCATTTGTCGTGCTTGACCCGAGACAGGAAGAGCAGTTTTACTGGGGCTTTGACTGGTATATGCGGCATACGGATACGAAGATTGTATTTCCGATGCATATGTGGAAGCAGTACGAGGTGCAGGATCGGCTTATCGGAATGGAAGTATCAGAACCATACCGGGAGAAGATCATGCGGATCCGGGAAAAGGGACAGGTATTTGAACTATAAGGAGACAATTTATGAAAGTCAGTATTTATACAGATGGAGCGGCAAGAGGTAATCCGGACGGACCGGGCGGTTATGGAGTCGTTCTGGAATATGTAGACCCGAAGGGAGAACTTCACGTCAAAGAGCTTTCCGGCGGCTATGTGCGGACAACCAATAACCGGATGGAGCTGATGGCTGTCATCCGGGGGCTGGAAGCGCTCAACAGACCTTGCGAGGTAGAGCTTTATTCTGATTCCCAATATGTGGTCAATGCATTCAATCAGCACTGGATCGAGGGATGGATCAAAAAGGGCTGGAAGCGTGGGAAGAATGAGCCGGTCAAGAATACCGACCTGTGGAAGCGTCTTCTGGAAGCGAAAAAGCCGCACCAGGTGAACTTCAATTGGGTAAAAGGGCATGATGGACACCCGCAGAATGAACGTTGTGATACTCTTGCGACAACGGCAGCAGACGGAAATGAGCTGCAGGTTGATCCGGGGGTGTAGAAGAAATCCTTTACACTGATAAAAAAATGTGATAAAGTATCTAAGGCAAGTAAGACAGACGTTCGCGGATGCAGGTGCCGAAAGGCCGCAGACGAGGAAAGTCCGGGCTTCACAGGGCAGGATGCCGGATAACGTCCGGTAGAGGTGACTCTAAGGATAGTGCAACAGAAATATACCGCCTGCAGATGCAGGTAAGGTTGGAAGGGCAGTGTAAGAGACTACCGCCTGGGTGGTAACACACAGGGCATATGTAAACCCCATCCGAAGCAAGACCGAAAAGAAGTGGTATGGCGGCCCGTCATGCTTCAGGTTGGTCGCTTGA
>ERZ791840.1768-NODE-1768-length-9986-cov-4.259188_pt1 | contig 9986 bp, 6 predicted proteins | sample MGYA00510291_ERZ791840 | MGnify/ENA primary metagenome ERZ791840 (study PRJEB30046, sample SAMN00715256) | human gut metagenome | study: EMG produced TPA metagenomics assembly of the A metagenome-wide association study of gut microbiota in type 2... | reverse complement strand
AGTCCGCAAGAGATGTATATCCGTCGATGACAGTTTGTATCCTGTTTGAGACTGCATTAAGGGAAGTGAAAGCGGCATCCGCATCTGTACTGTAGGCGTCAAGTGCGGTTTGGATCGTGGAAGAGACGGATGAATAATAAGTTTCTCCGTCAGATAATGCCTGACTGACTGCGTCAGTTGTGCCGGATAAAGCGGAAGAAAGAGAAGCAATCCCGTTTCCTGCATCTGTCAAGGCGCCAAGGCTTGTCTTTGTTCCGTCTCCGGTATGGGAAAAGATAACAGAAGTCGTATCTAGCATCAAAGAAGCGGCGTCTGTCATATCAGAAAATGCCTGTACAGTTCCGGAAGCAGAATCAAGATCGGCAGAGATTTCTGCAAGCGAAGCAGATAAATTTTCTGCAAGAGATGCATCCCCTTTTTCTGCGGAAACGTCAGCAACAAAACGAAATGCGTCCAGAGCTGTTTTGGAAATTGTCTCTGTGAAGGTTTCGTTAATTTCCTGACGGATTGCATCTGCGCCTTTTTCTGTTACTTTTGGGGCGATGGCGTTCTCCTTTTCGTTGATGCAGTAAGTAATTGTCGGATGTGTCGTTTCAGAAGAAAACAGACTCATCATATCTTTGCTGAATGTTTCAGAAATGACAACAGAAGCATAATATTTTCCGGAACGTACACCGTTAGAAGCGTCCTTGGCATCTGTAAATATCCAGTGAAGCTGTGTGTTTTCACGCAGTGAAGAAATAATGTCATTTCCGAGATTGAGCCGGACCGGAAGCAGTTCGCCGTCATATCCTTTATCAAGACTTGCGACGGCTACTTTTAAATTTCCGGTATTTTTGTACGGATCCCAACTTGCGGCAATATTAAACCATGCATAGAGAGAGGGAACGATAGTAATGCCGAAAATAACGATCAGCGCGATTACGTTTTTTCGGATATTGTGGATGTCGTTTCGCGCAATGCGTATGATATTTTTCATAGTCAGTTTTCCTCCATTTTTCTGAATAATTTCAACATTTCTTCAAATGACATACCGGACAGTTCCTGTTGAGCTGCAAGTTCGTTATGTATGTATTCCACTGTGATCAGCCATGTGGCGATTAAAATAATAGATAAGATCCAAAGAATGAGGAATACAATTTTAGATTCAAGGCTGAACATAAGGATCAGGAAAATGAGCGGAATAGTTAAAATCGCAAAAAATCCAAAACGGATCATTTTGTGATAATTTTTTTCAAAACGCTGTGCTTTCTCGGCAGTTTGGATCTGAAGTTCTTCTTGTGATAAAGAAGCTTTTAGTAAAAGAGAAAGCTGTGCGCTGCGTCTGATATTTCTGTCGGGTGTTTCACCAAGCATTAAATCGGTTTCTGCAAGTTTAATGTCAAAAAGCCGGTTCAGACCTGAAAGCAGAGGTCTGATCCCAAGTCCGATCAGTAAGGAAACGGGAACGAAAAGGAGCAGGATGAGCAGATTGTGTATATAAGTGCTTCCGTACATTCCGGCAATACATTCTCTCATTGCGGAAATACCGTAAGTAAAGGGTAGGAACGGATGGACGTTTTGGAAAAACGCGGGTGTCATTTCTACAGGATATGTGCCGGATGATCCGGGAATCTGAAGGATGACGAGGAGAACACATAATGCTTTCCCGATGTGTTTAAATGAGATTGACAGTGCATAAATAATATTGACATACACAAACGAACAGATCACTCCGGTAAAGATAAGAGCGGCTGGATGCGCGCATTCAATCCCTTTTAGAAAAACATCTCCGATACAGACAATGAATCCTTGCACCATTCCGACCGTGATATACAAAAGCCAGCGTCCGAAATAGAGAGAGGCAGAAGAATATCGAAGCATAGAGCTGTCTTTATCTACTTCTAATTTAAAAATCGCGATGAGGACGATGCCGCCGACCCAAATTGCAAGGTTTGTGTAAAAAGGCGTCATTGCCGAGCCGTAATTAGCTATTTTATAAAAACTCTTTGTTTCTATTTTCACAGGTGAGGACATAAATGCCGATACCGATTGCTTGTCGATTCCTTCTAATGAGAGAAGAGTTTCGTAGATGTCAGAACCGGAAAGGGCATTTAAGTCTGTTTGAATCGTACCGAGATGTTCCTGAACATTTGACAGGGCGGTTTTTGTGCCTTCAAGAGCCGTTACAGTATTTGAAAGTCCGGCGCTCATTTGGTCTAACAGGTTGTCGATCTGATCGGCGGAGGAAGGAACTGTTGTTAGAAGACCGTTCATTTCTCCTGTCAAAGAAGAGAAAGCATCTAATGTCTTGTTTAGCTGCGGCAGAACGTTTTTGTCCAAAACAGCGCGGAGGTCGTGCAGACTGCCGATGTTTGCGGATGTAATTGTGTAAAGCTGTTCCCGGGTAGAAGCGGTTGTGTTGATGGCATTTTGTATTCCTGCATTTCCGGCGCTTAAAGAGAGGATCAGTTCCTGATTATTTGTGTTTTGAGCCTGCAGTCCGGCGATGGCAGAATCCAAATCAGATCCGGGAATGAGTGAGGCGAGCTCTCCTAACTCTTTTAAAATATTTCCGTTTAAGACGGCAGTGGAATTGGCAAAATCCAGTGCGTTTCCGATCGATCCGTTTACCGAGCGGGCGGCAGTTTCAAGATCGGTAAGTCCTGCTGATGCGATATTGTGCGCCTGACCGAGCAAAATTTCTCCTTGTGTCAAAGATGAAGATAGGGATGAAGAAAAGTTTCCTGCGGCAGTACGGGTTTCAGAGAGGATGCGGGAAGATTCGCTTAGAGCCGAAGAACCCGACGAGGCGGCGGATTTTAAAGATGAAGCAGTTGATTTTGCGCGTGTGATCAGGGGGGCAGATTTTTCTGCGGCTGCATTGAAGTTTTCGAGAAATTGTTTGTAGGCGGCAATGTTTGCATCAGCTTTTTCAAGTGTTTTAGTAATATCGGAATTGACAGATCCAAGTGTTGACGACAAGTCTGACGCAGACTGCTTTAATATGCCGGAAACGGATTCAGAAGCAACCGAAGAGAAGGTGCTGTTGATCTGTTCCTGAATTGCGGCTGCGCCTGTGCCTGTGATTTTGGGAGCAATGGCATTGGCTTTTTCATTTATGTAATAGTCAAGTTTCGGCGTCTGTAAGTCGCCGGATAAAATACTGATCAAAGAGCGGCTGAAATCTTCGGGAATAACAATAGAAGCATAATATTTTCCTGATTTTACTCCGTTGAGAGCCTCTTTTTCCGAAGTGAACGTCCATCCGAGCTGTTTGTTTTCTTTTAGATTTTTGACAATTTCTTTTCCAGCATTGATAGAAAGATTTTCGGAAGATGCTTCTTTATCTAAACAGGCAATAGCGACTTTAATCTTAGACGTATTTCCGTATGGGTCTAAATTGGCTGCGATATTAAACCATGCGTATAGAGAAGGCAGCAGGCATACGCCGATCAGAACAAGAATCGCCGCTTTATTGTGTAAAAGGCGGGAGAGGTCACGCTGAAAAATGTGAAATGATTTTTTCATAATATCAGAACTCCTTATATATTAATAGATACAATGTTGATTTTCTTGATAAAGAGTATTATATTAAGGTAGAAATAGATTTACAACCATTAATAGAAGTGTGAAATGTCGGATAAACGACAATATAACGAAATGTGTTGACACATGTGAAGAGATATTATGACGAGGAGAAAGCGATATGGAAAAAAAGACAGACCGCAGGGTGAGAAAAACTAAAAACCAGCTTCGTACGGGACTAGCCCGTCTTATGAAGAAAAAAAATATCGGACAGATTACCGTAAAAGAACTTGTAGATGATGTGGATATTAACCGTTCGACATTTTATCTGCATTATTCGGATATTCCGTCTCTTCTAAAAGAGATAGAAGATGATATGATTGAGGAAATAGAAAGAGCGATTCTGGAGCATCCGATTAAAATCGAGAAAGACACTACATACTTGTTTATAGAAGATTTGTTTCGGGTGTTAAGCGATAACAGAGAGATCGGATGCGCGCTTCTTGGTCCATACGGTGATATTACGTTTATCAGGAGAATTGAAAAATTTTTGGAAGAAAACAGTCGTGATCTTTTGGCGGAACGCTTTCCCGAAAAGTTTGCGGAAATGAAATATTTCTATTCGTTTTGTTTTAACGGATGTCTTGGATTTATTAGAACATGGCTTGAAAACGGGGAAAATATGCCGCCTGAATATGCGGCTCGTCTTACATTTCAAATGGTTGTAAGTTCGCTTGATGCTTTTTATGAAGATGCGAAAGAAAATAAATAAATATTTTGTAAATAATGGTGGAAAAAAAGTGTGTATATATGGTACATTAATATCTGTACAGTTGTAACACTGTACAGTATTAAAATGGTATATAAGGAAGAGAGGAAATTTTATGAAGAGAGAAAAATTCGGCTCCCGCCTTGGATTCATTCTGATTTCGGCAGGGTGTGCGATCGGTCTTGGAAATGTATGGAGGTTTCCTTACATTACCGGGCAGTACGGAGGAGCGGCATTCGTATTGATCTATTTGCTGTTTCTTCTGATACTTGGATTGCCGATCATGGTAATGGAGTTTTCGGTTGGAAGGGCATCAAGAAGCAGCGTTGCGTTATCATTTGACAGATTAGAGCCGCTTGGTACAAAATGGCACTGGTATAAATGGTTCGGCATGGCAGGAAATTATCTGCTTATGATGTTTTACACAACGATCGGCGGATGGCTGCTTTTGTATTTTGTAAAAATGGCAGCGGGAAATTTTAAAGGCTTGGATGCGTCGGGAATCAAAAACGAGTTTGGCGAGCTGATGCAGCAGCCGGGAATTATGATCGTATGTATGATCATTGTTGTGGCAGCCTGCTTTGCGATTTGCAGCATCGGGCTGCAGAAAGGCGTAGAAAAAATCACAAAAGTGATGATGCTTATGCTTCTTGCACTTATGATCATTCTGGCGGTACGTTCCGTTACTCTTTCAGGGGCAGGCGAAGGACTGGCGTTTTATCTTGTTCCTGACTTTGCCAAAGTAAAAGAAGCGGGACTGATGGAAGTTGTATTTGCGGCAATGGGGCAATCGTTCTTTACATTGAGCCTTGGAATCGGCGCGATCGCGATTTTCGGAAGCTACATAGACCGCTCCAGAAGTCTGACAGGAGAAGCAGTATGCGTAACCGTTCTTGATACATGTGTAGCGCTGCTCTCGGGATTTATTATTTTCCCGGCATGTTTTGCTTTCGGAGTGAACCCGGACAGCGGTCCGAATCTTATTTTTATTACGTTGCCGAATATATTTAATTCTATGGCAGGAGGCAGAATTTGGGGAAGTATCTTTTTCCTCTGTATGCTTTTTGCGGCGGCGTCAACGATTATTGCGGTATTTGAAAATATCATTTCATTTGCGATGGATCTGACCGGATGCTCGAGAGGCAAGGCAGTGGCAGTGAATCTGGTTGTGATTATCCTGCTTTCACTTCCATGTGTGTTTGGATTTAACCTGCTGAGCGGATTCCAGCCGCTCGGAGCGGGAAGCACGATCCTTGATCTGGAAGATTTTATCGTCAGCAATAACCTTCTTCCGCTTGGAAGTCTTGTATATCTTCTGTTTTGTACAAGCCGTTATGGCTGGGGATGGAAGAACTTCCGCAAGGAAGCTAATGCGGGAACGGGAATTAAATTCCCAAAATGGTCACGGATCTATGTGTCATATATCCTTCCGCTGATCGTGTTATTTATCTTCGTACAGGGATATTGGTCTAAGTTCTTCGGATAGGGAGGTATCTATGTTACCATCGGTAGTGAAAAATAAAATAGAGCAGATATGGCTGGATGTGATTGCGGGAGGAGTTTCTCAACCGACAGAAGTAATAGAACAGTTGACGTATCTGATGTTTGCAAAGCAGATTGATGAAAGAGAAGCAGATATTGAAATGGCGGAATTGCTTTCGGGAGAAAAACAGAGTCATATTTTCGGAGAATCAAGAGAAGAACAGGCTCTTCGCTGGAGAAACTTTAAAGGAATGGAAGCTCGTGCGCTTCACAAGCATTTCGTTGATAGAGTATTTATTTTTTTGATCAATCTGAATTCAAATGAAAATTCAGCTTTTTCAAGATATTTAAAACATGCAACATTTAAGATAAATGAACCGTTAGCGTTACAGAAAGTTGTTGCCGGTTTAGAAGATTTGTTTGAAAATGATATTAAAGATTTAGATATGCAGGGCGATCTGTATGAATATATGCTTGGAAAATTGAATTCAGCCGGACGCTTGGGAGCATTTAGAACGCCGAAGCATATCCGGGATATGATGGTAAAACTTATGATGCCGACACCGGATATGAAGATTTGTGATCCGGCTTGCGGAACTGCCGGATTCCTTATTTCTAGCGCCGAATATATAAGAAGTGAATATGGAAACAAGATGACTGCCGAACAATGGGAAAAATATGGTTCAGAAACATTTACAGGTTTTGATACAGATGAAACAATGTGCCGTTTATCATGTATGAATCTGATGCTGCATTCTGTTATAAATCCACAGTTAAATAAACAGGATAGTGTTTCTAAAGATTATCAGGTGAAAGATGCCTATGATTTGATTTTGGCAAATCCACCGTTTAAAGGAACGATTAATAAGGAGAATATCAATGAATCCTTATTGGCAATTACAAATACAACAAAGACAGAGTTGTTGTTTGTTGCATTGTTTATCAGATTGCTGCGTGTAGGTGGAAGATGTGCATGTATTGTGCCTGACGGCGTTCTTTTCGGTTCGTCAAAAGCACATAAAAACTTACGGAAAGAGTTGATTGAGAATCAGTACTTAGAAGCTGTAATATCGATGCCTTCGGGAGTATTTAAACCATATGCGGGAGTATCAACGGCAATTTTGATATTTACAAAAACAAATGGGACAGGAACGGATAAAGTTTGGTTTTATGATATGAAAGCAGATGGTTATTCGTTAGATGATAAACGTCAACCTGTTCAAGAAAACGATATTCCTGATATTATTGAAAGATTTCATAAGAAAGAAAACGAAGAGGATAGAGAGCGGACAGAACAAAGTTTTATGGTTGATAAGCAGGAGATTATAGATAATGGATATGATCTGTCAATCAATAAATACAAAAAAATAGAATATGTTCCTGTAGAATATCCACCGACAGAAGAAATTCTTGCTGAAATTGAAGAGTTAAACGAGGAAATTACGAAGGAAACGGCAGAATTGAGAGCATTGCTTAGAAAATAAAATAGAGAAGACGAAAGTTGATAAGAAAGACATTTGTTATTTTATTGAATCGGACTTTCAAACGTTGGATTTATGGTCTGACTTTTGAGGGGGCAAAATAATAGGTGTCTTTTTTGATTTCGCATGTTCGTGATGCGACTGGCATTTTCTTTCATTATAGTTATAATTGTTGTGATTTTATTACTATATTTGAAAACTTATGTAATGGGTATTTGATTGAGTGGATAAATCTTGTATAATGAGGAGGACAATAAATTAAGATTTGTGGGGATGATATATGAGAGTAAAACTAGGAGATGTCTGTGAACGTGGGACATCAAATTTAAAACTGTCAGATGTATCTGAAAAGAATGGGGAATTTTCAGTTTTTGGTGCATCAGGATATATTGGAAGTGTAGATTTTTATCAGCAAGGATATCCGTATGTCGCAGTTGTAAAGGATGGAGCTGGAATTGGAAGGGCAATGTTATGCCCGGGAAAAACTTCTGTAATAGGTACGATGCAGTATCTTTTACCGAAAGACAATATATTGCCAAAGTATCTTTTTTATGTAGTAAAATATATGAATTTGGAAAAATATTTTACAGGCGCAACCATCCCGCATATATATTTTAAAGATTATAAAAACGAAGAATTTAATTTTGATTTTTGGGAACGGCAAGTTGAAATTGTAAGTGTTCTTAGTAAATGCGAAAAAGTTATTGATTTGTGTAAACAGGAATTACAATTATTGGACAAGCTTATCAAAGCCCGATTTGTCGAACTGTTTGGTGATCCGGTTTCAAATTCTTACGGTTTACCAGAAGCTACATTACCTGACTTGGGAGAATTTGGTCGAGGAGTATCTAAACATAGACCAAGAAATGATATTAAGTTGTTAGGTGGTAAATATCCATTAATTCAGACAGGAGATGTTGCAAATGCTGGACTATATATTACATCTTATAGCAGCACATATTCGGAACTTGGATTAAAACAGAGCAAAATGTGGGATAAGGGGACTCTTTGTATTACGATTGCTGCTAATATTGCTAAGACGGCTATATTGGAATTTGATGCTTGCTTTCCTGATAGTGTGGTTGGATTTATTGCAAATGAAAGAACAAATAATATTTTTGTTCATTATTGGTTTTCTTTCTTTCAAGCAATTCTGGAATCACAGGCACCTGAGTCTGCTCAGAAGAATATCAACTTGAAAATTCTTAGTGAATTGAAGGTAATAGTGCCAGAAAAAAGGAAACAAGATCAGTTTGCTTCTTTTGTTAAATTAACCGACAAATCGGGATTTGTGGAGAGATTTCCTGAGTTTTCCTTATTTTACAGGCTTTTTAGCCCCTTAGATAGTGAAATGATATGTATTTTCCCTTATTTTTACCCTTGTGAGGAATCCGCAAGGGAAATAAGGGAAATTTTTATTTAAGCGTTGCTCGCTACTTTATCAAGAAGTCTTGCGGAATCCCGCTTTGCTTTTCTTGTTGAGTGAGCGTAAATGTTCATTGTGGTACTGACATCGGAATGTCCTAACAGTTCCTGTACATCTTTCGGAGCAGCTCCATTCGAGAGCAGGTTGCTGGTGTAGGTATGTCGTAACTGGTGAAAGTGAAAATCTTCAAATCCTTCCAGCTTTTTTGATACTGACCTGCAAGCAATGCCGAGTGTACTCGGCAGTTCCAGACTGCCATCCGGTCTGAGGCAGACAAAGGATATTTCTTTATAATCTGCCGGGACTTCCTGTGTTCCGTCAAGGTGATAGTATTCATAATACACCCTGTTTTTCACATGCACCTCTTTGTAGTAGTTGCGGTGGTAAAGTTCCCCGTACTGCATCCGGCTTTTCAGTTGTTCCCGTCTTGCTGCTTTCAATATTTCAGTCAGCGTATCTCCAAAATCAACAATCCTTACTTTCTTTCGCTTGGTCGTTCCAATCACATTTTTATGCTTTGCACCGTCGTAACGGATACTTCTTTTAATGGTCAGGCATTGATCTTCAAGGTTGATGTCCTGCCATGTAAGACCACAGGTTTCACCGATGCGAAGTCCTGCATAATATGCAATCTGAATCGGCAGGATCGCAGGTGGATTTTTCTTTTCCAGATACTTGATAAGTCGCTCATAATCCTCATGTGAAATCGGCTGTGTGCCATCTTCGACTTCATCATCGGAAAAGAGGTCAACTTCCTCTGCCTGTTTTTTCAGCTTAATATACTGCATCGGATTGAAACTGATTAACTGTTTTGGAAATACTGCAAAACGGAATGACTGCTGTAACACTGCGGAAAAAGAATGGATATAATCTTTGCTGTATCCCTTTTTTACTTTCCCGTCTGGAAACTCACCACCGAATGTAAGCAGATCAAGAAATGCCTGTAAATGTTCGGCAGTAACTGTTTTCAGTTTACGGTCTGCAATCGGGTGTTTCTTAGTGCAACGGATTGCACTGAGATAATTTTCCACTGTGCCATTACTGAGTGTTCCGGTTTTCAGTTCTTCTTCTGCCCACATGTCCAGAAGTTCACCTACGGTAAGGTTATCTGCTTTTGCAACAAATTTCTTATCTTCGTAATCTTCCAGTGCCTTGCGGAGAAGTTTTTCTGTCTCACTTTTGCTTTCGGTTCCGGCATATTCTTTCTGAACCATTTTGCCGCTTGCGTCCTCTACATAGAAGCGGTAGTACCATTTCTTTCCTTTCTTTCTAACAGATCCTTTTGCCATAATCGTATGTCTCCTTTCGATATCAGACAATC
>ERZ791840.1754-NODE-1754-length-10048-cov-2.231962_pt1 | contig 10048 bp, 9 predicted proteins | sample MGYA00510291_ERZ791840 | MGnify/ENA primary metagenome ERZ791840 (study PRJEB30046, sample SAMN00715256) | human gut metagenome | study: EMG produced TPA metagenomics assembly of the A metagenome-wide association study of gut microbiota in type 2... | reverse complement strand
GCTAAGCAGAGCATCATGTACTTCCGCGACCCGTTCAAGCTGGCACCCGTCTCGATGGTGGCAGAGATGGCCGACAAGTTCACCCGTAACGAGATCATGACGTCGAATGAGTTCCGTCAGGTCATCGGAATGAAACCCTCGAAAGACCCCAAGGCAGACCAGCTGCTGAACAAGAATCTTTCTCCCAACGCGGGACAGGCGGCACAGATTGGCAGTGACCCCGCCACAAGAGGGCGAGAGGCTGTGGAGCAGATGGTAAATGAATCTTAAAAGAAAGGAGAAATCAAAATGGTGAATTTTGACTACGATTGCAGCGGCTGGGCGACGAAGGCGAACACGAAGTGTTACGACGGGCTGACCATTGCAGAAGACGCATTCAAGGGCTGTAGTGGCCAGACTGTGCCGATGGTGTACAACCACGACCACTCGAGCCTTGACAATGTCATCGGCCATGCACTGCTGGAAAACCGCAAGGGCGGGGTCTACGCTTACGCCAAGTTCAACGACACGCCCACCGGCCAGACGGCCAAGAAGTGCGTGGAGAACGGCGACCTGAACGCTTTTTCCATCTGGGCCAACGGTCTGCAGAAGGCCGGACAGGTGGTGAAACACGGCGTCATCCGGGAACTGAGCCTCGTATTGGCAGGCTGCAACCCCGGCGCGCTCATTCAGGAAGTGGTAAAGCACAGCGCTGACAATATGGACGATGAGGGCTGCGAAGCCTTTATCTTTAACGACCCGGGCAGTCTGAGCCTCGAACATGGCATGGACCCGGAGGGCAACCCGCTGGAGGAGGCCGTACTGGCCCACTCCGACGACAACAAGGAGGACGGCAAGATGGCCGAGGAAACCAACGGTAAGACGCTCGAAGAGGTCTACAACAGCATGACCGACGAGCAGAAGGAATGCTGCCATGCACTGGTGGGTCTCGCTCTGGAAGAGCAGGACGGTGACGGCGGCGAAGACGAGGAGGATGAAAGCGACATGAAGCACAATGTTTTCGACAAGGATGCGGGCAAGCAGACCGTGCTGAAGCACAGCATCGACGACATCAACAGCATCATCAAGGGTGCAAAGACCAGCGGCACCCTGAAGGCGGCCTTCGACAACGCCGGCGTGGAGCAGGGCGAGATCGATGAGCTGAGCCACGGCATCGACAATATCGACTGGCTGTTCCCGGAAGACCACCTGCTGGATACTACGCCCCGCATCATCGACAAGCCCGACGACTGGGTGAGCGTAGTGATGGGAGGCGTGAAGCACATCCCGTTCAGCCGCTTCAAGAGCATGTTCGCAGACCTGACCCCCGAAGATGCCCGCGCCAAGGGTTATGTGAAGGGCAATTATAAAATCGAAGAGATCTTTGGCCTGCTGCGCCGCTCCACCGGCCCGCCCACTGTGTACAAGAAGCAGAAGCTCGACCGCGACGACGTGAGCGACATCACCAGCTTCGACGTTGTGGCATGGCTGCACAACGAGATGCGCTACAAGCTGAACCGTGAGCTGGCGCTGGCCTATATCCTGGGCGATGGCCGTCAGGCGGCAAGCGAGGACAAGATCGACGAGAACTGCATTCGTCCTATCTTCAACGATGCCGACCTGTTTACCATCAAGGTACAGGTGGCTATGACCGGCCTGAGCAAGGTGGAGGACAAGTACAAGGCCTTCATCAAGCAGGTCATCCGCAGCCGCAAGGAGTACCGCGGAAGCGGCACCCCGGTCATGTTCACTACCGAGGACGCTCTGACCGAGATGCTCCTGCTGGAGGACGGCATGGGCCGCCCGCTCTACGCCGACGAGGCTGCACTGGCCCGCAAGCTGCGCGTGAGCAAGATCGTCACTGTGCCTGAGATGGAAGGCCGCAAGGGCGCCAAGGGCGGTGATCTGGCCGCTGTCATCGTCAATCTGGCCGACTACACCGTGGGTGCAGACAAGGGCGGCGCTGTCTCCATGTTCGACGACTTCGACATCGACTACAACGCCATGAAGTACCTCATCGAGACCCGCTGCTCCGGCGCACTGACGACTCCCTACAGTGCTATGGCCATCGAGTGGGCGGCCTGATAGAGCGCTGTCACAAAACGAACCTCTCAGGCGCTTCGCGCCAGCTCCCTTATTAGGGGAGCCTAAGAAGAAAGGAGATTAAAAATGACCCTGAAACCTTTTTATGATCGTACCGAGGACGTACACGTGGGCGCATATGTCGCTTACGGTCACACCGACGGCAAGCTGTATGCTGACGCCGAGCACAAGGTGAAGGTGAGCGCCGCCGACCTTGGCCGCGCCTTCATGCTGGGCCGCCTTATCGTATGCGACGGCAAGAACTACTTTGCGCCCATCGCATACGCAGAGACCACCGGCGTGAATACCTATGACGGCACTGCCGCCAAGAGCTGGACGGCAAGCGCCGAGTAATTTTGGCGGCCATGGAAGTTAGTGTACACTGACTCTGGAATTGAAATGGAGTGACGAAGCAATGGCAAAATGGTTTGGAAAAATCGGCTTTGAAGGGCAGACTGTGGAGACAGCACCCAGCGTATTCACCGAGGAAATGGTGGAGCGCGAATACTACGGCGATGTGCTGGAGTGGGGCCGACAGCTGCAGGCAGGGGATGGAGTGAACGACAATGTCACGTTCCAGAACCGGCTGAGCATCGTGGCAGACCCTTTTGCCCACGAGAATTTCGGCTCCATGCGATACGCCGAATTTGGCAGCGTGAAATGGAAGGTGGCGGACGTGAAAGTACAGTACCCGCGCCTCATCCTGACATTCGGAGGGATATACCATGAGTGAGCAGAGACTGAGGCTGGACAGCATTCTCCGGAGGGTGCTGCAAGAAACTGTCGGAGAAATACATCTGTACTATCAGCCGCCCGCCAACCTGAAAATGCAGTACCCCTGCATCCGATACGATTTGAACCGCATCCGCAATGTACACGCTGACGGCCACGTCTATCTCCAGCACCCTTCCTACACGGTGACGGTGATAACCAAGACCCCGGACAGCGACCTCACAGCGGCCGTGTCACGCCTCGACCAGTGCAGACACGACCGCTCTTATATTGCGGACAATTTATACCACGACGTGTTCACTATGACCGTCTGAAAAACAAAAAGGAGGAACAAGACCTATGAGCAAACTGGAATGGGATAAGACCGGCGAGCGCCTGTATCATCTGGGACCACGGCGTCGTTTTCCCGATGGTAAAGGGCAAGTATAGCCCCGGCGCACCCTGGAACGGCCTGACCGCTGTGAACGAGAGTCCTGACGGCGCAGACCCCAACGACATCTACGCCGACAACATCAAGTACGTGTCCATCCGCTCGGCAGAGAACTTCAAGTACACCCTCGAGGCACTGACCTATCCGCCCGAGTTCGAGCAGTGTGATGGCTCTGTCGAGGTGACAAAGGGCGTGAGCATCGGTCAGCAGAAGCGCTGCCCCTTCGGGCTGAGCTACCGCACCCGCATCGGTGCAGACGACGACCCCGAGAAGGGCTACATTATCCATCTGGTATGGAACAGCACCGCTTCGCCCTCGGACAAGAGCCACGAGACCGTGAACGAGAATCCGGATGCTGAGACCTTCAGCTGGGAGTGCGACACCACCCCGACTCAGGTGACTGGCTACAAGCCCACTGCCCACATGACCATCAACTCCACCCTCATCGAGGCTGCAAAGCTCAAGCTGCTGGAGGACAAGATCTACGGCACCGAGAACAGTGAGAGCACCCTGCCCACTCCGGACGAGGTCATCAAGCTGCTGGGCGGCGTTACCGAGGCAGCTTCCCCTAACGTGGGAGTCTGATAGGAAAGGACGATTAGAATGATCAAGAAAGTAATTCCGTACACCGACTTTGACGGCAATCCGCGCGTCGAAGAGTTCTGGTTCAATCTGACCAAAGCCGAGATGATGGACCTTGGCCTGAGCAAGGACGGCGGCTACGACAAGTACATGGAGCAGCTGATGCACAGCACCAAGGTGGGTGAGGCCATCGAGGTGTTCAAGAAGATCCTGCTGCTGGCTTACGGCAAGAAGAGCCTCGACGGCCGCAAGTTCGAGAAGAACCCTGAGATCACCGCAGACTTTGTGGCGACTCAGGCTTACTCCGACCTCTACGTGGAACTGGCAAGCGACCCGGACAAGGCCGCAGAGTTCATGAACGGTGTGATGGGCGCAGACGTCCGCAAGATGGTGGCCGAGAACGAGGCCAAGGCGAAGGCCGCCGAAGTTTCTGCCGCTGTGGCCGCAAACAACGCCCCGGCGCTGGCCGTGGCGGACCCGCAGTAAAACCTCTCAGTCTCGCTCCGCTCGACAGCTCCCCTAGTAGGGGGAGCCTTTGGCATATCGGGCCACTCTAAGCTGGATGAGAGAAGCCCAATAGGGCGTAAACGGCAGTGCGCTGCTACAGAGGGCGGGTTTCATAGAAACCTTATCTTGAAAGTGGAGCACTGCCGATTGCAAAACGAAGAACCCATATCAACTAAAAAACAAGCCTGACCGTCACGCCAGAGCCTCCCCAAATGGAGAGGTTGCTGTGCAGCAGACGGAGAGGGCTATGACAGGGAGAGTGACGAGATGCTGACCATCCAGATACCCGGTGAAGAATACTGGGATGCTGACCGGGAGGAATTCATCTGCCGGAAGGCCACAACGCTGGCGCTGGAGCACTCGCTGCTCTCTCTGTCTAAATGGGAAAGCAAGTGGCACGTGCCGTTTCTCGACGCAAAAAACGGGCTGACCCCGGAGCAGATGCAGGACTATGTGCGCTGCATGACCCTGAACAAAGGGGTTCCGGACGAAGCATACCGCCATCTGACGCAAGAGAACTGCACCGCTATTTATACATATATGAACGACCCGATGACCGCAACATGGTTCCGGGAAGACGAGAATACAAACAAAGCCGGACCCCGCTCAGGAAAAAGCACCGCAAGTGCCGTGACGAGCGAGGTCCTGTATTATGACATGGTGGAGCTGGGCATCCCGTTCGAGTGCGAAAAGTGGCACCTGAACCGGCTGCTGACCCTCATCCGTGTCTGCAACGAAAAGCATAAGCCACCCAAGAAGGTATCGAAGAGCGAACAGGCGGCCCGGAGAAAGGCGCTGAACGCCAAGAGAAAGAAAGAGCTTGGGACGAGAGGATAGCTGCTCTTTGTCTGAGCTGGACGAACAGAGTTCAATAGGGCGCGAAGTGGCTGGCACTGCTACAGAGAGAAGGTGGGTTCGTGTCCAAAGTTATTCTGTTCCGGCAGAAGGGCGGTTTCAAGAAGACGGAGCGCTTCCTGAAAGGTGTCAGCGCCGGGAGACTGGACGGTGTGCTGGCGGGATACGGTCAGAAAGGCGTGGAAGCGCTGGCGGCGGCAACGCCCAAGAAGACCGGAAAGACGGCTGCCAGCTGGAGCTACCGGGTGGAAAAGGGCAAAGACAGCATTGCCATCATCTGGTCGAACTCGAACATCGTGGACGGAACGCCCATCGCCGTTATCCTGCAATACGGACACGGCACGAGAAACGGAGGGTACGTGGAAGGAGTTGACTACATCAACCCCGCCATGCGCCCTATTTTTGACGAGATAGCTAAGAGAGCATGGGAGGAGGTAAGGCGGGAGTGAGCCAGGAGATAGACCAGCGTGTGGTCGAAATGCGGTTTGACAACGCACAGTTTGAAAAAAACAGCCGGGACACCATGCGGACGCTGGACAAGCTGAAAGAGAAGCTCAGCTTCAAAGGCGTGGCAAAGGGACTCGAACAGGTGCAGGCCGCCAGCGAGAACGTGGACTTTTCCGGCATGGAGAAGGGCCTGGACACGGTTCAGGCCAAATTCAGCGCACTGGACGTCATCGCCTTTACAGCCTTGCAGCGCATCACGGACAAGGTGATAAGCACCGGCGAGCAGATGGTAAAAAACCTGTCGGTAGACCAGATCACCAGTGGATGGGACAAGTATAACGAGAAAACTTCCAACGTCCAGACCATCATGAACGCCACCGGCAAGAGCATCGACCAGGTGAACGGCTACCTGAACAAGCTGATGTGGTACTCGGATGAGACGAGCTACAGTTTCAGTGAGATGACCAGCGCGCTTTCGCAGATGACGGCGGCGGGCGGCAAGATCGACAAGATGATACCCATGATCATGGGCATCGCGAACGCCACCGCAGACGCGGGCAAGATTGGCTTTGCGTTCCAGAGCACCATCCGAAATCTGACCCAGAGCTACAGCGCCGGGCATTTGCAGTTGCAGGACTGGAAGAGCCTGAACCTGATGGGTACGGCGACGAAAGCCCTGAAACAGGAGCTTATCGACACTGCGGTGGAGCTGGGCGTCATCAAAGAAGGCGAAGTGACCATCGCCAGTTTTGAGTCGAGCTTGCAGAAGAAGTGGGCCAACACAAAGGTCATGGAAAAGACCTTCGCAAAGTATGCTTCCATGATGGAAGCGGCCTATGAGCTGACCCAGAAGAACCCGGGCATGACCAGCTCGGAGGCGCTGGAACAGCTGAAGGGACAGTACGGGGAGCTGGCAGAACGCGCCGCTCTCGCCGCCCAGCAGGCTACCAGCTTCGGGCAGGCCATCGACTCGACGAAAGACGCTGTCAGTTCAAAATGGATGTCCGTGTTCGAGACGATCTTTGGCAACAAGGAAGAGGCCACCGACACATGGACGGAGCTGGCGAACCGGCTGTACGACATCTTCGTGCCTTCCATCGACGCCCTGAATGACAGGATGAAAGAAGGCCTCGACAGCGGCTGGCAGCAGATGCGGGACGCTTTTGGCGACCAGGCAGACGCTTACACGACGGTGCTGGAAAAGCTGGCACTGGCAAATGGCGCTGTGACCGAAGAGGCCATTGAGAAAGAGGGGAGCTTTGCGAAAGCTTTGCAGAAAGGCAAAGTGAACGCCGAACTCCTGACGACCAGTCTCAGTGACACCATCAAGACCTATGCAGAGCTGCTGGAAACGATGGATGAAGCCGACCCGAGATACCCTTACCTCCAGAAGGACTACGAAGCCTTTCTGAAGCTCAACGATGCGGTGGCGGACGGCAGTCTCGACCTTGAGCATTATGCAGAAGGGTTGACGGAGGTGTCAGGCCGGGAGCATCTGTTCAACAGCCTGTGGAACATCATGGACGCCATCGGGAAGGTCACAGGCTCTGTCCACGAAGCCTTCACCGAGATATTCCCGCCCACCAGCGGAGAGCAGATACACTCCATCGCCGAAGGGCTGGATGTGATGACCAAAAAACTCATCATCACGGATGAGAGTGCGGCGAACCTGAAGCAGACATTCAAGGGCATCTTTGCAGTGGTGAAGGTGCCTCTGACCGCCATGACGACGCTGGCGAAGACCGGGGCAAAGGCTTTTGGCGTACTGGTGGGCATCCTGCGGCCGGTTGGAGCAGTGCTGCTGAAAGTGGCAGGAAACATGGGGAGCTTTGTGTCCGAGATGCAGAGCACCCTGCTGGGAAGCGGGACGCTCAGCGAGAAGCTGGAAGCCATCGCGAAGAGCGCCAAGAAGCTGCTGGACCCGCTGACCACACTGGGCGACGTGCTGAAAAAGAGCATCGGCGAGAAACTGAGCGAAGCGAGGAAGGAAATTTCAAAATGGGCCGACAGCCTGCCGGACGGAGTGCGCGAGGGGGTCTACACCCTGCTGGGCATTCTGGAAGGACTGGGCGCCGGTACACTGACCGTGGCCGGTGTCATGGATGGAGCGCTGAGCGACCTGAAGAAAAGTGCGAACAAAGCAATCGGCACTGTGGCCGACTTTATCACCGGGCAGAGCAAGAACCTGAATGGGTATAAGGACGTGCTGACAAGCCTGCCCGCCATCGTGGGGGCTGCGGTGAGCGCCTTTGCCGAGGAGTTCAAGGGCGCTGCCGGGAACGTGGAGAGCGCGGCGTCCAGAGTCTACGAACCGGTGAAGGCCTTTTTCAAGGCACTGAAAGACGGATTCGACTCCATCAGCGGGACGGATATTTACCGATTCCTGAGTCTTCTGGACGTGGGACTGCTCTCCTACGCCATCGCACAGTTCGCCAAGGTCATGAACAGCCTGCGGAAGATGCTGGCAACGCCCCTGTCGAAGATGTTGGACAGCATTTCGGGAAGCTTCAACGCGCTGACGGGGGCTCTGAAAACATGGCAGAAACAGGAGAGCACCAAGATCCTCACGGGCATCGGCTCGGCCCTGCTGATGCTGGCGGGGGCCATGTTCGTCATGAGCCGCATCGACCCGGAGCGGTTCGTCTGGGTGCTGAGCGCTACGGTGGTGCTGATCGCTGAACTGGTGACGGCGGCAAAGCTGCTGAAACCTGAAGTGAAGGCCTTTGACTCTGCGGTGAGTGGACTCGGGTCTCAGCTGCTGAAAGCCTCGACGCTGTGGGGTTCTGCGGCGGCGCTGCTGGGACTGGCCGCGGCGACGAAGGCTCTGTGCTCTGGATTCGTGGCCATCGCGGATGCCATCAAGGGCGAGAACTTTCTCCAGAACCTCGCGGCCTTTGCGGCGGCAGTGGGCGGTATGTACGTGCTGACACGGAACATGGGGCTGCTCATTGCCACCGTGAAGGCCCGTGACCTCGTGGTAGGCGTTGCGACGCTGCTTGGCCTTGGCGCTTCGCTCATCGAGATGGGCATCGGACTGCGGATCGTGGCCGGTGCAATAAAGCCTCTGAGTGAGGTGAAGTGGACGAGCCTTGTGAAAGCCGTAGTAGGAATGGGCGCACTGACCGCCTACCTCACCGCGATGGGAAGCATGCTCGTGCTGGCACAGGGCGTGGCGGACACCATGCTCACATTTCAAAATGGACTCGCCATCGCGGCCATGGGCGGAGGCATGTGGGTGCTGGTACAGGGCGTATGTGCTCTGGCGGGGCTCATCGCTGAGAACGTAGACGACGGCACCCTGAACACCACGAAACTCGAGTACGCCGGAACGGCCATGAAGACCCTGATGATCCTCATGACCGCTATGAGCGTACTTTCCAGCAAGACGAAGCTCAGCTCGGGTGCTGCGGTGCTGGCCATGGCAGGGGCGATGAACGCGGTGGCTGTGGCTGCTGCGGCACTCTGTCTGATCCCCTGGCCTCAGCTGGGAAAAGCGGCTGCTGTACTGGTTGGGCTGAGCGGTGCGATGTTCGCACTGGGCAAATTTGGCTCAGCAGGATGGAGCGAGGGTGCAGGCATTTTCCTGATGGCGGACGCGCTCATGGCGGTGGCCGGGGCGTGTATGATGCTGAGCAAAGTGACGCTTCCTGATATGGCAAAGGCTGAAGGCGCTTTAGCAGTGCTTGCTGGTATCGGAATCTTGCTGAGCCGCTTTGCCGGCTCGGTCAACTTCATGGGCGTCAGTACCGGAATGCTGGCCATGAGCGCTTCGCTGCTGGTGCTGGCACCGGCTATCCAGCTCATCGGCATGGCAAAGCCGGAAGCAGTGAGTCAGTCGCTGTGGATATTCGCTGATACAATGATGGCGATGTTTGCAGGCGGTATGCTGCTGACCTGCATCCCGGAACTTGCGCTCGGGCTCTCGACTCTGGCAGCCGCCTTTGCCAAGTTTGGCAAGGGAATGCTCTACCTCGCCGGTGCGGGAGCAATATTCGGCGCACTGGCGCTGTTTGCCGACCCACTGTGTACGGCTATCATCAACGCCGCGCCGGACATCGAGGATGCTCTGGTGGAGCGTGCGAAAATGGGCATTTACGGATACAGTGATGCGCAGACTCCGTATTTTGGGGCCGTTGCGGGATGGATGAAACGCCATCACAGCTGGGAGCCGAAAGAAGAGTGGCTGGTCAAAACGCCGGGCGTTGTGTTTGCACTTGCGATGGCAGTCAAGGCCTACACTGAGCCAGGCGATGCTGTGCTGATTCAGTCGCCGGTTTACTATCCATTTTCCGAGGTCATTGCAGATAACGGCAGAAGAGTCGTCAGCAGCACGCTGGTGCTCGGCGACGACAACCGCTATCACATGGATGTGGCTGATTTTGAGGAGAAGCTGAAATCCGAAAACGTGAAGCTTTTCTTCCTCTGCAACCCACA
>ERZ791840.1750-NODE-1750-length-10065-cov-2.447253_pt1 | contig 10065 bp, 6 predicted proteins | sample MGYA00510291_ERZ791840 | MGnify/ENA primary metagenome ERZ791840 (study PRJEB30046, sample SAMN00715256) | human gut metagenome | study: EMG produced TPA metagenomics assembly of the A metagenome-wide association study of gut microbiota in type 2... | reverse complement strand
CTACCGGGTGCTGGAAACGTGTCGGGTTTGTAGAGTTACCTGTGATAGATACGTCTACGTCCTCGCTCCAGTTGATAGCTACACCCTCGCGAACGTCGTTAGCGCCGTAGCAGTTAACCTTAGCGCGCGGACCGTCTGAGTAAGCGATGCGGTCTACTACCTTCAGCTCGCCTGTGTAGTAGTCGAACTCTGTCTTAACGTATGTGAAGCCGTTGATGCGGCTGATGATCTGAGCAGCGTCCTTGCCAAGACCGTTGAGGATAACGCGCAGCGGGTTCTTGCGAACCTTGTTTGCCATCTCTGCAATCTTGATAGCGCCCTCAGCAGCTGCGAATGACTCGTGACCTGCCAAGAAAGCGAAGCACTGTGTCTCCTCGCGGAGAAGACGAGCAGCGAGGTTGCCGTGACCGAGACCTACCTTGCGGTCGTCAGCTACAGAACCAGGGATGCAGAATGCCTGCAGACCTACACCGATTGCCTCAGCAGCGTCAGCAGCTGTCTTAACGCCACGCTTGATAGCGATAGCTGCGCCTGCAACGTATGCCCACTTTGCGTTCTCGAAGCAGATGCGCTGTGTGTCCTCACACATCTGATAAGGGTCAACACCTGCAGCTTCGCAAATCTCGTTAGCCTCTTCAAGGCTCTTGATTCCCTCAGCGTTGAGAGCGGCAAGAACCTGAGCCTCGCGGCGCTCCTGACTTTCGTAACTTACTTTTCTAATCATGTCTTTGTTTCTCCTTATTATTCTTTACGTGGATCAATTGCTTTAACAACACCCTGCTCGGCAGTTGTACGACCGTAAGAGCCAGTGAACTTCTTCACAGCCTCGTTAGCGTCCATACCGTTCTTGATAGCTTCCATCATCTTGCCGAGGTGAACATACTCATAACCGCAAACCTGGTTGTCCTTGTCGAGGAACTGACGTGTGATGTAGCCCTCTGTGAGCTCCAAGTAGCGTGTACCCTTAGCTACTGTACCGTAGAGAGTACCTGTCTGTGAGCGCAGACCCTTGCCGAGGTCCTCAAGACCAGCACCGATTACGAGACCGCCCTCAGAGAATGCGCTCTGTGTACGTCCGTAAACAATCTGGAGGAAGAGCTCGCGCATAGCTGTGTTGATAGCATCGCAAACGAGGTCAGTGTTCAGAGCCTCGAGGATTGTCTTGCCCGGGAGAATCTCAGAAGCCATAGCTGCTGAGTGAGTCATACCGGTGCAACCGATAGTCTCAACGAGAGCCTCCTGGATAACGCCGTCCTTAACGTTCAGAGACAGCTTGCAGGCACCCTGCTGCGGAGCACACCAACCCACACCGTGAGTATAGCCAGAAATATCCTTAATCTCCTTGGCATAAATCCATTTTCCTTCCTCAGGAATTGGAGCCGGTCCGTGGTTAGGACCCTTTGCGACAACGCACATGTTGTCTACTTCTTTTGAATAAATCATAATCGGTTATAATAATTTAAATTATTAATGTGTAAAGTCTTTTCTACGAAAGCGGCATAAGCTTTTACGTCTCACACCCTTTACGCTTACAAAATTACAAAAAAAGAATTATACTATACCTATTTTGAGGTATTTTTTTGTTTTCATTTCACGAATTATTCATTATTTGTTTTTTGTTTGCACTACGATCTGTGTGTATTACTGGCTTTGTCTTTCGTTAATATCCAGGGTTTTGCGCGAGATTAGGGTTCAGTTCGCGTGCTTTTTCCGGAATCGGGAAAACTATAGTGTATCCCTTCTTGTCGGCATCTGACGGTGTGTGTATGTCGTACGGCTCGCAATAGGTGACGAAGCGTATCATGTCCTGCCGGCGCCAGCCTTCCCACACGAGTTCGAGCAGACGTTCGTCGAGGATGTTCGCGAGTGTGGCTGCAAGCGAGGGCATTCCGGCACGCGAGCGCACGGCGTTGAGTTGCTCGTCGCCCGACTCTCCGTTTCTCACCTTTGCCTCTGCCTTCATCAGCAGCACATCGGCATATCTGTAGAGCACGATGTCGTTGTCGGGCATACGTCCGTCGGAGTAGGCAGTGCGGTCTACCTCATATTTCTTCATGCGTGCTCCTGCCGTCTCGATGTATTTGCTTGCCGTGAGGTTCTGCTCGACGGCGAGTGGCATGTACTGAAGCGGTGTGCCGTCGTCGAGGGTTACATACTTGCCGTCCACTTCCACCCTACCCGTGTAGAAGTTAAGTTTGAGGCGCGTGTCGGGCGAAGCTGTGCCGTAACCGTTTACAGCCATGGTGTGCAACGTGGCGCATGTGCCATTCTCGGAAGCGCCGCCGTATGCACCGCCGTGTGCGTAATGGCGCGAGCGGAACAGATAATGGAACTCGTTCAGATAGAGCATCTTGTCCAACGGAATGGTAAAGATGTTCTCTTTCGAGTTTTCGTTGTGCACGGCGAAGTTGCTTGCATAGTCGCTCTCGAGCGAATATCCGGCAGCTGCAATCAGGTCGCAGTAGTGGACGCAAGTCTGCCATGCGTTCTTCTGTGTGCCGTCGATGTTGAACATTATCGTCTTGCCGTCGGGCCGTGACGCGTCGGTCCAGTCGTTGTCGGTGTACACTTCGGCGTTGAGGGCGAGTTTGGCAAGCAGGAACCATGCCACCGGACGCGTCACCCTACCGTAGTAGTTGCCCTGCAGGTTGCTGTGCTCAAGGGGCAGAAGCGGCGCCACGGTCTGCAGCTCGTTCACGATATAGCCGAACACTTCGCTGCGCTCGCTCTGTCGTATGTCGGCTGTCTTTTGCGCTGTCGACTCAAGAATGGGGATGCGTCCGAACATGTCCATAGCATAATAGTAGAACATGGCTCTAACGGCTCTCACTTCCGCCTTGTACTCGTCACGCTGCCGGTCAGTAAGCAGCGCCTTGTACTGGTCTATCGTCTCCAACGACTTTGTGGAGAGCACGATAACCTTATAGAGATATTTCCAAACGTTATACAGATCGGTGTCGGTGGCAGTCCATGTATGGTTGTACATGTTTTGCCAGAGTCCGCCGTCATACCAGTTGCCGCCGCGTATGGGCATGATAGCCTCGTCGGTGGTCAGCGTGTTGTAGTCGTATATGCCGCGGCATGTGCCCTGCAAGCCTTCGCCCTCCTCGTGTGCACCTATATAGTTGTACAGCGAAGCTACGGCGTTGACGTACAGGCTGTTGGCAGAGTCGTAAATATTCTGCTCTGGTATCTGGTCCTTTGGTGTCTCGTCGAGACAACTCGTCAGCGAGAGCGAAAGGGCGAGAACAGACAATGCGAAAAATTTATGTTTCATAGTCGTTAATCGTTACGTTGGTGAAAACATTTCGAGCTGTTTTAGAACTGCACGCTCACTCCTATGGAGTAGGTTCGGTAGGTAGGATAGCAGCGCTTGTCGTCGATGCCCATTGACGAGTTGACAACATACGAGTTGATCATCGGTGTCAGTCCGCTGTACGACGTGATGGTGGCAAGGTTGTTGACGCTGCACGACACGCGCAGCGAGCGCACTATGTTGCTCTTCACCGGCACGTTGTAGCCTACGGTGAGATACTCGAAGTTGAGATAGTCGCCACGTTCGAGCCAATAGTCGGACACGTTCTGGTCGACGATGTTGCGTTCGGGCGCACCTTTCATCACGTTGTATATCGGGAACGACGACATGTTGTTGTAAGCCAATGCCGTACCGTTGAATATCTTGTGTCCGAAGGCTCCGTTCATCTGCAGCGACATATAGAAGTTCTTGTAGCGCAGCGATATGTTGGAGCCGAGCGTTGCCTTCGGCGTAGCCTGTCCGCAGATGCGTCGGTCGCCACCATCGCCGAAGTCGATGGTGCCGTTGCGGTCGAGGTCTTCTATCCTATACTTCATTGTGCCCTGCTCGTCCTTGTAGAGTCCGGTGCAATGAGGCAGATAGAACACGCCTAAGGGTTGTCCTACTATCTGGTAGAGCACATGGTTGTTGTCACCGCCGTTCTGTCCGGCTCCGTCTATGGAACCAATGGCTGTGATGTTGGCAGCCGACATATTCATGCCGTTATAGTTGCCAGAGAGCGATAGCAACTTATTCTTCTGGAACGAGAGGTTCATGCTCACGTTCAGGTCTATATCCTTTGTCTGCACCGGAGCTATAGAGAAACCAATTTCAAGACCCTGGTTTGACATAGCGCCAATGTTTGCCAACAGCTTGTCGTAGGCAAACGGCGGCACGGGCACATCGTAGGAGTAGAGCATGTCGGTGGTCTTAGAGTAATAGTATTCGGCGGTAAGCATAAGGCGGTTGTGCCACAGTCCGATCTCGCCACCGATATTGAACGTCGACTTTGTCTCCCATTTCAAGTCGGGGTTGTTGTTACGTATGGTGCCGAGCGTCACAGTCGGCGTGTTGTTAACGGGTACGATGCCCGTCTGCTGCACGTTGTTCATTGTGGTATAGGCGGATATGCCGCCCAGATTACCCGAGCGTCCGTAGCCCGTGCGCAGTCTCAGTGCGCTTATTCCATCGAAACCGCTTAAGAAGTGCTCTTTCTTTACGTCCCATTCAGCCGAGACAGACGGGAAGAAGCCCCATGTATGGTTGTCGCCCACCATAGACGAACCGTCGCCACGCATAGTGAGCGTCAGCTTATACTTATTATATAATGTATAGGAGGCGTTTGCCATGACCGATGCCAGCGACTGGTCTTCGTAGATGCTGCCCGTAGCGCCATAGGGACGCGACGCAGTGGCTCCGATGTTGTCGTAGCCGAACTCGTTTGTTGTTATGCCCTTGGCGCGTGTCCAGAATGCGGTGCGCTCCTGGTAATGGTATTCGGTGGAGAGTCCTGCTGCCAACGAGTGGATGCCCCATGTATGGGCATAGTCGAGCGAGACATTGCCGAGATATTCCTGTTTCTTGAACTCGCCGCGATATACGTTGCCCTGCGCCCACACCCATGTGGGGCAGAACTCTGAGTTTTCGTTTGAGGTATACGAGTAGCTGCCGAATGCCGACAGATTGAGCGAGGGCGCAAGCTTGTAGAGCAGTCGCATGTGGGTATTGAAGTACATCTCCTTCTGGTCGCAACGCTCGGCAAGCACGGCAGAAGGCGGATTGATACGATATGCAGAACCGTTCTTTGTCCAGTTGCCGTTGGCATCGCGACCGGCAGGATAGGTAGGGTTCTGACAAGCAGCGGAATAGAACAACATCTGCGGGTCGAAGATGTCATTGTTCTTGTATGTAGATCCGAACACACCGAAGTCGCCGACGAGACGGTTGCCGAAAGCATGTTGCGTGACATCTATCTTTGCCACAAAATTGTTGTAGTCCTTGGTCTTTATTATGGTGTTATGGTCGATGTAGCCGAACGACGCACGATAGTTCGACTGCTCCGAGCCACCGCTGAAAGCCAGGTAATGGTTCTGAACAAAGCCTGTTCGAGTGATGACATCGTAGAAGTTGTTTTTGCATCCGCCGTTGTTGGCGTACACCCCGAGGCGTTTGGCTGTAGCGAGATACTCGTCTGCCGACAGCATGTCGAGTTTCTTTGACATGGCTTCCAGTCCGATGTTCGTCTCGTAGGATATCTGGAAGCCTTTGCCTGTTCCTCGCTTTGTCTTCACCTCGATAACGCCCGATGCACCACGCGAGCCGTAGAGTGCGGTCTCTGCGGCATTCTTGAGCACCGCGAAACTCTCTATATCGGCAGGATAGATGGTAGAGAGCGTGGCTATGTCGCTTGTCACGCCGTCGATGATGACGAGAGGATCGTTGCCTCCGACTATAGACGTGGTTCCGCGCACTCGCACAGACGAGAGTTGTGCCATACGGTCCATGCCGTTCGAAGTAACGTTAACACCGGCGGCATTGCCGTTCAACACGTCGAGCGCATTGTTTACGATACCTTTGTTCTGTACCTTCAGGTATGTGGGGATCGTGTCGCGCTGCACGTTCAGCTCCTGAACCTGAGCAGTGGCAGATGTAGGCATCAGCAGCGAGACGACTGCCGCTGCAAATATGTATTGGTGTAGTTTCTGGTGTATCTTCATCTGTTCATATTATATTTAGGTTCCATGCGAATTGTCTGGTTTTTATGTCGCTAAATTACAAATAATTTTGCTATTAAGCAAATAGACACATGCCATGTTGTCGCCACGAACCTTTTTTATGTTAAAACATGATGTAATGTTTTGCCAATCAGACAATAATAGGTAACTTTGCAGAAGTTCTATTATACAACAAATCAATTTTTTAATTAAAAACAATGAAACAACTTTTACGTAACGTAAGCGCACTGATGGCTTTGGTTTTCGTCAGTGTGTTGGGCATTGTTGATGCTAAAGCAGAGACAATTACCCCCCCCAACCGGTAACGACGTATGCCTGTTGAGTTCGCTCGACCTGACTACTGTCACTTATTTCAACGACGATAATAAGAATAAGGTGTATGCCGACAAGGCTACGTTTGGTACACCGCTTATTATAGCCGGCAACACCTACACAACGGGTGTAGGCACACATGCTCCTTCAAAATTTGTGGTGAAGGTGAATGGTGCCAAAAGTTTTCACGCTATTTTCGGTATTGATGCAGCAGCACCTAATCAGGCTAAGCACGGCATCGTTGACTACACCGTCACTACTTACAACAGCAGCAAACAGGCTACGACTGTGAAGAGTGGAACTATCAATGTCAACGACGCTACCGGCACAACGATTGATGTTGACCTTACTGGCGCAGTGTATCTTATTCTCAACTTCGACAAGGGCGAAGAGGCATGGGGCGACCACGTGGATCTCGGCAACGCCTACTTCAAGTACGCTGGCACAGCTCCGCAGCTCATCAACGAGTCGGATATGTGGCAGGGAGGCTCTAACGTAGTGACTATCCCTGACGCTCCTTTGGGTCAGGAATACATCCGTCTTTCGTCGCTCGAAATTGAGAAGACAAAGTGCGGTTGGGAGAACCACACTCCGAAGAAGGACAAGAGCATCGACGGCAACAACATCACCGTCGGTGGCAAGGTGTACGAGAGCGGAGTGGGCACACACGGACCGTCGCAGATTATCATCAAGCTCAACGGATCGGTAACCGACTTCTACACTGTGCTCGGCGTTGACGACGAGGTGAAGGAGGCTGGCAACTTCGATTATCATGTTTACGTAAAGGCTGAAGGTGGCGCTACAGAGGATGTGGCTAAGGGTACTATCAACCGCTTCTCGAACCAGTCGGTAGACATCCACGCTGACAACCTCAGCGGTTGGAAGTATCTCTATCTTGAGACTTCGAACGGCACTGATGTCACAAACACTTGCGACCATGTCGACTGGGCTAACGCTTATCTCGTATTCCAGGATCAGAACTCTACACGTCCGTGCATCGTGAGCGCAGAGGAACTCACCACAAAGCTCGCTTGTGCTACAACCGTGTTCTCGCAGCCTAACGTTCGCTTCATGCAGAAGGTTCGCTCTACCGTTACCGGCGCTCAGCTCTCTGTAAGCAATCTGCCTGCAGGTCTTACATGGAACGCTGACCGCAATATCGTAGAGGGCGTAGTTGCTGAAGAAGGCGTATATACATATCAGATTAACGTCACAGTAGACGGCGAGACAACATCGGAGGATGTTACACTCACCGTATCAAGCTCTCTGCAGCACCCCGTTCCGTTTATGGGCTGGCTCTCTTGGAACTCGGTTCAGGGCAACATCTCACAGAAAATCATTGAGCAGGCCGTAGAACTCTTCCAGAACAAAGGTCTGTACGAGTGCGGTTGGAACCACATCATGATGGACGACCTCTGGCAGGGCACACGCAAGGCTGACGGCACACCGCAGCCTAACGCATCACGCTTCCCGAACGGTCTGAAGACTGTGGCAGACTATGTTCACCAGAACGGCATGAAGTTCGGTCTTTATACCGACGCTGCTGACAGAACATGTGCTGGCGCATTCGGTTCGTACGGTTACGAGGAAATAGATGCCAAGACATACGCCGAGTGGGGCGTAGACGTTGTGAAGTGCGACTACTGCTATGCACCGGACGACGTAGAGACAGCCAAGAAACGCTACAAGGCTCTTGCTGACGCTTTCGCTGCTGCTGGCAACAACACTATGCTCTACATCTGCGAGTGGGGCGTGCGCGAACCGTGGAAGTGGGGTGCTGAGGTAGGCGGACGCTGCTGGCGCATCTCGCAGGACGTACGCGACTGCTGGACAGGTTCTGGTAGCGGTGTAGGCGTCGTACAGAGCATCGAGGCTATGAAGAACCTCTCTGCTTATCAGGGCGTTAACCGCTTCAACGATTCGGATATGCTTTGCACCGGTCTGCACGCTACGGGTAAGTCGTCTAACGACCTCTGCGGCGGCACTGGCGCCGGTATGACGACGAGTATGCTACACAGTTCGCTCTCTGGTGTATGTGGTCTTCACCGATGGCTCTGTCGTTCGACCCGAGCAAGAACACCCTCACCGATGCCGACTTCAAGCTGCTGCGCAACAAGGAGCTTATCGCTCTCAACCAGGACCGCATGGGTCAGCAGGGCGACCTTATCTCTGAGGCTGACGACCTCGTTGTCTTCGCTAAGGACTGCGAGAACGGCGACGTGGCTCTCTCTGTAACCAACATGTCAAACTCTGAGAAGCAGGCAACATTCGACTTCTCTGCGATTCCGGCTCTCGACCCGACAAAGACTTACACCGTTCGCGACGTGATGGAGAACGCTGAGGCAGGCGAGGCTACGGGTACATTCACAACCGATGTGCGCAAGCACGCTACACGTGTGTTCCGTCTGGCTGAGAAGAAGGTGGTTGACGGCGTAGCTTCTACGGTTGCAGCAAAGGATTTCAGCATTGTTGCTGGCAAGAACTGCGTTAAGATCAATATGCCGGAGACTGCAGGACTCGCAAAGCGCATCCTCGTGAGCGACTTTGAGGGACGCGTTGTTAGCGGACTCACCACTACTGCCGACAAGGCAAAGGTGGAACTCGCAAAGGGCACATATCTCGTCACTGTAGTATGCAATGCTCAGGCTACAACCGTGAAGGTGCAAATCTAATGCTACACGTATAGAATACCACTTATACATTTATATATAAACCGCTCGGATAGGACAGTCGGAAACGACGCCTATCCGGGCGGTTTTGCTATATGTAACTGTTTCGTAAATAGGTTGGCAAGGTTTTTAAACACAAAAAAGACCGGGCGACGTGACGATTCACGCGCTCGGTCCTTTCATTTTCTTATTGTTTCTATTCAAACACACCGCAAAGGTATAGAAAACTTTTGTAACCTTTCAAATAAATCCGCAGAACAAACCGAAATATTCAACGAATTCGTAGTTTTATTCAGCAAATAAGTATCGATTTGTAATAAAACTGAATATTATTGCAATAACTTACGCTCGAACCGATTATTCTTTATAATTTTGCAGACTAATATAGGAGGGTATGGCATCCCTGCCATACCCACGCAGCCTTTAAGCTGTCATTATATAGCAGTGCGAGGGTGCGTGGGTAGGGCAAGATGTACTACCCTCCTAATACTAAAGAAGGGTGCGTGGGTAGGGCAAGATGCCCTACCCTCCTAATAAAACAAAGATGAACAATAAGGAATATATAGAGAGGGGTCGCTTTGCACCGTCGCCGACGGGACGTATGCATCTGGGCAATGTGTTCAGTGCGTTGCTGTCATGGCTTTCGATAAAGGCGCAGGGTGGCAAATGGGTGCTGCGCATTGAGGATATTGATCCGCAGCGGTCGCGTATGGAGTATGCCGACTTGATTATGGACGACCTCGAATGGCTCGGCCTGACGTGGGACGAGGGTCCGTTCTATCAGAGCGAGCGTGGCGAGATATACGAGGCGGAGCTGCAGAAACTTGCTGACCATGGTATGACGTATCCGTGCTACTGCACGCGTGCTGACATATTGGCTACGCAGGCTCCGCACGAGAGCGACGGGCGCGTGGTGTATAAGGGTACGTGCCGCAACTTGAAAACGGCAGGGATGCCATACACTACTGCTGATTGCGTGGGTATGGCAGGGATGCCATACCCTCCTAAGGCGGCTATCCGTATGCGTGTGCCGGAGGAGGGCGAGGGCATCGTG
>ERZ791840.1745-NODE-1745-length-10102-cov-2.952324_pt1 | contig 10102 bp, 10 predicted proteins | sample MGYA00510291_ERZ791840 | MGnify/ENA primary metagenome ERZ791840 (study PRJEB30046, sample SAMN00715256) | human gut metagenome | study: EMG produced TPA metagenomics assembly of the A metagenome-wide association study of gut microbiota in type 2... | reverse complement strand
GTGAAAGTCAGGGCTTTGTGATTTTTTTAGAATAAGGGAGTTTTGACACACCTCCCATTGCAGATATTTTAATGTCAAGTCGCTAATGGCTACGGCAAGAATGCCGTAGCCTCCTACGATTTGCCATATTTTGTAATATTCTCGTTCTGCCATTTTGGCTACAAATGTATTGCAGCGATATGACAAAAATGCAAATTTACGACAACTACTTGACTAACATCAAAAATATACGACAACTTGAAAAATAAACGAACTAATACTTGTGTGCGAGCACAAATAGCACTACCTTTGCATCAGAAATAAACGACGAGGCTGCGCTGGAAGCGCGGCTGACGGTTGCCGAAAGGCAAGAAAGAGAAGCGTAATTAGGGATAACAAAGTAAGAATTAAAGAAAGAAAGGGTAACATTATGGTTATTTTTAGTTTTATTTTTGCGATTTGTTGTGCAGCTCTCGCAGAGGCTGTAAAGGTAAACAACAAGATCAGCCTCAAGAAGTAACAAGTGCTAAAAGCACTGTTGCGCTGAGGAGCAAACAAATGGGAAACACAGAAAAACACAAGTAAGGATAACAATTAAAAAGAAAGGATTAAGATTATGATGATTTTCGGATTTATCTTCGCAATTTGTTGTGCAGCCATTGCAGAGGCTGTAAATGTAAACAACAAGATCAACCTCACAAAATAAAAGTGAGCTTGCTCAGACAATAGTAATTAACAATATAACGAAGCGGTTGCATGGCGCCTTTGGCACATGCAACCGCTTTTTTGTATCTGGAGATACAATAAAACCGCCATTTCTGCGTTATATCTATTACGATGAAACATATTCATATATATATAATAATGTGTGTGCTGGGCGTGTTCGGCTTAAGCGCATGCGACGATATCGACGATTTCACAACATCGCCGAACAACCTGCTCACGTTCTCTACCGACACGGTGCGCATTGACACCGTGTTCTCTACCGTGCCGTCGTCGACGCGCGACTTCTGGGTGAGCAACCGCTCGGGAAAAGGACTGCGCTGCACGTCGGTGCGCCTCGAAGGTGGCAACCAGAACGGATTCCGTGTGAATGTAGACGGCGTATATCTGAGTCCGGAACAGGGCTATAAGGCAAACGGCATAGAGGTGCGCAACAAGGACAGCATACGCGTGTTTGTGGAGGTGACTACAGCCGTGAATCACGGGGACGCACCGAAGGAACTGAACGACCGCCTCGTGTTCGCGCTCGAGAGTGGAGTGGAGCAGAAGGTGGTGCTCAACGCGTGGTCGTGGGATGCCGACTTCGTGCGCAGCAAGACTATCACGACTGACTACACTATAACTGCCGGCAAGCCGCTCGTAGTCTACGGTCCGCTGACCGTGGAGGAGGGCGCAACGCTCACCGTCGCACCTGGCGCAACGCTCTATTTTCACGACGGGGCTGGCATCGATGTGAAGGGACGACTCGTATGCAAAGGCACCGCCGACCTGCCCGTCACGCTGCGTGGCGACCGACTCGACCATATGTTCGACTATCTGCCTTACGACCGCATGAGCGGACTATGGAACGGCGTACACTTCATGGAGAAGTCGTATGATAACGTTATGGAGTTCACCGACTTGCACAGCGCATTCCATGGTGTGCGTGTCGATTCGTCGGATGTGGCTCGGCAGACACTCACCATAGCCAACTCTACCATACACAACTGTCAGGGACACGCGCTGTATGTAGAAAATTCGAAGGTGACGGTAGAGAACTCGCAGCTGACGAACGCGCTCAATAACTGCTTGGGTGTGGACGGAGGCGACGTGCAGGTGAACAACTGCACGCTGGCACAGTTCTATCCGTTCGACTCCAACCGTGCCAGTGCGCTCAGTTTCTCGGCTCTGAAGTATCCGCTGCTGCAGTTCGTCTGTCGCAACACGCTCATCACGGGCTACAGCGCAGACGAGATGATGGGCGGAAAGCCCGTGAAGGATGCTACGGGCGAGGATGCCGCAGAACCGAACGCTTTCAACTATAAGTTTGAGAACTGCGTGATACGCACCCCCGAGGTGACGGACGAGGAAGAACTGCCGCACTTCGTAAACGTAGTGTTCGAGGAGAAAGAGAATGCCGACTCTGTCTGCACCAACCACTTCCGCAAGGTGGACGGCGACAAGCAGGACTACGACTTCCGACTCGCAAAGACATCAGTGGCTATCGACCGCGCCGACCCAGCTACGGCTACCAAAACCGACCGCAACGCCATGCCGCGCGACGAGCGACCCGACGTGGGAGCATACGAATTCAAGGAGGAAAAGACGGAAGAACCGAATCCGCAGGAATAAGTATCTTCACCATCTCACCCCATCATCATCCCATCATCACCCCATCATCACCACCTCACCACCTCACCACCTCACCACAACAACATCTCACCACCACCTTTAAACTATGAAAGAAATAAACATCAACATTCGCGTTGAGCACTATCAGCTCGACGAACTGAACACTGCTGACCGCGAACTCGTAGAGCGTGCGTTGGAAGCCACCAACGGTGCATACGCTCCGTACAGCAATTTTTACGTAGGAGCAGCATTGCGCCTCGCCGACGGCACCATCGTAACAGGCGCAAACCAAGAGAACGCAGCATTCCCATCAGGCACGTGCGCCGAGCGCACAGCCATCTTCGCAGCACAGGCAAACTATCCCGACCAGCCCGTTTCGACACTCGCTATCGCGGCACGCAACACAGGCGGACTGCTCGATGAGCCAGTGAGTCCATGCGGAGCCTGTCGTCAGGTGATACTCGGTGTGGAAGACCGCTACAAGAAACCCATCCGCGTGCTGCTCTACGGCAAAAAAGGAGTCTACAGTCTGCAGTCAGCTAAAGATTTGCTGCCCTTCTCGTTCGTCGACGACAGCATGAAGTAAGGCAGACAGAAGCCAGTGTCGGCACAAACGAAATAATGCAGTAACAAAATTTATATCAATGATATAGCCTTCTTTGTTCTTTTTTTAGTAATTTTGCACTCTAAATAGTATATACGCGATTTCATACGCTAAAGAAAGAACAAAGAAATAGCAAAATAAAATTATGAGCAAACAAGTAGAAAAAATCAAGGAGCTGGTCGCTAAGCGCGAACAGGCTCGTCTCGGTGGCGGCGAAAAAGCTATTGAGAAGCAGCACGCACGCGGCAAATACACAGCACGCGAGCGCATCGAGATGCTCGTCGACGAAGGTTCGTTCGAGGAGTACGACATGTTTAAGAAGCATCGTTGTACTAACTTCGGTATGGAAAAGAAGCACTACTATGGCGACGGTGTCGTAGCAGGTAGCGCTACAGTAGGCGGCCGTTTGGTTTACGTATATGCTCAGGACTTCACCGTCAACGGCGGTTCGCTCTCTGAGACAATGGCACAGAAGATTTGCAAGGTGATGGACATGGCTATGACCATGGGCGCACCAGTTATTTGCATGAACGACTCGGGCGGTGCACGTATTCAGGAAGGCATCTGCGCCCTCGCCGGCTATGGCGAAATCTTCGAGCGCAACATCCTCGCTTCGGGCGTAATCCCGCAGATCTCGGCTATCATGGGTCCGTGCGCAGGCGGTGCGGTTTACTCTCCGGCTCTCACCGACTTCATCATAATGAAGGAGCAGACATCATATATGTTCCTCACAGGTCCGAAGGTTGTGAAGACTGTTACGGGCGAGGACATCGACGCTGAGCACCTTGGTGGTGCATCGGTACACGCTACGAAGAGCGGTGTGACACACTTCGCTGCAAAGACAGAGGAAGAGGCTATCGAGATGATAAAGAGTCTGCTCTCGTTCATCCCGAGCAACAACACAGAAGAGGCTCCGCGCGTAGAGTGCAACGACCCAATCAACCGTATGGAGGACTCTCTCAACGAGATTATCCCCGACGACCCGAACAAGGCTTATGATATGTACAAGGTTATCGGTGCCATCACCGACAACGGCGAGTTCTTCGAGATACAGCCTAAGTTCGCTAAGAACATCATCATCGGTTTCGCACGCTTCAACGGTCAGAGCGTTGGTATCGTAGCCAACCAGCCGGCTGCTTACGCAGGCGTTCTCGATGTTAACGCAAGTCGCAAGGCAGCACGCTTCGTGCGCTTCTGCGATGCGTTCAACATTCCTATCGTGTCGCTTGTCGACGTGCCAGGCTTCCTGCCGGGTACAGGTCAGGAGTACAACGCCGTTATTCAGCACGGTGCACAGTTGCTCTACGCTTACGGCGAGGCTACCGTTCCAAAGATTACAATCACTCTGCGCAAGAGCTACGGCGGTTCGCACATCGTTATGGGCTGCAAGCAGTTGCGTTCAGACCTCAACTTCGCATGGCCGTCTTCAGAGATTGCAGTTATGGGTGCAAGCGGCGCTGTTGCTATCCTCTGCGGCAAGGAAGCTAAGGCTAAGAAGGAGGCTGGCGAAGACGTTCAGGCGTTCCTCGCAGAGAAGGAAGACGAGTACACAGAGAAGTTCGCAAACCCGTACGAGGCAGCTTCTTATGGCTATATCGACGACGTAATCGAGCCGCGCAACACACGTTTCCGCATCTGTCGCGGTCTGGCACAGCTCGCTACAAAGCGTCAGCAGTTGCCAGCTAAGAAGCATGGTTGTATGCCGATGTAATTTGTTTTACAAGTAGACGAGTAAACAAGTAGACAAGGTTACAAGTAAACAAATATACAGGTATGGACAAGAATATATATGCTGCCATTGCCATGGCTCTATATGAGTATCAGGGCAACAACGTACACGATAAAGAACCGGGCTTCATCACCATACAGCCGCGTCAGACTATGTGGAACGCCAAGTTCTTAAGTTTAACAGCAAAACCATAAAAAAGAAATGAAAGAGTTTAAATATACAATCGACGGCAAGGAGTACAAGGTACAGATAGAAGACGTTGAGGGCAATATCGCCGACGTAACCGTAAATGGTGAGGCCTTCAAGGTAGAGATGGAGCAGGAGGCTGAGCCCGAGAAGAAGAAGGTAGTGCTTGGTCAGCCGGCTGCCGAAGCAGAGGAAGGCGAGATAGCAAGTGCTGCTAACGTGAACACAGCCAACGCGCTCAAGGCTCCGCTGCCGGGCGTAGTAACCGAAATTAAGGTTGCTGTAGGCGACGAGGTGAAGGTAGGCGACGTAGTCGTTGTGCTCGAAGCAATGAAGATGGCTAACAATCTCGAAGCAGAGAAGGACGGAAAGGTGACGGCTATCTGCGTGAAGACTGGCGAGAGCGTACTTGAGGACTCTCCGCTCGTAGTGATTGAGTAAAAATACTATATATAATAGAATAAGGTGGAATTGTTAAAGTTCCACCTTATTTTTGTATATTATTCAAAAAAAATTGGACTTTATTATAATATTTAATACTTTTGTACTCAAAATAACTAAATAACCGACTTTATGAAGAAAATACTATTACAAATTGTATTCTTTCTATCTGCAACGATAGCAATGGCGCAAACCGATATTCAGTTCTCTATATTGAAGGCAGAGGCAGATGGTATGTCAGCATCTGTGACCAACGCCCTCGACTTGAAGCTTCGTCAGGTGTTCGATCGCAATGGAGCTGGTGCTGCTGATCTTTATAATGTGTTTGCCATAGAGCCAACTATATCTGTAGAGAAAATTATCTCTACTAAGGATGGTGTCGTGCTTGACGTGCCTATCGCACAAGGCGAGTTAGTGCTCATTGCCAAGAACATCATCGATGGTGCCGAATATTACAGCACATCAATTGAATTGGAGGGCGAATCGCTTGGTAGCAAGGATAAGGCTATGAAGTCGATGATAAAGGGCATCAAGGCGACTGACCCTGCCTATAAGCAATTCATCAATACTGCACGCAAGAAGATTGAAGAGTACTATTCTACCAATTGCGCTTTCATATTGCAGAAAGCAAAAGCACTTTACAATCAGCAGCGTTACAAAGAAGCTATTAGCTATCTCTCTGCTGCCACTGCCAATATCCCATGCTATGATCAGGCTTACGCTCTGCAGGAGCAAATTCTTGCAAAGTTGGGCACAAAGCCAGACACTGTGATTGTTGAAAAGGTGGTAGAGAAGCCGGTCGTAGTAGAAAAGGTGGTAGAGAAACCCGTTGTTGTGGAGAAAATTGTGGAGAAACCAGTGCCTGCTGAAGCTCCCGCTGCTCCTAAGTGCGAGATAACAATCTCTATGAATGACCTCGAGTTCCGTGTTCTCAGTTGTAAGGGTGAGCCAACACAACGCCGCATCACGATCAAAGCCGAGTATGTCAACCAGAATGTGAACATTGCGAATGGCGATATATCATTGGATGTAGTTATTGACGACAATGGTAAAGAACTTCCACGCGAGAACAAAGCTGTTATAGCAAATGGTTCATCGTACGAATGGATTAGTATGCCAGCTCGTGTCAATCTGAAGCACGACTTCTACATCGTCAATTATGATCATCCTATGGAGACTATTTCGTATATGAAGCTAAAGGTGCGCAATGGTTATGTAGAAATTCGCAACTTGAAGGTGGATTGGCAATAAAAACTACCCAATACATTCACTGATACTAACGATAAAATTTAAACAACTTATTATGAAGAGAATATCATTGACTTTGTGTCTGCTCGTTGCTACGTGCTGCATAGCATTGGCACAGGCAAAAGTTGTGGAGCGTAGCGCAAAGAAAGCTCCTGAGTGGGTCAATACGGCTAACCCAAGTGCACTTGTTGTCACCGTTACCGCCAATACCATAGCAGATGCGCAGGTGAAGGCAATGGCTGAGGTTACAGAGCGCATCATCCTCTCTGTAGCAAGCAACGTAAGCGTGGCGCAGCGCAATGAGTCGAGCGAGATAGTGGAGGACGACAACGTGCAGTCGCGCGATGAATACACACGTCTCTCGAAGATAAAGTCGGCTAACTTACCTTTCCTTAAAGGTATCTCGTCGAACAAGATAGCTGGAATATACTGGCAGCGTGTTCAGGACAAGAAGACGGGCGAGAGCTACTACGAGTATTCGGTGCTTTATCCTTACTCTCGTCGCGAGCAGCGCACACTGCAGGCAGAGTTTGAGGCTCTCGACCAGGAGATGACCGCTAAGTACGAGGCTTTGGCACAAAAGATAGACAACATTGAGTCGGTAGAAGATATCAAAGCTGCCACTACTGAGCTCAACGCTCTGAAGGCATACTTCTTCGACGATGTACGCCTTGAGCAGGTGGAAGGCTTGAAGAAGCGCTATCTTCAGCTCTACGACGCGCTCACACTCACAGGTAAGTTTGTTAAACGTGGACAATATAGCTGTCAGGTGCTCCTGAAAGGCAGACCTGTTAAGGTGTCTACATTGCCGACAGTGAAGTCGAGCAGCGTGACTCAGCTCAACGTGCGTCCAACAACCGACGGCACATTCCTCGTTATATACGATGATAGCGAGTGTATTGAGGACGAAGAGAATACTATTGACGTAATGCTTCGTCTTGGCAAACGTCTCACTTATAAGATTTCGCTCACAGAAGCCGGTAGCGGCTTTGGCTGTCAGAAGTTCTCTATCGCACCGGAGGGTAAGGTGCTGCTTACAGCAGCTATGGTAGATGCTGCAGAACGTGAAGTCACGGACGTAACAGTGCGTCTTACTGTGAACAACCGCAACGGCAATAAGTTCGCAGTGAAGAGTTTTGAGCTCAATGTGCCTGATATCGCAGTGCCACTCGTCTTCGATAACGTTGACGCAATCTACTCTACAAAGGGACTCATCCAGATAAAGATGCTGGCACAGGGCGAGTATTCGCTTCGCCAAGTAAAGAAGAACGACTTCGGATTTGTGAAGGGCACGCTCAATGTAGTAAACCCAGACACGGGAGCAATCGAACCAATAAAGGTAGCATTGCCATACTCAACCAACTGGGAGTAATGAAATAGAAAACCAATTGGGAGTAATGAAATAGAAATAGGTAACAATTAAATTTATAACAATTAAAACTTGACTATTATGAAACAGAGAATTTTTAACGTATTATTGGCTATCGCACTTATCTTCTGTGGTTCATCTGCAGCTTTCGCTCAGTCGAAGTTGTTGAAGAAGGATATTAAGAAGACTTGTAAGGAGTGGAAGAAGGCAGGTTGGTCATTGCTTGCTACAGCTTCTACAATGGAGTATGCGCTTACAAAGTATCGCACATACGTAGAGGGTGATGAGGAGAATCACCTCGTTCTTACAGGTATTGCTGTAGGCAAGAACCCTAAGATTGGTCGTGAGAACGCTATGATGAATGGTATCACAAGCTACGCAAGCCGTGCTAAGGCTCAGGTAGTTGGTAAGATGAAGAGCCTTATGTCTTCAGACGCAGAAGGTATGTCGGAGGAAGAAATCGATAAGTTCGGTGCTGCTTATGAGATGGGCGTGAATACAAAGATTGCAGGTCTCGTTAAGATGCACTTCACTCTCGTTCGCGAGAAGGGCGGCTCTAAGGAGTTCCAGGTTTACATGACTATCGATGAGTCAGCTGCTAAGAAGGCTCGTGAGCTTGCTGCAAAGGAGGCAAAGAAGAAGGCTGCTCTTAACGATCTCTCACAGCAGGTTGAGGAGTTCATCGGCGACCCTGTTGAAATGGACGAGTAATATCTTGAAGATATTGTAATCAATCCGGAGAAGGGTAGATTTGTCTGCTCTTCTTCGGATTTTTTAGATAATAACCATTAAAATAAAACCCGTACAAATGAAAAGATTTATATTATTAGCTTTCTGCGCAACATGTTGTATGGGGACTCAGGCACAAGTTGTAGACGATTTCGATGACTTTGTGAATAGTGAAATAGCATCGTTTGATAAGTTTATCGATGATGCAAACAAGCAATTCATTAGTTTCTTACGCAATCCGTGGAAAGAGTTCGACTCTAAAAAGCCCGTGGAGAAGCGTGTTAAGCCTGAGCCTGTTAAGCCCGTTGTGTACGACGAGAAGAAGGATCCTGATACCACTCCCGTAGAGCTTACTATTGAAGAAATTCTCGGACAATCGACTAAAGAGAGTAAACAGCGTCCTCAGGGAAGAGTGATTGATGGAGGTGAAAAGGTGACGTTTGACAAGCCACACAAGAAGGTTGACAATACTAACAAGCGACGCCAGCCAGTGGACACCGAGAGTGAAAAGCCTCAGCCCGTGGTAAAGCCTGAAACCCCAGCTCCAGTTCCAACTTCTCAGCCTGCTGCTCCAGCAACTAAGCCGTCTTGCCCGAACGCTAAGCCGACTTGTCCGAACGCTAAGCCTGCTGCTCCAGCAACCAAGCCGACTTGCCCGAACGCTAAGCCTGCTGCTCCAGCAACTAAGCCGACTTGCCCGAACGCTCAACCGGCAGCTCCAACAACCAAGCCTGTTGTTGTTCCCGTAACACCTCCGGCAGTTAAGCCGTCAGCACCTACGGGTGAGCTCTTTACGGCTTCTTCAGACAAGCAGATGGTGAACTTCTGTGGACAGAAGGTGTATGTCGACAAGTCGTTGAAAGGTGTTTGTTCGATAGGCAATATGCGTGAGAACGCCATTGCTGATGCTTACGAGGCAATGTGTAAGGCCGATTATAAGGCGTTGGTAGACGATTGTCGTAAGGTGAAGAAGGAGCTCAACCTCAACGATTGGGGTATATTCCTCTTCGTTCGTGAAGCCTCTAAGACACTCTGCACTGATGAGAACGCCGCTGTTGTGATGCAGCAATTCCTGCTCAACGAGCTTGGTTATAAGTCGAAGATGGCGCGCCGTGCCGATCGCAATCAGATGCTTCTGTTCGTTGCTGCTGATTGTCAGGTCTATGGTCATCCATACTTTACAAAGGACGGACTCAACTATTACAACCTCACAAGTAATGAGTCGTGCCAGTTCTATATGTGTCAAGAGGATTCGCCGAAGGCTAAGAGCAAACTGAACATGCAGGTTAATCATGCTCCAGCACTTAATGCCGGTATGGTGAACTCAGTACATAAGAATCGTTCGGGTTCGGTTGCTGTGTCTGTAGACGTTCCAAAATCGCTGATGGAGTTCTATGGCAGTATGCCGCAGTGCGACTATAGCGTGTATGTGAACGCCGAAGTGAACCCATCTGTTGCCAGCAAGGTGCTCTCAACACTCGCA
>ERZ791840.1741-NODE-1741-length-10113-cov-2.142474_pt1 | contig 10113 bp, 7 predicted proteins | sample MGYA00510291_ERZ791840 | MGnify/ENA primary metagenome ERZ791840 (study PRJEB30046, sample SAMN00715256) | human gut metagenome | study: EMG produced TPA metagenomics assembly of the A metagenome-wide association study of gut microbiota in type 2... | reverse complement strand
AGGAAAGTGTATGGAAGTACAAGGGTATGTGGGAAGATTTCTCCGGTACAGTCGGCTTTTGGGCTGATATGGACGACCCTTATGTAACTTACGACAACAACTTTATCGAGTCTGAATGGTGGGCATTAAAGCAAATTTGGGAAAAGGGACTTTTGTATAAAGGTCACAAAATAGTTCCGTATTGCCCGCGTTGCGGTACTCCGCTTTCTTCACACGAAGTTGCACAGGGATACAAGGACGTTAAAGAACGCAGTGCTACTGCTAAGTTTATCGTAAAGGGTGAGGAAAACACATACTTCCTTGCTTGGACAACAACTCCTTGGACACTTCCGTCAAACGTTGCACTTTGTGTAAACCCTGTTGAAACATATGTAAAAATTAAAGTAGGTGACGAGAAGTTTATTTTGGCAGAGGCACTTGTTGAGGCAAACTTCCCTGATACAGAATATGAAGTGGTTGAAAAGTATGTTGGTACTGACCTTGAATACAAGGAATATGAGCCGCTATTCAATTTCGTAACACCTGATAAAAAGGCTTATTATGTAACTTGCGACAGTTATGTAACTCTTACAGACGGTACAGGTATCGTTCATATCGCTCCTGCATTCGGTGAGGACGACGCGAATGTCGGCAGAAAGTACGACTTGCCTTTCGTACAGCTTGTTGACGGTAAGGGTGAAATGACTAAGGAAACACCTTGGGCAGGTACATTCTGTAAAGATGTTGATAAAGAAATTCTTATAAATCTTGAAGAAAGAGGACAGCTGTTCAATGCACCTAAGTTTGAACACAGCTATCCGTTCTGTTGGAGATGTGATACACCGCTTATCTACTATGCACGTGATACTTGGTTTATCAAGATGACAGACGTTAAGGACGACCTTATTAAAAATAACAATACAGTTAATTGGATTCCTAAGACAATCGGTGAAGGACGTTTCGGTGCTTGGCTTGAAAACGTACAGGATTGGGGTATAAGCCGTAACCGTTATTGGGGTACTCCGCTTAATATTTGGGAATGTGAATGCGGTCACAGACACGCGATCGGTTCTATCGAAGAACTTAAGTCAATGTCTGATAACTGTCCTGATGAAATCGAACTTCACAGACCGTTTATTGACGCTGTAACTATTAAGTGTCCTGAATGCGGTAAAGAAATGCACAGAGTTCCTGAAGTTATCGACTGTTGGTTTGACTCGGGTGCAATGCCTTTTGCACAGTGGCACTATCCGTTTGAAAATAAGGATATATTTGAAGAAAACTTCCCTGCTGACTTTATCAGTGAGGCGGTTGACCAGACAAGAGGTTGGTTCTATTCACTTCTTGCGGAATCGACTTTGCTATTCAATAAAGCACCGTACAAGAATGTAATCGTTTTGGGACACGTTCAGGATGAAAACGGTCAGAAGATGTCTAAGTCTAAGGGCAATGCGGTTGATCCGTTTGACGCACTTGAAAAGCACGGCGCGGACGCAATTCGCTGGTACTTCTATTCAAACAGTGCTCCATGGCTACCGAATCGTTTCCATGACGGTGCGGTTTCGGAAGGACAACGTAAGTTTATGGGTACACTTTGGAACACATATGCGTTCTTCGTATTGTATGCGAATATTGACGAGTTTGATGCAACAAAGTATACTCTTGAATACGATAAACTTTCGGTAATGGATAAGTGGCTTTTGTCAAAGCTTAATACACTTGTTAAGACAGTTGACGATAACCTTGCAAATTACAAGATTACAGAAACGGCAAGAGTGCTTGATAACTTTGTTGACGAGCTTTCAAACTGGTATGTAAGACGTTCGAGAGCACGTTTCTGGGTTAAGGAAATGACTCAGGATAAGATTAACGCATACATGACTCTTTATACCGCACTTGTAACGCTTTGTAAGGCGGCTGCACCGATGATTCCGTTTATGACAGAGGATATTTATCAAAATCTTGTAAGAAATATTGATGAGTCAGCTCCGGAAAGTATTCACTTGTGCGACTTCCCTGAATATGACGAAAAACTTATTGATAAAGAACTTGAAAATGATATGGAAGAAGTTCTTGATATAGTTGTGCTTGGTCGTGCGTGCCGTAATACTGCGAATATTAAGAACCGTCAGCCAATCGGTATGATGTATGTTAAAGCACCGGAGGCGCTTAGTGATTTCTATATTGATATTATTGAGGACGAACTTAACGTTAAAAAGGTTGAATTTACAGATGACGTTGCTGCATTTACTGCATATAGCTTTAAACCGCAGTTAAAGACGCTTGGCAGACGTTTCGGTAAGAATATCAACGCAGTAAGAGAAATCCTTGCTAATATTGACGGTAGCAAGGCTATGGCTGAACTTAAGGAAACAGGCTCACTAAAGATTACTGTTGACGGAAACGAAGAATCGCTTGCAGAAGAAGATTTGCTTATCGAATCGGCTCATAAGGAAGGCTTTGAATCAAACAGCGATTACGGTATTACTGTTGTGCTTGATACAAACCTTTCTGAAGAACTTATAGAAGAAGGATTTGTTCGTGAAGTGATTTCAAAAATTCAGACAATGAGAAAAGATTCTGATTTTGAGGTTATGGACCACATCAAAGTAAGCTGTGAGGGTAACGATAAGATTGCTAAGATTATCACTGATAATGAAAGCACTATCAAAGACGAAACTCTTGCAGATGAAGTTGATACAAATTCTGCCGACGGTAACACAAAAGAATGGAACATAAACGGTGAAAAGGTAACACTTGGTGTTAAGAAACTCTAATTTGGATTGACAGAAAATCATATACATTATATAATAATGTATATGATTTTTTTGTGGAGAAAAACAGATGAAAAGCAACAGGTTTTTAAAGAAAGGTTACACGACTGGGAGCTGTGCCGCGGCGGCGGCAAAAGCGGCGGTTATGACTGTGTTAAATGACGAAATGGTCATAACAACTCAAATTACACTTCCCAAAGGTGAGAGCATAAGTATTGACATAACCGACACGCAGATTGACGGTGACAGTGTCACTTGCACAGTTAAAAAGTACAGCGGTGACGATCCCGACATAACAAACGGTATACTTGTTTGTGCGACTGTCAGAAAAAACAGTGGCGGTATAAAAATTGACGGCGGTGTGGGCGTAGGTCGCGTGACTCGTAACGGACTTGATCAACCTGTCGGAAATGCCGCGATAAACAGTGTTCCGCGTCAAATGATTAGAAACAGTATAAATGAGATTTGCGGTGATTATGACGGCGGTTTTGATGTGATTATTTCCGTACCGAACGGCGAAGAAATCGCAAAAAAGACGTTTAATTCAAGACTCGGTATTGAGGGTGGAATTTCGATTTTGGGTACAAGCGGAATTGTTGAACCTATGAGCGAAAAGGCACTTTTGGACACGATTTTTCTTGAACTCAATACACGAAAAAGTGCCGGCGACAGTATTGCGGTGCTTGTGCCGGGCAATTACGGCGAGGATTTTGCTAAAAAAACTTTTGGTATAAAAAATACCGTTCAGTGCAGTAATTATATTGGTGACGCGATAGATTATGCGTCCGATTTGGGTTTTTCGGATATACTGATAATTTCGCATATGGGTAAACTTGTTAAGCTTGGCAGCGGAATTATGAATACTCATTCAAAATATGCGGACGGCAGAATGGAAACGCTTGCGTTATGTGCGGCTTTGGCCGGTGTGGATAATTTTGCGGATATTCTCGATTGTGTGACGACCGATGAGGCTTATGAAATTATTGGGGACACTAAAACTGTTGATATATTGATGAAAAGAATTGATAAATACCTAAAGCACAGAAGTGATGTCAATATCGGTGCGATAATGTTTTTGAATAAACAGGGAATTATCGGAAAAACTGCTGATGTTGACGGTATTTTGGAAAGGATATAAAATGGTACATTTTGTTGGAGCGGGCAGCGGTGCAGCCGATCTTATAACTATACGCGGAAAAAAACTTTTGGAAAATGCAGATATTATTATTTATGCCGGTTCGCTTGTTAATCCTGAACTTTTGGAATATGCAAAAGACAGTGCTGAAATTTATAACAGTGCGAAAATGAATCTTGATGAAGTTATTGACGTGATGAAACAGGGGGACACTAAAAATATTGTGCGTTTGCATACGGGTGATCCGTGTGTTTACGGTGCAATTCGTGAACAAATGGACAGGCTTGATAAACTTGGAATTGAATATGATGTTTGCCCCGGTGTAAGCTCGTTTTGCGGTGCGGCAGCGGCTTTGAAGGCGGAATATACGTTGCCTGATGTATCGCAAACCGTCATAATAACGCGTATGGAGGGCAGAACTCCCGTGCCTCCGAAAGAAAAAATACATTTGCTCGCGTCACATAATGCGACAATGGTGATATTTTTATCAACAGGTTTATTAAAGGAATTGTCGGCTGAACTTGTAAAAGGCGGATACAGTGAAAATACACCTGCGGCGATAGTTTACAAGGCTACTTGGAAAGACGAAAAAGTTATGCGTTGTACAGTGGGGACACTAAATAAAACGGCAGAGAAAAACGGTATAAAAAAGACCGCACTTATAACAGTCGGTGATTTTCTCGGCGATGATTATTCACTGTCGAAACTTTACGATAAGACATTTACAACCGAATTCAGAAAGGGCGTGACGGAATGAAAATTGCGTCAATAGCTTTTACGGAAAACGGTGCGAAAATCGTAAAAATGCTCGTGCGTGAAATGGACGTAAAGGGCTACGTTTTTGAAAAATATAAGACTGACGGCTTGGAAACATTTAATAATGTTTCGTCACTTGTCAGAGATATTTTCAAGAAATATAATGCGATTGTGTTTGTCGGCGCGTGCGGAATTGCGGTGCGTTCGATAGCTCCGTATGTCAAGGATAAAGCCAAAGATCCGGCAGTTGTGGTGGTTGATGAAAAAGGCAATTTTGCGATACCAATTTTGTCCGGACATATAGGCGGTGCGAATGATTTGGCGGAGAAAATCGCCGCATTGACAAGCGGAGTGGCGGTTATAACTACGGCAACCGATATTAACAAAAAATTCTCTGTTGACACATTTGCGGTAAGAAATAATTTGCATATCGGGGACACTAAACTTATAAAAGAAATATCGTCACGGATTTTGAATGACAAAAAGGTCGGATTGTATACCGATTACAAATTAAAAAACGTTCCCGATTGTTTTGAAGAAAGCAACGAAGTCGGAATTTGCATAAGTGATGACGATAAAAAGCCGTTTAGAACTACGCTTAATTTAATGCCGAAAAATGTTGTACTCGGAATCGGTTGCAGAAAAGGTTGCGAAACTGTCGAAGAAAGTATATTGGCGTTTTTGAAAGTGAACGGCGTATCGGTTTATTCGCTTTTTGCAGTTGCGACGGTGGATATAAAGAAAAATGAAAAGGGTATTGTTGAATTTTGTGAAAAATTTGATATACCGCTTTTGACGTTTTCGGCTAAAACTTTGTCGGCGGTTGAAGGAGAATTTACAACGTCCGAATTTGTGAAAAAGACTGTCGGAGTCGACAATGTGTGCGAAAGAGCGGTTTGCGCGGTAGGTGCGAAAATAACAGAAAAAAAGACGGCTTTAAACGGTACGGCTTTGGCACTCGGAAGAATAAATACTGAAATTGATTTTTTGAAAGGTTAAGTTTGAATGAAAATTTATGTTGTTGGAATAGGCGCAGGAAATGCAGACGGAATGACTTTCAAGGCGAGAAATGTGCTTGAAAAAGCCGATGTGATTGTCGGATATACGGTGTATGCCGAGCTTGTGAAAAAGCTGTTTCCTGAAAAAGAATATTTCGTTTCGGCGATGAAACAGGAGGCGGAGCGTTGCAGAAAAGCGGTTGAAATGGCGGCTGACGGCAGAAATGTTGCAGTTGTTTGCAGCGGTGATGCAGGCGTTTACGGTATGGCGTCACTTGTGTATGAAATTGCAGCAGGCTATGAAAATGTTGAAGTGAGCGTTGTGGCAGGCGTGTCGGCGATGCTTAGCGGCGGTGCACTTGTGGGAGCACCGTTGGGGCACGATTTTGCGGTTATAAGCCTTAGCGATTTGCTCACCCCTTGGGAGAAAATCGAAAAACGTCTTGAATGTGCGTCGGCGGCTGATTTCGCGATATGTCTGTACAATCCGTCAAGTAAAAAACGTCATGATTACCTGCAGAAAGCCTGTGATCTGATGATGAAATACAAATCACCGGATACCATCTGCGGAACAGTTTCCAATATCGCAAGAGACGGCGAGGAAGCTCATGTAATGACATTAAAAGAACTGAGAGATACACAGGTGGATATGTTTACCACAGTATTTATCGGTAATTCTCAGACAAAGGAAATCAGCAATAAGATGGTAACACCGAGGGGATATAGGAATGTATAAAGTTCTTGTTTTTGCGGGAACAACAGAAGGATACGAAATCTGCCGGTTTCTGGCAAATCACAGGGTACAGACAAAAGGATTTGTTGCCACAGAGTATGGCAGCAAATCCCTTACAGAAAATGAATTTCTTACTGTTCAGACCGGAAGACTGGATGCAGCAGCCATGGAGGAGACCTTTTTACAGGAGAAACCGGAAATGGTGCTGGATGCCACTCATCCTTATGCTGCTGAGGTGACTGTAAATATCAGGACAGCCTGTGAGAATACGCAGACAGCATATTACAGGGTGCTGAGAGAAGCAGGAGAACATGAGGACAGGGCAGTATATGTGGACAGTGTTCAGGCTGCTACAGATTATCTGGATCAGACCCAGGGAAATGTATTGCTGACAACAGGAAGCAAGGAACTCGCAAAATTTGCAGAGCTTCCGGATTATAAAAACCGTGTGTATGCCCGGGTGCTGCCGTTGCCAGGCGTAATTGCATCCTGCGCGGAACTTGGATTTGATGCCGCACATACCATAGGCATGCAGGGACCGTTTTCTATGGACATGAACGTTGCAATGCTGCAGTCGTTCCATGCCGAATGGATGGTAACGAAGGAATCCGGAAGAAACGGCGGCTTTGAAGAAAAAATTGAGGCAGCAAAAAAGGCCGGTGTCCGTGTCGTTCTGATCGGCCGTCCGAAAGAGGAAGAAGGACTCTCGGAGGACGAGGTCAAGCGGTATCTCGTTGAAAAATTTGATCTGTCCGTGAAACGGGACGTCGTGATCGCCGGAATCGGACCTGGTGCAGAAGCACAGGCTCATGCTCCGAACGAAAAAACATGGAAGATCGACCTTGTAAGATGCGCTGCTGTATACGCTGCTCTTCCAACTGCATACTGCAAATAATAAATAAATTTTCAATTTTTTTAGGCGACGGATTTCCTATCATCCTAAAGGCTTAATATGTGTCCGGACAGAATCCCTGCTGTAACAGGCAGGGACACAAGATAAACAGATACAGCCGGATAACCGGTGTTCTGCCAAACGCAGAAATTCAATTATTTCATATCAGGAAAGGATAAGCTATCAAAGCATAGCAGGTATTGATTTTATGAAAACATTACAGGATTACATTGATAAATTAAACAGCTTAAACTTCAAAGAAATGTACAACAACGATTTCTTCTGGACATGGGACAAAACAGATGATGAACTGGAAGCTGTTTTCACAGTTGCTGATGCTCTCCGTTTCATGAGAGAGAACAATATCTCCACAAAAGTATTCGAGAGTGGTCTTGGAATCTCTATCTTCCGCGATAACTCCACACGTACACGTTTCTCTTTTGCTTCCGCATGTAACCTTCTTGGTCTGGAAGTACAGGATCTTGATGAAAAGAAATCTCAGATCGCTCATGGTGAAACTGTTCGCGAAACAGCAAACATGGTGTCTTTCATGGCTGATGTGATCGGTATCCGTGATGATATGTACATCGGAAAAGGACATGCCTACCAGAAAGAATTCATGGAAGCTGTTACAGAAGGAAACAAAGACGGTATCCTTGAGCAGAGACCTACTCTTGTAAACCTTCAGTGCGACGTTGACCATCCGACACAGTGTATGGCAGATATGCTGCACATCATCCATGAATTCGGCGGCGTAGAGAACTTAAAGGGCAAAAAGCTGGCTATGACATGGGCTTACTCTCCATCCTATGGTAAACCACTCTCCGTTCCGCAGGGCGTTATCGGTCTGATGACACGTTTCGGCATGGACGTTGTTCTTGCTCATCCGGAAGGATATGATGTAATGCCGGAAGTTGAAGAGATTGCCAAGAAGAATGCTGAGAAAAACGGCGGATCCTTCACAAAGACAAACGATATGGCTGAAGCTTTCAAAGATGCTGATATCGTATATCCAAAGAGCTGGGCTCCATTTGCAGCTATGGAAAAACGTACAGACCTTTATGCAGAAGGCGACTTCGACGGAATCGATAAATTAGAGAAAGAACTTCTTGCACAGAATGCACAGCACAAAGACTGGGCCTGCACAGAAGAACTTATGAAAACAACAAAAGACGGAAAAGCTCTTTACCTGCACTGCCTGCCGGCTGATATTACAGGTGTAAGCTGCGAAACAGGTGAGGTTGACGCTTCTGTATTCGATCGTTACAGAATCCCGTTATACAAAGAAGCAAGCTTCAAACCATACATCATCGCTGCTATGATCATGCTTTCCAAATTTGAAAATCCACAGGATATCCTGAAGAAACTTGAAGTCAAAGCAGCTCCAAGAATCCTGAAATAATCAGGCGCAGATTAACAGTTGGATTGCAGTAATATTCCAGCTGCTTTCAAACAGATATTTAATTTTGAAATCAGTTTCAGAATTTAAATATATTGAAAAATAACACTCATCATATTGTATAGCAGGCGGGGCTGTCGCAGAAAGCACACAATCTTTATTGCGGCGGCCCTCTTTGCCTTTAAAATCAGGAGGTTTTTACAAATGTTTACAAGAAAAAGAATCGTTATTGCGCTCGGTGGGAACGCTCTGGGAAATACTCTCCCAGAACAGATGGTAGCTGTAAAAACTACTGCAAAAGCATTATGCGATCTGATCGAAGAAGGTCATCAGGTTGTTGTTGTACATGGAAACGGGCCACAGGTTGGCATGATCAACAATGCCATGTCTGCTCTCTCCAGAGAAGATGAGAATCAGCCAAACACTCCTCTCTCTGTCTGTGTTGCCATGAGTCAGGCTTACATCGGATATGATCTGCAGAATGCTTTGAGAGAGGAACTTCGAATCAGAGGATTTGTCCGCACACCTGTCGTCACTGTTGTCACTCAGGTTCGTGTAGATCCCAATGATCCTGCTTTTGAAAATCCATCCAAGCCGATCGGCAAATTCCTGACAAAAGAGGAAGCAGACCATCAGGCCAAGGCATATGGACATATCATGAAAGAAGACGCAGGGCGTGGTTATCGTCGTGTAGTTGCATCTCCAAAGCCTGTTGAAATCGTTGAACAGGATGCGATCAACAGTCTTGTGGATGCAAATAAAATCGTTATCTGCTGCGGTGGCGGCGGAATTCCCGTTGTTCTTAACGGACATCATCTCAAAGGTGCATCAGCAGTTATTGATAAGGATTATGCAAGCTGTCTCCTGGCCAAAGAGCTGGATGCAGATATGCTTATCATTCTTACAGCAGTGGAGAAGGTTGCTGTAAACTTCGGCAAGGAAAACGAAGAATGGCTGGATGACATCACTGTAGATGACGCTAAGAAATATATTAGTGAGGGACAGTTTGCCCCAGGTTCCATGCTCCCGAAAGTTCAGGCTGCCGTTGATTTTGCAAGCTCCAAAGAAGGAAGAACTGCCATGATCACTTTACTTCAGAAAGCCAAAGACGGTATCCAGGGAAAAACCGGAACCAAAATCCATCTTTAATCTGTTCAGCAGATATCTTATTATATATCAGCTGTTTAATACTGATATATATAACTGCCACATATTCAGGATATCTGCTATATAGCGAAATAATTGCGCAAAAAAAGTTCCGGTGACCTTGCCCGGAACTTTTTTTGTGATGAGTGGACCAGAGTGTCTGGAAAATCATTCCTGCAGTCTGCACGCCCCACTTTTCGGTATATTTTGACATACATTTTGCGGAAAGCATTTTTCAGACACGCTCTAGAGCGTGTCTGAAAAATAAAAATTGCACAAAACGCATGTTTTATTTCCCTTT
>ERZ791840.1732-NODE-1732-length-10165-cov-6.302374_pt1 | contig 10165 bp, 10 predicted proteins | sample MGYA00510291_ERZ791840 | MGnify/ENA primary metagenome ERZ791840 (study PRJEB30046, sample SAMN00715256) | human gut metagenome | study: EMG produced TPA metagenomics assembly of the A metagenome-wide association study of gut microbiota in type 2... | reverse complement strand
CGGACGCCGAGTTCGCCGAGTGGGGCATGGATGACGTGCCGGTGCTCAAGCAGAATCTGTTCCTGTGCAACATCGACGAATCGAACCCCACCGTCTGGTACGACCTGCAGCAGATCTTTCTGCGGGAGCATCCCCGCAAGGAGGGCGAAGGCATGACGCTGGAAAGCGTCGTGACCCGGATGGGCATCCCCATGGAGCGGCAGTTCCACGATGCCCTGTCCGATACCTTATATACGGCGGATGTCTGCCGCCTGCTGGATCTGCGGGCAGGCCTTGCCGCTTACCCCACCGAGGACGAAGCCCTGCGCCAGAGCCTTTGCTCTGCTCCGGGCGACTACCGGGAGTTTGAGGTGTTCCACGGCTATGTAGAGCAGTACACCTGGCGCACCGACCCGAAGATCTACGTCATGCACTGCCCGGAATGCGGCGAAGCCCTGAACCCGGACGATGTCTGGCTGAAAAAGGGCAGCAACAGCTGGTACACCCTGAGCCAGTGTCCCCGCTGCGCCGGGAGCGGAAACGCCGCCGGTAAGGGCGTGTTCCAGCGGTACAAGCTGGCCCGCCGCGACGGGCTGCACTGGAGCTTTGCCCGCTGCCTGCAGATGCCGGATGATGATTCCCTCGCCCGGTGGAACAAACAGCGCACCGCCCAGCTGGAGCGGATGAAGAACCGCGCGGAGAAGCAGGCGGAGGGCTGACGGCCTGCGGGCCGGTAGCTTTCTCTTCGGACACGAACCGGTGCTTCCAGCCCCCGCCCCAACGCTTTGCGCCGTGGCCCCACCCCCGGACGGTCCTCAGAGAAACTCCCGGCCCGCAAGCCAGATTTGCAGGAAAACTTCCGGTTCCCTCGTATTGTATCCAGAGCCGCGCGAAAAAGCTCGGTTTTTGTTCACGGCTCTGTCATAGAATGTGGGTATACTGACAGTAAGGTTTGCAGTACCGCAGGCAGAAGGGATGTATGGATGGGATGAACGGCGCAATGATGACATGGCTCCACCAGCTTGGCACGCTGGAATTCTGGGAGACGCTTCTGAACAGCTTCGGCGACCTCGGCCCCCTTGCGCCCATCACGCTGGCCATGGTGGAGTCCTTCTTTCCGCCGCTGCCGCTGGTGGCCATCGTGGCGCTCAACGTGGCAGCCCACGGCGGGCTGTTCGGCTTTTTGTACAGCTGGATCGGTGTGGCGCTGGGCGGGAGCATCATGTTCCTGCTCTGGCGGCGGGTGGTCAAGCGCTATTTCTGGAAGATCGCATCCCGCTCGCCCAAGCTGGAAAGGGCGCAGCAGTGGGTCAACCGCTTCGACACCTCTTCCCTCTTCATGCTGACGCTGCTGCCCTTCGCACCCAGCTCCTTCATGCATCTGGCCTTCGGCATTTCGGACTTCGACGAAAAGCGTTATCTCATTACCATGCTGCTGGGCAAGGGCGTCATGATGGCCATGATGTCCATCTTCGGGCAGTCGCTGGTCAGCTCCATGCGCAACCCGGTGTACCTCATCCTCGCCGTGGTGCTCTGGGGCGGCATGTACTTCGTCAGCAAAAAATTCTGCAAGCGGCACAACCTCGAGTGAGGTTTCTGGATAGAAATGCAAAAGCAGACGCATCGTTTTCAGGCGGTGCGTCTGCTTTTTTGTTGTATTTCAGTTGTTTTTGTCGGTCAGGACAAAGGTCAGCTCGGCGGTGGCAGCACACTTGCCGTCCACATAGGCCGAAGCTTTGCCCACGCCCACCGGGCCGCGCTGTTCCACCAGTTCGCAGTGGAGGGTGAGCACATCGCCGGGGGTGACCTGCTTGCGGAAGCGGGCATTTCTGATGCCGCCGAACAGCGCCAGTTTGCCCTTGTTTTCCGGCAGGCTCAGGGCGGCCACGGCACCGGTCTGGGCCAGTGCTTCGAGGATGAGCACGCCCGGCATCACCGGTTGGCCCGGGAAGTGCCCGCAGAAAAACTCTTCGTTACGGGTCACACACTTGCGGCCGATGGCCCACTGCCCCGGCTCGTAGTCCAGGATGCGGTCCACAAGGGCAAAGGGGTAGCGGTGCGGCAGGATGGCCGCGATCTGCTCGCTGTTCAGGGTGTTGGCATCTTCGCGCACGGTACGGGGTTCGGCCATGGCTCAACCCTCCCATCTGCGCAGGGCAATGCAGGCATTGTGCCCGCCAAAGCCCAGACTGTTGCTCAGCGCATAGGTCATGGCCTGTACGCGTCCCTCGTTCGGGACGTAGTCCAGATCGCATTCCGGGTCCGGCTGAGCGTAGTGGATGGTGGGCGGCGCAAACTGGTCCCGCAGGGCCAGCGCCGTGAACACGGCTTCGACGCCGCCCGCGCCGCCCAGCAGATGGCCGGTCATGCTCTTGGTGCTCACGACGGTCAGCGCCTTGGCGTGCTCCCCGAATACTGCATGGATGGCGGCAGTCTCGCAGGCATCGTTCATGTGGGTGCCGGTGCCGTGGGCGTTGATGTGGTTCACCTGCTCCGGCGCGATCCCCGCGTCGGCCAGCGTGAGCTTCATGCAGTCGATGGCACCGGTGCCGCCGGGTGCCGGGGCGGTGAAGTGGTAAGCGTCGCAGTTGGCACCGTAGCCCACCACCTCGGCGTAAATTTTTGCACCCCGGGCTTTGGCGTGTTCCAGCTCTTCCAGCACCAGCACACCGCTGCCCTCGCCCATGACGAAGCCGCCGCGCCGTGCGTCAAAGGGCAGGCTGGCCGCGTCCGGGTCGGAGGCGGTGGAAAGCGCTTTCATGCTGGTAAAGCCGCCGATACCCAGCGGGCTGATGCAGCTCTCGGCACCGCCGCAGACCATGGCGGTCTCGTAGCCGTCGCGAATGCGGTGGAACGCATCGCCCACGGCATTGGTGCCGCCGGCACAGGCCGTGACCGGGCAGGTGCACATGCCCTTCAGACCGAAGCGGATAGCCACCTGCGCCGCCGCCATGTTGGCGATGGCCATGGGAACAAAGTAGGGGCTGACCTTCTCCATGCCCTTTTCCTCGCCGCGGGTGTGCTGCTCCTCAATGGTGGGCAGGCCGCCGATGCCGCTGGACAGAACGACACCGATCTCTTTGGCCTCGGCTTCCGTGTCGATGCCGCTGTCGGCAATGGCCTCGGCGGCAGCGGCCAGCGCCAATACGGTAAAGCGCGCCATCTTGCGGGCTTCCTTTTTGTCCACGACCGTATCGGGGTCAAAGTTTTTCACTTCACCGGCCAGCTTGCACTTGAAATCAGTAGTGTCGAACTGGGTGATGGGGGCAATGCCGCACTTACCGGCCTTTGCCGCCGCCCAGCTTTCTGCCACGGTATTCCCCAGCGGGTTCACGGTGCCAAGACCGGTGATCACGACTCTGCGTTTTTCCATGAGAGTTTCTCCTTTTACATTGCCATGCCGCCGTCCGCACAGAGCACCTGCCCGGTGAGATAGCTGCTTTGTTCTGCGGCAAAGAACGCCACGGCGTTTGCCACGTCCTCCGGCTGGCCGGCCCGGCCCGCCGGGATGCCCTTTGCCATTTCGGCGCGGACGGCTTCCGGCAGGGTGGCGGTCATGTCGGTCTCGATAAAGCCCGGCGCAACGGCGTTCACGGTCACGTTCCGGCTTGCCAGCTCCCGGGCAAGGCTCTTGGTCAGACCGATGATCCCCGCCTTGCTGGCGGCATAGTTGGTCTGCCCGGCGTTGCCCCGCAGCGCCACCACGCTGGAAAGGTTGATGATACGGCCGTAGCGCTGGCGCACCATGCGGCGGGCAGCCTCCTTGCAGCAGAGGAACGCGCCCTTGAGGTTTGCGTTCAGCACCGCATCAAAGTCCGCTTCTGTCATGCGCAGGATGAGGTTATCCCGGGTGATGCCTGCATTGTTGACCAGAACATCCACCCGGCCGAAGGCGCTGACCGCCGCGTCAAACAGGGTCTTGCAGCCCTCTGCAGTGGAAACATCCGCCTGCACGGCCACGGCTTCCACGCCCTCGGCCTTGCACAAAGCCACAGTCTCCTGAGCGTTGGTTTCGCCGTGGCAGTAGTTTACTATGACGTTGCAGCCCTGCTTTGCCAGTGCCACACACACCGCCCGACCGATGCCGCGGCTGCCGCCGGTGACAACGGCGGCACGGGTAACTTTTTCTTCGCTCATGCTTCTTCCTTCCATGCATTCAGAGCAGCGTCCAGCTGCTCCGGGGTCTCCACGGCAACGCACGGCACGCCGGGCAGAGTCTTTTTCACAAAGCCGGACAGCGCACTGCCGGGGCCGACTTCAAGGATGTGATCCACGCCCAGTTCGCCCAGACGGCGCAGGGTGTCCTCCATATGGACACTGCTCTGCACCTGTTTTACCAGCAGGGCCGGGACAGTGTCGGTGTCGGCCTTTTCGCGGCCCAGACAGTTGAACAGCACCGGAATCTTCATTTCGCCGAAATTTTCAGTCCGGAAGCGCTCTGCCAGCGCATCGCCTGCGGGAGCCATCAGCCTGGTGTGGAAGGGGCCGCTGACCTTGAGCGGAAGGCAGCGGCGTGCACCGGCAGCTTTGGCCAGTTCGGCGGCCTTATCCACAGCGGCTTTCTCGCCGCCGATGACCAGCTGACCCGGGCAGTTGTAGTTGCAGATCTGAACACAGCCCAGTTCCGCCGCCTGCTCACAGCATTCAGCCAGTGCGGCACGGTCAAGCCCCAGCACAGCGGTCATGCCGCAGTCGATGCCCTCGGCTGCTTTGGCCATGGCTTTGCCGCGGTAGGCGGCCAGCTCAACGGCCTGCTTTGCGGTGAATACACCAGCTGCTTCCAGCGCGGAATATTCGCCCAGAGAAAGACCCGCCACATAGGCAGGCCGCACGCCCTTTTGCTGCAGAACGGCAGTGACGCCGCAGGCAAAGGCCACCATGCAGGGCTGGGTGTATTCGGTCTGGTTCAGAACGCCGTCCGGGTCCTCAAAACAGACGCGGTGCAGATCAAAATCCAGCTCCGCGCTGTCAAAGGCCGCCCGGAAGGCGGGAGAGCTTTCGTAAAATTCTTTGCCCATGCCGGGATGCTGTGCACCCTGACCGGCATACAGAACGGCAAGTTTCATAAGTTGTGCCTCCATTCGGCGGTAAGTTCATCCATCAGTTCGCGGACGGTGCGCATCCTGTCGAGCCGGTCCACATTGGCCCCGCAGAAGAACAGGCCTTCTTCCACATTGCCCTTCACCGCTTCGATGAGGGCGTGGGTGATGCAGTAGGGCACCTTTGCGGGGTCGCAGGTCTTTAAACAGCGGGCGCAGTGCCGGGGCGGAAAGCGTTTGCCCTCGGTCAGCGCCTGCACCAGCGGGGTGTTCAGCGCGCGGCCCGGCATCCCGACGGGGCTGTGGATGATGCGCACATCCTCCGCTTTTGCTGCCAGCAGAACATCCTTGTAGGTCTGGCTGGCGTCGCACTCGTAGGTGGTGATGAACCGGGTGGCCAGCTGCACCCCGGCGGCCCCCAGCTTTGTATAGTGGGCCATGTCGGCCCCGGTGTAGATGCCGCCCGCCACGAATACCGGGATGGCATGGCCGAACTGCGCCTCATAGGGCTGTACCTCGGCCAGCACTTCCGGCAGGATCTCGTCCAGAGACTGGCAGTTTCCGGCCAGCAGGTCAGCTTCGGCAAAACCCAGATGTCCGCCCGCTTTGCAGCCCTCAATGACCACAAAATCCGCGGTGCGGCCAAACTCCTTGGCCCAGCGGCGCAGGATGAGCTTAGCGGCCCGGGCGCTGGACACGATGGGCGCAATGGCAACCTCCATCGTGTTCACGATACCGGGCAGTTCCAGCGGCAGGCCCGCACCGGACACCACCGCATCCGCCCCCGCTTCCACAGCGGTACGGATCGCGGCGGCATAGTCCTGTGTGGCAACCATCGCATTGACGGCCACCAGACCCATGCCCTTTGCAATTTTCTTTGCCTTTTGAATTTCAGCGGTCAGGGCACGATGGTTCGCGCGGGCCGGGTCACGGGCAAAATCCGGTTCCCGGTAGCCCGCATCGGCAGTGGAGATGCACCCCATGCCGCCGCAGGCTGCCACGGCTCCGGCCAGCCCTCCAAGCGATACGCCCACGCCCATGCCGCCCTGCAGGATGGGCACGGTCAGGGGCTTTCCGGCAAGGGTCAGCATAGCTCGTTCAGCGCGGCGATGCGCTGCCTCCCGCCGTCCCACAGATCAGCCAGAATGTCGGCCACGGGGCGCACCTCGTGGAGCATCCCGGCCACCTGACCGGCCATCAGGCTGCCAGTGACCGTGTCGCCCTCAAAGACGGCGCGGCGCAGGCTGCCGAGGGTGTATTTTTCCAGCTCCATCTTGTCTGCGCCGGCCTTTTCCTGCCGGACATACTCGCGGCTCATGCGGTTTTTCAGCACCCGAACCGGTGCACCGACGCTGCGGCCGGTGACGATGGTGTCGCTGTCCTTGGCTTTGAGCAGGGCAGCCTTGTAGTTTTCATGGATGGGGCACTCTTCGCTTGCCAGCAGGCAGGTGCCCACCTGCACGCCGCAGGCACCCAGCGCCAGCGCAGCCGCCAATTGACGGCCATCGGCGACGCCGCCCGCCGCGATGACGGGCACCTTTACGGCATCCACGACCTGCGGCACCAGCGCCATGGTGGTCATCTCGCCCACATGGCCGCCGCTCTCGGTGCCCTCGGCAATGACGGCATCGATGCCCAGCGGTTCCAGATGTTTTGCCAGCACAGCCGCCGCCACCACGGGGATGACCTTGATGCCGGCGGCTTTCCACATCGGCACATATTTGCCGGGGTTGCCCGCGCCGGTCGTGACCACCTGCACGCCCTCGTCCACAACGATCTGTGCAAATTCGTCGGCCTGCGGGTGCATCAGCATGATGTTGACGCCGAAAGGCTTGTCGGTGAGCTGTTTACAACGGCGGATGTTCTCGCGCAGGGTGTCGGCTTTCATGCCGCCCGCGCCGATGATGCCCAGCGCACCCGCGTTGGAGCAGGCGGCGGCAAACTCGCCGGTGGCGATGTTGGCCATGCCGCCCTGAATGATGGGGTACTTCGTCCCCAGAAGTTCGTTCAAAAGTTTCATAGTTTTATCCTATCGGTAAGCGTCCTCGCCCTCTCAGTCTCGCTCTGCTCGACAGCTCTCCCAAGGGGAGAGCCCTTGGCAGTACGGTAAACTTTTCGGTTTTGCCAAAGGCTCCCACTTTGGGGGAGCTGTCACCGAAGGTGACTGAGAGGGCGAGCCCGTTTGCCGAACATGATTTTTACTCTTTGTATTGAAAAATTGCGCCGCCCCAGGTCAGACCTCCGCCAAAGCCGATGCAGGCGAGGGTCTGCCCCGGCCGCAACTGACCGCTCTCGGCCAGCTCGTTGAGAGCCACCGGGATGCTGGCAGCGCTGGTGTTGCCGTGGCGTTCCATATTCTTGTAGAATTTTGCCGGGTCTGCTTTCAGTGCCCGGATGCAGTGGTCGATGATGCGGCTGTTGGCCTGATGGCAGACCACCCAGTCAACTTCATCCAGCGTCCTGCCGGTCTCGGTCAGCACGGCGTTCAGGCACTTAGGCAGGGCATCCACCGCAAAGCGGAACACAGCTTTTCCGTCCATCGTGATGGGCGCAGAACCTTCGCGGTCCGGCCCGCCCGCATGGATGGCATCGCTGCCCCGCGCGCCCAGCGTGAGGGCAAAAGGCACGGGGTCGGCGGTCAGTTCAAACACCGCCGCACCGGCTCCGTCGCCGAACAGCACGCAGGTGGAGCGGTCGGCGGGATCCATCAGGCGGGAAAGGGCTTCGCAGCCCACCACCAATGCATACCGCCCGCCCAGAGTCGCCAGCAGGCCGCGGGCAACTGCCGTCCCGTACAGAAAGCCGGAGCAGGCCGCGTTCACGTCCAGCGCCGGACGGTTTTCCGGCAGCCCCAGTGCCGCCTGTACCTGACAGGCCACGCTTGGCGTGGCGTCCGGTGCCGACAGGGTGGCACAGACACAGCAGCCGATGTCCGCCGGGGCAAGGCCGCTGCGCTGCAGCGCCTGCTTTGCGGCGGCAATAGCAAGGGGGGCGGCATTCTCGCCGTCAGTGCACCAGTGCCGGGCGCGGATTCCGGTGCGGGTGGCGATCCACTCGTCGCTGGTGTCCACCATGCGGCTGAGATCTTCGTTTGTGACCGTGCGGCCGGGCAGTGCCCCACCGGTGGCGATCAGACGCAAACCGTTCATGCTTTCCTCATTTCTCCGATCTGGCGGAATTTCTGGTAGCGCTGGTCGGCCAGCTGCTTTCCGCTCAGGCGGCACAGCTCTTTCAGGTGCTGTCGCAGGGCGGCGTCCAGACTTTCAAACAGAGCCGCATGGCCGCGCTGTGCGCCGCCCACCGGCTCCGGGATCACCTGCTCCACGATGCCGTCCCGGTACAGGTCCTGTGCGGTCAGCTTCATGATCTCGCAGGCTTCGCCGCTGCGGGAAGAATCCTTCCACAGGATGCTGGCAAAGCCCTCGGGGCTGAGCACCGAATACACGGCGTTTTCCAGCATGAGGATGCGGTTTGCCACACCCAGCGCCAGCGCACCGCCGGAGGAGCCTTCGCCGGTGACGACGGCAATGACCGGCACGGTCAGGCCGCTCATCTCCATCAGGTTGCGGGCGATGGCTTCGCCCTGCCCGCGCTCCTCGGCGTCTTTGCCGGGGTATGCACCCGGCGTGTCGATGAAGGTGAGGATGGGACGGCCGAATTTTTCGGCCTGCTTCATCAGGCGCAGGGCCTTGCGGTAGCCCTCCGGCCCCGGCATACCGAAGTTGCAGCGGAGGTTTTCTTCCAGCGTAGTACCCTTGCGGTGGCCGATGACCGTTACCGGCATACCGTGGAACAGCGCCACACCGCCCAGAATGGCGGCATCTTCTTTGCACTGGCGGTCACCCCGCTGCTCGAAGAAATCAGTAAACAGGGCGTCCACGATCTCGTCGATGTGGGGGCGTTCCGGGTGACGGGCCAGAAAGACCCGGTCCTCCGCCGTCAGCGCACCGGCACCAGCCAGAATGGCGTCCTCCTGCGCAGAAAGCTCTGCCAGCTCGGCGGCATGGGCGGTAACGGCGGTCAGATCTTCGTCCGCCGGGTCGCCGCGCAGGGCGGCGATCTTTGCATCCAGCGGTTCCAGTTCTTTTAAAACATCTTTGATCATAGGTCAGGCCCACTTTCTTCCCTGTCCGGCGTGGAGACGCAGCAGCTGCGCCAGCGTGTCCCGCAGTTCGGTTCGGGGCACCACCTGATCCACAAAGCCGTGCTCCAGCTGGAATTCGCTGCGCTGGAACCCTGCGGGCAGCTTTTCGCCGATGGTCTGTTCGATGACCCGCGGCCCAGCAAAGCCGATCAGCGCCCCCGGCTCAGCCAGCATGATATCGCCAAGGCTTGCAAAGCTGGCGGTGACGCCGCCGGTGGTGGGATGGGTCAGCACGCTGATGTACAGCCCGCCCTTTGCGGAAAACCGCTGGATGGCGGCGCTGGTCTTGGCCATCTGCATCAGGCTGAAGATGCCCTCCTGCATCCGGGCACCGCCGCTGGCCGAAAAGATGATCAGCGGCAGGTGCTTTGCGGTTGCGTACTCCACCGCGCGGGTGATCTTTTCGCCCACAGCGGTGCTCATGCTGCCCATGAAAAAGCGGCTGTCCAGCACGGCAGCCACCACCGCCATGCCGTCGATGCGGCCCACAGCGGTGACAGCGGCTTCCTTCAGGCCGGTCTTATCGCTTTGCGCAGCCAGCTTTTCCGGGTAGCCCGGAAACTCCAGCACATCCTGCGGAGCCAGATCTTCGTCCAGCTCCCGGAAACTGCCGCTGTCCAGCACAAGGCTCAGGCGGTAGTACGCGCCGATGGGCTGGTGATTGCCGCAGTTGGGGCAGACGAAGAGGCTCTTGGCCCAGATCTGGCGGGTGGCACGGCGGCCGCACTGCTTGCATTCCACAAACTGCGGCTCATGCCACGCCACACCGGTGTCCCGCCGGGCTTTGAGCTGGAAGGTACGCTCCCGCATCCGGCCCGGGAGCAGGTCTCTGATGTCGTTCATCGTTATGCCTCAGCGTGTGCGGTCAGGTAGTTGAAGATGTCGCCGACGGTCTTCATGTTGGCCAGCTCCTCGTCGGGGATGGAGACGCCGAAAGCATCCTCCAGAGCCATGTTCAGCTCCACAGCATCCAGGCTGTCGGCCTCGAGATCCTCGGTCAGGC
>ERZ791840.1731-NODE-1731-length-10174-cov-2.357842_pt1 | contig 10174 bp, 8 predicted proteins | sample MGYA00510291_ERZ791840 | MGnify/ENA primary metagenome ERZ791840 (study PRJEB30046, sample SAMN00715256) | human gut metagenome | study: EMG produced TPA metagenomics assembly of the A metagenome-wide association study of gut microbiota in type 2... | reverse complement strand
AGATTTTAAAAGCCGCACATTACCATGCAAGCAACTGGGAATTTAAAATAATTTACCCTATGAATCTGCAAACTTTCGGTATAGAACAGGTTAAAACCGAAATGGCACAGGGATTGGCGGCTTGCGATACTTTTCACGGCTTCAGATATTTTGCCGGCAGTAAGTATCTTCAAGAGTTCTTGTCGCTTATAGGAAAGCTGAGATACCAACAAAGGTGGGCAAAAGCGGTAAGAATGCCCGAAACTTTTGTTATGGGGCATATGCTTGTCGTTGCGATTTTGTCGTACTTTATGTCGCTTGAACTTGACAATCCTTGCAGAAAACGTCTTGAAAACAACTTCTTTTCGGGACTTTTTCACGATTTACCTGAGGTTTTGACAAGGGATATTGTGTCACCTGTAAAGAACAGCGTCAAGGGTTTGGACAGCATAATCAGTGAAATAGAAGATGAACAAATGCGTGAAGTTATTTATCCGCTTTTACCGCCTGCTTGGCACAGGGAGATAGAGTATTACACGCAGAATGAATTTGACTCTAAAATTATTGATGACGGCGAAATCAATATGGTTACGTCGGACTTAATAAACAAAAAGTATAATGAAGACAAATACAATCCGATAGACGGACAGATTATACGCGGATGTGACCACCTTTCCGCATACATTGAGGCATATATGTCGCTTAGCTATGGCATTAAGTCAGAGCAGATGCAGAGCGGATATGACCATTTGAAAGGCAAATACAAGGATAAGGTTATCGGCGGAATTAATTTTGGAGAATTATTTGGTTACTTTGTATTATGAGATATAACAGAGAAAAAAAAGAACTGACCTTTGATGAGGCTAAAGACAAGGCTTTGAGATTGCTTGAATTTCGTTCGCACAGTGAGCGTGAAATTTCGGATAAGCTGAAAAGAGCCGGTGCAAAGGAAGAAGATATAGATGAAATTCTTGAATTTTGCAGAAATTACGGCTTTTTGGACGACAGAAAGTATGCGATTGCAAAGGCAAAGGATTTAAAGAATTTGAAGAAATACGGTAAAAGACGTATTAAGTCCGAGCTTTACAGCAAGGGTATAGACGCGGAATACGTTGAGGAGGCGGTTTCGTATCTTGATGAGGACGAAGAAGATATGCTTTTGCCTCTTGTTGAAAAAAGACTTAAAGGTGACTTTGAAAAGAAAAACATTGATAAATGTATACGATATTTTATGTACAGAGGTTACGGCTTTTCTGACATTAAAAATTGTATAGATAATATAAAAGAAGAATATGGAGAGTAAACTTATGTATAACATCGGTCTTGTTTCGCTTGGCTGTGCGAAAAATCAGACAGATGCCGAAATTATGCTCGGTATATTGGCAAATGACGGTTTTAATATAACGTATAATCCGTCGGACGCCGATGTCATAATCGTAAATACTTGCGGTTTTATCGAGTCGGCTAAACAGGAATCAATAGACGCTATACTTGAAATGGCTCAATACAAAAACGGAAGATGTCGATTGCTTATTGCGACAGGTTGCTTGGCAGAACGATACAGCGCTGATATTTTAATCGAACTACCCGAGGTTGACGCAATAGTCGGAACAGGTGATTATGATAAAATCGCGGAGGTTATCCGCGAGGCATTTAAGGGTGAAAAACCTGTAATATGCGGTCATAATGACAGAACTCCCGACGAACGGCTTCCGCGAATTTTGTCAACACCGTCATATACGGCATATTTGAAAATTGCTGACGGTTGTGATAATAACTGTACTTATTGTGCTATTCCTATGATTAGAGGACATTTTAGGAGCAGAAAAATCGAAGATATAGTTGAAGAGGCTGAAAATCTTGCGAAAAACGGTGTTAAGGAACTTATCCTTATTGCACAGGACACTTCACGTTACGGAAAAGATTTGTACGGCGAATATTCGCTTGACAAGTTGCTTGAAAAGCTTGTCGCTGTTGACGGTATCAAGTGGATAAGAGTGCATTATTTCTATCCCGAGGCTATTACGGACGGTCTTATTGATACAATGGCTAAATACGATAAGATATGCAATTATATCGATATGCCCGTACAGCATGGCAACAATGAGATTTTAAGACGTATGGCAAGACGTACAACTCAAGAACAAATGGTTGAGAGAATAAATAAAATAAGAGAAAAAATGCCGGATTGTACAATCAGAACTTCTATAATTGTAGGTTTTCCGGGTGAAACGGAGGAACAGTTTAACGACCTTTATGAATTTGTTAAAAAGGTGCGTTTTGACAGAATGGGTGCTTTCACATATTCACAGGAAGAAGATACTCCTGCGGCTGATTTTCCAAATCAGGTTGATGAGGAAATCAAGGAAGAACGCCTTGACAGACTTATGACACTTCAACAGGGAATATCGCTTGAACTTAACAAGGCTAAGCTTGGCAAAACGCTTGAAGTTTTGGTTGAGGGATACGATGAAGAAAGTTTCTTGTTCTACGGCAGAAGTCGCGGCGACAGTATTGATGTTGACGGAAAAGTATATTTTGCAACGGAGGAAGAAGTCACTCCGGGCGATATTATAAAAGTGAAAATTCTTGACGCAGATGAATACGACCTTACAGGTCAAGCGGAGGTGATTTGATGAATACAGCTAATAAAATTACAATGATTCGTGTATTTCTTGTACCGATATTTATGGTGTTGTTTATGATAGATAACGTAACGTGTCATTATGCGGCACTCGGTGTTTTTGTACTTGCGTCAATAACTGACGCGATAGACGGTCACGTTGCAAGAAAATATAATCAAGTAACGACTTTCGGTAAATTTGTCGATCCGCTTGCCGATAAGGTGCTTACAACAGCGGCATTTTTGATATTGATGTACTATGACCGTATGAGTGTGTGGGCATTGATGATTGTGCTTGTAAGAGAATTTGCGGTTGCGGGTATAAGACTGGTAGCGGCAGGCGAGGGTAAGGTTGTTGCCGCAAGTATGTGGGGCAAGCTTAAAACCGTTACGCAAATGGTTGCGATTATCGTTGCAATGCTTTTGCTTCCGATTCAAAATACATTCTTGGGTGTACACCCTAAATTGATTTCAGATATACTTATTTGGATTTCGGTTGTATTTACAATAATTTCGGGTGTAGATTATATAGCAAAGAATTGGAACTTGATGGAAATGAAATAAATTTGTTTTATATAATTGAAAGGGGAATTACATAAATGGAAGAATTAATAAATACTCTTAAATTCGACGCAAGCGGACTCATTCCGGCGGTTGTGCAGAATATTGAAACTAATGAGGTGCTTATGGTTGCATATATGAATGCAGACACGATTAAGCAAACTCTTGAAACAGGCAGAGCAACTTTTTGGTCAAGAAGCAGACAGGAAGTTTGGGTAAAGGGCGATACTTCGGGTAATTATATGTACGTTAAAGAAGTTCGTGTTGACTGTGACTGTGATTGCCTTGTTGTACTTGTTAATCCTGCCGGCCCTGCGTGTCATACAGGAAACAGAAGTTGTTTCTTCAGAAAGATTGAGGACGGCAAGCTTGTTGAGGACTCAAAGGAACAGACTAAGACAGATGTATTTGCACGTGAACAGGCTGTTGTTATGGACAGAAAAGAACACCCTGAAGAGGGCAGTTATACAAATTACTTGTTCGATAAGGGCGAAGATAAGATTTTGAAAAAAGTCGGTGAAGAGGCTGCCGAAGTTGTTATTGCAGGTAAAAACCGCGATAAGGACGAAATCAGCTACGAAACTGCTGACCTTATTTATCACCTTACTGTTATGTTGGTTGACAACGGTATGACTTGGGAAGATATTTATAAGGAAATGGAAAGAAGAAGTAACTAATCGAAAATCGGCTGCCGCAAATTTTGGCGCCCGGTTTTTTTTGTTTTGAGAGGTGCAACGTTTTGGTATTGTAAAATGTCGGTATTTGTGATATAATAAACTATTATAGAAAAAGGAAGAATCACTGTATGTGGCATTTTATAAAACATTTTATGACAATCACAAGGCACCGTCACAAGGTAATGTATCATTGCCTAAGGTGCGGAATTTTGTGGCAGGGTATGCGTCACGATTTGTCGAAATATTCACCGACTGAATTTTTACCGGGAGCAAGATTTTATCTCGGTGACAGAAGTCCGACAGAGGGAGAAAGACGTGAATATGGTTATTCAAAGGCGTGGATGCACCACAAGGGAAGAAACAAACATCACTTTGAATATTGGACAGACTATAATCCAAAAACAAGACGTATGGAGGCGGTCGAAATGCCGTTAAAATATGTTAAAGAAATGTTTTGCGACCGTGTTGCGGCAGGAAAAATTTATTTGGACGACAAATATACAAACGATAATCCGATAGAATATTTCTTAAAGGGAAATGCTAAGACAAGTATGCATCCAAACACTGCAAAGCTGCTTGAAGGATGGCTTATGATGTTGCAGCAAGAAGGGGAAGAAAAAACCTTTGCGTATATAAAAAATTTAAAATAGCCGTTTGAAAGGAGGATTTTGAATGAAAAAGATTTACAGACTTTTATATTCAAACAAATTCGTTGCAATGGTAATGCTTTTAATGCAAATCATTACGTTTGTTGCAATGTATATATGGATTTCCGACTATTCAAAGGTTTTGTTTGGTCTTTCGACTGTTTTGAGTGCCGTACTTATAATATTTGAAATTAATCGTACAGAGGAATCTACTTTTAAAATGACGTGGATAACGCTTATTGCGATTATACCTATATTCGGTGCTTTGTTTTATCTGTTTACAAGGGCACAGGGAGTGTCAATGAATATAGGTGACGATTACAAGAATATTCAAGAGGCAAACAAAAAGTATCTTGTTCAAGACGAAGCTGTTATGAAAAATATTTATCAGACCGATAAAAATCAGGACGGCTTTGCAAGGTATTTATCGAAATACGGCGGTTCTCCTGCTTACACAAATACGGGTGTACAGTATTACAGCATAGGCGAGAGAATGTTTGAGGATATGAAAAAGGAGCTTTTGAAAGCGGAGAAATTCATATTTTTGGAATTCTTTATTATAAATCACACGAGCCGTATGTGGAATGAAATTCTTGAAATTTTAAAGAAAAAAGTTAAACAGGGTGTTGAAGTTCGCGTTATGTATGACGGTATGGGCTGTATCGTGACGCTTCCGCGAAAATACAATGAATATCTTGAAAGACAGGGTATTAAATGTCGTATATTTTCGCCGATTGTACCGCTTTTGTCAACTCACCAAAACAATCGTGACCACAGAAAAATAATGGTTATAGACGGTGCGACAGCATTTTGCGGCGGGATAAATATTTCAGATGAATATATTAATGAAAAGATGCGTTTCGGGCATTGGAAAGATACGGGATTTATGCTCAGAGGCGAGGCGGTTGCGGGATTTACGGCGATGTTTCTTGAAATGTGGAACGTAAATGATGAACACATTGAGGATTGCGGTGAATATATCCAAGCGTCAAAAAAATATTCCGTAAGTACGGACGGATTTGTAATACCGTTCGGCGATACTCCGCTTGATGAAGTTTATATCGGAAAGCGTGCATATATAAATAATCTGAACAATGCGTCGGAATATACTTATATAATGACGCCGTATCTTGTTATTGATGACGAGATGTATGAGTGTATGAAGTATGCGGCTCAAAGGGGCGTTGACGTTAAGATTATAATGCCACATATTCCTGACAAGAAATATGCGTTCTATCTTGCGAGAACATATTATAAGGAACTTTTGAAAGCAGGTATAGAAATATACGAATATACACCCGGTTTTGTTCACGCAAAAATGTCGATAAGTGACGGTAAAAAAGCCATTGTCGGTACGGTAAATCACGATTACAGAAGTTTGTATCTTCACTATGAATGTGCGGCTTATATGCTTAATGTACCGGCGGTTATGGATATTGAACGTGATTTCAAAGACACGCTTGAATTGTCGCAGAAGATTACATTAGAGGACGTTAAACAATTTAATATTTTCACAAAGCTTTTAGGACATATTATAAGGTTAGTAGCACCACTACTATAAAAAATGCGGTCATACAGACCGCATTTTTGTTTGTTATAGTGATGTGTACATACTGTATAGGTTGTAGTACAATCCTTTTTTATCAATCAATTCTTGGTGTGTGCCTTGCTCTTCGATACCGTTTTCGGTGAGGACAAGAATCATATTTGCGTTACGGATTGTTGTAAGTCTATGGGCGATTGTGAACACTGTTCTGCCTTTTGCAAGTTTTTCGAGTGAGTCTTGCACGATTTTTTCACTTTCATTATCAAGTGCGGAGGTCGCTTCGTCAAGAATAAGTATAGGCGGATTTTTTAAGAATACTCTTGCGATACTTATTCTTTGCTTTTGACCGCCCGAAAGTTTAACTCCACGTTCGCCGACATATGTGTTATATCCGTTTTCGAGGTTTGAAATAAATTCATGTGCGCCTGCAAGCTTGGCGGCGTTTATAACATCTTCGCGTGTTGCACCGTTTAATCCGTAGGCGATGTTTTCAAAAACTGTTCCCGAGAACAAGTAAACGTCCTGTTGTACAACGCCGATTGAATTTCGGAGCGAATTTAATGTGACGTTCTTTATATCTTTGCCGTCAATTAAAATACGTCCTTCTGTGACGTCATAAAAACGTGGGATAAGGTTACAAAGCGTTGTTTTTCCGCCGCCTGACGGACCGACAAGTGCAACGCTGTCGCCTTTCTTGATGTTAAGATTTATATTTGACAGCACATTTGTGTCATCGTCACTGTAATGAAATCCGACGTTTTCAAACGTTATATTTCCTTGAACATTTTTCAATTCGTCGGCATTTTCTTTTTCTGTTATTTCGGCAGGTGCGTCCATAATTTCAAGGAAACGCTCAATACCTGTCATACCGCGTTGGAATTGTTCCGTAAACTGAATTATTGTACGCAAAGTGGCAAGTAGTGTGCTGACATACAAAAGATATGCGGTAAGGTCGGCAGGGGAGATTTTGCCGTTAATCATAAACAACGCACCCGCAACAACGACTATCAAATACATTACACCCTCAAAGGCTCTGTTTGATGTTTGAAAACCTGCCATATAGAAATATCCGAGTTTTTTTGTATCAAGAAATTTTTTGTTGCCGTCCTCAAATTTTTCAGCTTCAAGGTCTTCTGTCGCAAATGACTTTACCACTCTTATACCGAGCAATGTATCCTCAACCTGTGAATTAATTTCGCCGATTTGGTTACGCTGTTTCTTGAACGCTTTACGCATACGCGTATTAAAGAATTTTACAAAGCAGAATATAAGCGGAAGTGATGCGAACACAATAACAGTAAGCGGTACGTTTACTCCGCAAAGAATTATAAATGAAACGATTATTTTCAGTGCAGCGATGAAAAATTCTTCGGGGCAGTGGTGCGCAAATTCTGTTATATCAAACAAGTCGCTTGTTATTCGTGCCATAATTTGTCCGACTTTGTGTTCGGCAAAGTATGAATGTGAAAGCGTTTCAAGGTGCGCGAATAAGTCACGGCGCATATCTGTTTCGATTTTTGCTCCCATAATATGTCCTGTGTCAGCCATATAGAAATTTGCCGCAGAGTCGATTATTCTTAAAATGAGATAGAAAAGCCCTATTTTTAGGATTATTCCGACTGTCAATCCTGCTATATTATTGATACCCATATTTGTTATGTAACGCACGAGCATTGGGAATACAAGCTCACAAACTGTTGTCAGTGACGCGCAGATTAGATCAAGTATCAGCATCCATTTGTATTTTTTGAAATACGGTACAAAGCGCTTTATAAGATAACTCATCTTCATTTGTTTTTCTTCTGTCTGCATTGTTTTACTCCTTTATAAAAATTCACATAGTAAAAAAAGAATGCAGATTAAAAATCAGCATTCTCTTTGGCGGAGAAGGTGGGATTCGAACCCACGTGCCCGTTAAGGCAAACGCATTTCGAGTGCGCCCCGTTATGACCGCTTCGATACTTCTCCAAAAGTACCTTAATATTTTACCATAGTAAAACAAAAAAGTCAAGCGAAAAACGAGGTTTAAATTGACTTTATAAAAATTGAGTGATATACTGAAATTAAAGCAATTTGAAAAACGGAGCTATGGTTATGAAAAGATTCAGATATATATTTTTTGCCGTATTATTGGCTATGATGTGGCTGGGGATTAATGTTTATGCAGATGAATATGATGGGTTGGATTTTGATTACGGAAGTGTGCTTGTGCAGTTAAAACCGCAGATTACCGATGCTGTTTCAATGTGTTCAGACCCGTTTGAAGAATTGAATATCAGTGATGCAAAATGTATTTTCGGTGACGATGCAAGCAGTATCAGTTTGTTTTCTGATAAAACAGAGCCTATTATATATGTACTTGATTTGGAAAATCCGAGCCGTGAAAATGTTATAGATACGATTGAAAAGTTAAAGGCTATGCCGAATATTGAATATGCAGAGCCTAACTACAATGTATATGAGTTTTCCGAACCTAATGACACGTACTATCAAAACGGAAAACAAGCTGTGCTTGATTTAATCGGTGCAAAAAAGCTTTGGGATTTTGATATTGATTGCTCTGATGTGGCTGTCGGAGTTATGGATTCGGGTATACAGACAAATCACGAGGATTTAATTGATAATATATGGGTGAATACGAGAGAAAATGTCGGTGACGGCATTGATAATGACGGTAATGGATATATTGATGACATATATGGTTGGAATTGCGGTGACAGTAACGGTGATGTGTCATATGTGGATGAACACGGTGTTCACGTTGCGGGGATTGTAAGTGCGGCGACTAATAATTCCAAGGGCGTGGCATCGATTGCTCGTAATGCCAAAATTGCGTCAATAAAGATTTTTAACAGTAGCAAAAATACTAAGTTATCGTATATAATAGATGGAATAAATTATGCGAAAAAGAACGATATAAATATTATTAATTGCAGCTTTGGAGGTACAGGTTGGGGAAGTACTTCGGTGAGTATCGTTAAATCGGCGATTGAGGCTGTGCCTAATATGTTTTTCGTTATTGCGGCGGGAAATACAACAAGTTTTTCGGAAGCGGATAATGACAAAGTGGCAGTGTATCCGTCACAATTTACAAAAGACCTTGACTGTTGCAAACACGACAAGCAGTGACGAGCTTAACGGTAAGTCGCATTACGGTGCGAAAAGTGTTGATATTGCCGCACCTGGTACGGATATTTACAGTACAATACCAACGAACAGTTACAAAGTAATGTCGGGTACGTCTATGTCTACGCCTATGGTTACAAGCACTGTTGCGGTTATGCGTGCCATAAATCCGAATATTTCGGCAAAAGAAATTAAAGAAACTTTGTGTTCGAGTTCGGATAAGCTTTCGGCACTTACAGGTAAAGTTATAAGCGGCGGAAGATTGAATGCGTATAATGCGGTTAAGGCAATTATGCCGACAGCGACACCAACGGCAACACCAACAGTAAAACCGACAGCAACGCCTACGACAGTACCGACACCGACAGTAACACCAAGTCCAACGGCAACACCAACGGTAAAACCGACAGCAACACCAACGACAGTACCGACACCGATGCTAAGTCCAACGGCAACACCAACGGCTGCTCCGACAGTCACACCAATGCCGACTGTTTTAATGAACAATAAAATTGAGTGTGGAATAAAAGATAACAAACTTATCGTATCGCTTAATTTTGAAGAAGATGACGAAGTGATGTATGTTGCGTTCAGAAAAGGTAATGAACTTAAAAAGATTGTGACACCTGACATACATAATATGACGGCGGAGGTTGATTTGAGTGATACGGAATATGACAGTATAGATGTATATGTGTGGAATGGAAATATGAAGCCGTATGCAGAGGTAAAGCAAATAGAAAAATAAAAGAAAACCCAATCGAATTTCGTTCGATTGGGTTTTGTATTATTCTTTGTCTTTTAACAAATCGCGTATTTCGGCAAGAAGTTCTTCTTGGGTAGGACCTGCGGTAGTGACTTCTTCCTCAACTTTCTTTTTGAATTTATCATTTAGTTTATTAAGTCCCTTAACTACGCAGAAAATTATAAATGCAAGGATAAGGAAATTAATAATAGCCGAAAGGAAATTACCGATATTTATTGATGTACCCGGAATTATCCATTTAGACATATC
>ERZ791840.1727-NODE-1727-length-10188-cov-2.060101_pt1 | contig 10188 bp, 5 predicted proteins | sample MGYA00510291_ERZ791840 | MGnify/ENA primary metagenome ERZ791840 (study PRJEB30046, sample SAMN00715256) | human gut metagenome | study: EMG produced TPA metagenomics assembly of the A metagenome-wide association study of gut microbiota in type 2... | reverse complement strand
GGTGTTCTGATGGATTGTAATGTCTTTACAAGGGTTCATTTGCTTCTCGATGAATATTCCGTGCTCGTTGTTACCTTCAGCAAGACTGTTGTTGATGGTTATCTGGCTACTTTCTGCACATCGTATGCCTGAGAGTCCGTTACGGGCCATCTCTGAGTTGATAACTTTCACATTTTGACAGAAAGTAGCATTTATGCCGTTTCCGTAGGGGGAGGTATCGAAACGACTACTTGTTATATCACAATTTGTGATGTATGACAAATGAAGATTGTGATGGAAACCGGCACCTGGCACTACGCTGGCACCATTATCACTGAAATCGCATTGGTTAATGCGAATATTTTTTCCACCAACTATGGCTACGCCGTTTTTGGTGAAATTCTGTATGGTAATATTTTCAAATGTAATGTTCTGTATGCCGTCTTTCTCTTTTGATTTGAAAATGATGCCTTCCCGGCTGGGAGCGTTCATATATGAGCGACTACGACGGTCGTGATTAGGATCAGCATTTTCGATTACTTTAGTGGCACCTTCTATCAGAAGATCGCGAATAGTGACGTCAGAGAGAATATCTTCTCCATTAATGATTGCAGTTTCTGTTTGTGGAGCCGGAAAGATAATAGTTTCGCGTCCCTGACCGGCAAGGAGGGTGCCACTATATATCTTTAGAGGAGCCTTCAATGTATGTACTCCTGCTTCCAAAATAATCCATTTGCCACTCTTTTGATTGGAGTCTATGGCTTCTTGTATGGACTCTCCCGGTTTTACAAAAATACTGTTGGCAGGAAGTTTTTTTGATTTGCCTTTTAAAGCTCCGATTACTGTTGGTTTCAGGAATTTATCGAAACCTGTATAAAGAGATGTTTTTGCCGGAGCATTGGGAAGCGGAGCTTTGGCAGTCGTCAGAAAACCTACTGATGACTTCGGGCGTGTGTGTTGTTTTATTGCTTTCTCGGTATATGGCAGCAATAGGCCTTTGGTATTTTTGTAATGCTGATATATGGATTCATAGATATCCCTGAATTTGTCGTTATCTCTGTCTGTAAAGACTCCGAATAAGTCAATATGTTCTCCTAACATGAAACGTGCTGTATATTCGAAACCTTGCGCCAGCCTGTCATCAGCTACACTATAAAAATCTAGTCCCTGCGTGTCGGCAGTTTGTGCAGCTTTGGCAAATTCACCTATACCTAATTGTACATGTCCCCAGTCTCGGGTAGTTTCTTGGCATTGTCCACCCGGATAGAGATAGCGGGTGATGCCGGAGTTACCTTCTCCCCGGTAGAATCTTTCTACTGCCCGGTTGAATATTTCATGGTTATCAGTAAAAACACCGATACACATGATGGTACTAATCATGGATGCATCCCAGTTGCCATTAGCTTCGGTGAAGAAGTCTTTAATAGTGGGATAAAGGACTGTAAGGACCATTTGTGTGAATTGTTGCAGGTCTTTGGATGCCCATCCGGAATCGGTATGTTTCAGAATTTCAGCAGCATTTAGGTAGTAATATCCGAATAGGCCTACGTTCAGCTTGGCATTATTTGCATCGAATCCTCGGAGAACATAGCTCCACGCATTCAAGATTTCAATGGCCTTACGCGCATAGGCTTTGTCTTGGGTTATATACCACATTAATGCATGGTTATAGGCTGCTTCTGCACTCTCGGAAAATTCACGTCCGCCTATGCTGTTTGCCCCATAGGGACCTACTGATATTTCAGCAAATGGTTTGGGGATAAAATCTAAAGAGGCGTTTTTCTTTAAATTCTCAAAAGCGGTTTTCCAAGGCTGTATGCCTTTTACTACCATTTCGCGCATATAGTCAAGGTCCTGTTTGCTTTGTGCCATGCCAGGATGTACGAACGCTTTGGTCAGGAACTCCGGTTTGGAGTTCTTCTCAGTTTGGGCTGCTATGCTGTGCCCTAAGGTACACATTATGCATATTAATAAGAATATTTTTTTTCTCATATTATTTTTTGTTATTCACTTCTAATACGTATACCGGTTGAGGGGTAAATTCAACTGTTTTCTCTCCATCCCCCTGTCTTGCATGTTGTACAAAAAGATGGAGAAGCCGCTTCTGCTTCCATAGTTCTGTATCATGCGAGGGCTCCCAGGCATCTACCGGAAAATCTGTCAGGTCGGTATAAGTCCATTTCCCACTTTTTATTGCTGTTGTATGTGCCATGGACACCCGGCTGTCCCGTTCTGCATCACGGAAGATATAAAATATTTCACCATCTTCCACTACAATTCGTGGGCGGGCAATAGGAATCATTTTGGTGCCAGCACCTTTTAAGGAGAAAGGAGTATGACGTTTTGAAACCTGGCAAGTGTGCCATGTCTTCCCGTCATGCCATACAATACGATATTGCGGAACTTTACTATCCGGGGCACGCCAGTAAGTGGCAATGTATGGGTTACCGTTTGCATCGGCGCTCATACTGGTCTGGTTTATTAATTCCGAATTTTGAGGAATAAGGCAAGCGTATTCTGCATTCTTATAACAGATTGGTAAATCATATTTTTGCCCATTCGCTTTTTGCCATGTCACGCCATTATCGTAAGAACGGGCATAACAGAGATCATGATTAGTTTCCACCTGTCCTGTTTCACGCCATACCCAAGATACATGGATAGTACCTTGCTTATCTACATAGAGCTGCCAGTAAGCGTTCCGTTCATTCTCACCGTCTATCAGGATATCTTGCACTCTATCCCACTTTTTGTTTTTTACAGAGTAACGGTTCATTACCAAGTTCCCCCGGCCGGAGGAACCGGAACGGTAAACAAATAACAGATCACCTCCATTCAGTGAATAAAACTCCGGATAAGTCACGTTTCCCTCGTCTACACCAGTCATAGGCTCTTTCTCCAAGTTCCAGTGTGTATGGAGCTGTGCTGCGGCAATAGTTTAGCTTGTGCCCGTGATGGTCGAATGCCAAATGCAAATAACCATCCCCATCCAGCATCATACTGATACCATTATGGGCGTCCTTTACATTTCCTTTATATTGTGTCCGTCGTAGTGTCCATTGGTCAGCATTTAGCTTTCGCTTACCCAATATCAGATAACCATCCGCATCATAATAACAGATGTATTGCTCATCACCCTGTGTCACAAGTGAATTGTTTCTGAAAACAGTCGTGTTGACCGATGTCTGACTATATCCTTCTCCTACTTTCACAAGTCGGGACTGTTGTGCCTGAAGTGCGGAAGCCGTCAGGAGAGTTAGGAAAAAAAGAAAAATGCGTCTATTCATGATCTTCTTGGAAGTTTTATTGTTACCAATTGTCTGTTCTAAATGGAGCTACGGGGATACCATAGATATTGAATACGCTTGCTTTGGTGTAGTTTTTATAAGCATACCGGACGGCTACCGGATGTTGCACTTTATCGCATGACACAGCCAGACGGGTAGTTTTGGTCTCTATTTCAGCATAGGCCGGATAGAAAACTTTATCTTCACCGGCAATTTCAAATCCTTCGAGCGGGGTCCACATAGGACAAAGGCCACGCTGTGCGTTGTCCACATTGATGTATATTTTGTTACCTGATATTTCCATGGATTTATAAATAGGAGTGGCGTAACCGAATCCTTTTCGTCCATAGGTTTGTGCAAGTGCCCAAAGAGCCAGACGATTACCTACCGTTTCTTTATCTGTCGGGTGGATGAAGACCGGATGACCTACATCCAGAGTGGTAACCATTCCGCTGTTAGGGATATCCTTCATATTTTGCTGCTGGACTTCACGCATGCGGGCGGCTGAGGTGCCATCGGCACCTTCATAATTGAAGGGAGCAATCTCTACAAAGTAAAAAGGAAATTCTCCTATATTCCATTTACTGCGTAAGTCTTTGACAAAAGCAGGCATCAGACTTTGGTATAAATCAGCATTGTCACGATTACTTTCGCCTTGATACCAAAGAAAACCTTTAATGGTGAAATTCGTGAAAGGAGCTATTTTCCCATTGTAGAGTACACATGGGGTGGCTGTGATGTTTTTTACAGGTTCATCATTGTCAAGTATGGCTAAATCAATACTTTTAAATGGAGTTATAGCTTCCCGGCTCATCCATGCTTCTACTTTTGATCCTCCAAGAGAAGACACGATAATACCGACCGGTACTTCTAAAACTTCCTGAATATATCGAGCGAAAAAGTAGGCCGCTGCACTTGTGTGCGATACGTTGACAGGAGTATTTTCTAACCACTCACCTTTACAATCTTCCTGTGGCGTTTTGCTATATTGCCGTACCCATCTTCCATCTTTAGAATCGGTGTTGTAGATACGAATTGGGGTAGATGCTTTCGCTTTGGCTATGATATCATTTGTGCCCTGAGTGGGTTGGCGGTCGAAACCACTCATAGGCATTTCCATGTTCGATTGTCCGGAGCAGAACCAGACCTCGCCTATTAATATATTTTTCAATGTCAAGGCCTCTCCATCGCTGAATGTAATTTCATAGGGGCCTCCGGCTGTTGGTGTGGAGACATTTAGTAACCATTTTCCTTGTTTGTCTGCAGTCGTTTTATAGGTTCTGTTATTCCATGATGTTTTTACGGTAACAGATGAGTTTTCTTTGGCTTTTCCCCATAGTTTTACATCTGTTTGTTGCTGCAATACCATGTTGCTACTAAGTACGGAAGGTAATTGTACTTTGGCTCCTACGAATGTGGAGACAGATAAAAAGTGTGTTAATAGTAAAAAAGTAATCAACGATTTTACTTTCATGTGACTAAAAAAAAGTTTTTTCATAATACTGTTTTAATTTGATGATAGGACAAACTTTTTGTCCTTTGCAACAAAAGTAAGACAGCGATATTACTTCTCTGATTAATTTGTTATTAATTTGCGCATAATATCGGTTTAATTGGATCCATATAACCCGTTGGCGGAATTAATGGCTTCTTCCCTGTGCCCCAAAAGGGACCAAGGCCGGGGTTGAGCAGTATCCGGTCCGTACCAACTCCGTAGCAAATTCGGTTAGAAGTACCTTTATCCGGAGATGATACGGAGCAAATAGGGGGGTGAACCCTTTTTGATACGGTTCTGACAGGATGCTGAATATCCTTTAATTTCGCCAATGAGTTTCATATCTTAATTTCTCGGGTCCTTTATTTGTTATGGAAGATTTTTTTATACCTTTGCAGAGTGTTCTTTAACGAGATACTATGAAAAGTAAATTGCTAATTTGGATATTGTGCTTTTTCTTATTGGGAAATTTGAAGGTGTTGGCTTCTACAGATTACGGCCTTCATTTCAAATCTCATTCTGTGCCGGGCAATGAACGCACTTCTTTGTCTCTTGATGAGAACTTTCCTTTTCAGGTGGAGAATGAGTTTATTATTGATTTTCAAATGTGGGTTCGTAATGAGCCTGACTTCGGAGCCATTCTACATTTATGCACGAATGAAAAACAATTTCTTCATTTTGTTTTTGCTGCAGGTGATAATAACAGGAATTTTCCGGCTCTTGTTTTCAATGAGGGAATGTTTGCTATTAATACGAATATCGAAAAAGGTAAATGGGTGCCTGTGTCTTTACACCTTAATATAAAGGAGAATCAAATTGATTTGAAGTATGACAGTAGGGACACTACGATGGTAGTGCCATTGCGTGGAACCAAAGACATTACAGTTTCGTTTGGAAAATCTCCATATTTCTCAGCAGATGTAGTTCCTATGGATATTAGGGATATAAAGATTACCCGCGATGGAGAACTGATAAGATATTGGAAGCTGTGGAAGCATAATGGTGATGTTTGTCTTGATGAAGTGGGAGGGGCTGTGGCATTAGCAACCTATCCCTCATGGCTGATTGATAATCATATTGAATGGCGGAAAATATATGCGGAGAAAACATCAGACCGTTTGGATGTTGCTTTTAATGCCCGTGATGCCTTGTTCTATCTTGTGCGACAAAATAAAATAGACATATTAAATGGTATTTCCGGTAACCGAAACGAGGTCTCTATTGTGGAGGGGTATCCGGCTATGGAATATACAGATCACATGATTTATGATACACTGACTAATCAGTTATTGTCTTATTCTTTACACGAAAAGTTGGTTTCAGCTTTGTCTGTCGACGAAGGGAAATGGAGCCTGAGTGAAAGACAATTGGATGAGCCTCGTTACTACAACCATGCACGTACGTTTAATCCATCTGATTCTTCATTTTATTTTTTTGGAGGATATGGATTCTATCAATATAAGAATAACCTGTATCGGTTGAAAGTGGGTATGAAACAGGTTGAAGAAGTTGCATATACCCCTGTTATTTCTCCTCGTTATTCATCTGCAGCAGCTATAGTAGGTGATGAACTGTATATTTTTGGTGGTCGTGGAAATAAACAGGGAAAGCAAGAATTTAATGCTCATTTTTCTTATGAGTTGTGTGCCATTAATCTGAAAACGGGAAAGTCTCGTAGTGTATGGAAGAAAAAACAATCTACGGATATGTTGTTGATGGCATCTTCCATGTACTTTGAACCTTCGGACAGTTCTTTTTATGCTGTTAGTCTGAAAGATGGAGGCAGCCTTTGGAAGGTTTTCATGAATGATTCTGTTTGGGTAGAGATATCGAAACCTATTCGTAATGATTTGGTTCATCAGGATTGCGATTTTAGTTTTTATTCGTCGCCTGCCTATCATAAACTGTATCTGGTGATGGATAAGATTTTGAGTGACCGTACACATGATGTGGCTATTTATTCTATCAATACTCCTTTACTGAATGATAATGAAATTGTGCAGACGGTGAATAAGGACTCTGCTTCGGTGTGGTTATGGTGGTCATGTGGTATCCTGTTGTTGGGAGGAGCAGTATTCCTTTTATACCGGATAAAATGCAGCAGAAAGAAAGTCGAATTTGAAGATACCAAAGAAGATAATACTCAGGTGGAGGTTCTTCCTGTTAATGAAACGGTAGAGGAGGTTGCTGTGGTAGAAAAGTATTTTGATCGCAGTCGTTCGGCAATCTCTTTGTTGGGCACATTTAATGTTCGTGATAAAGATGGTAATGACATAACAGGAGCTTTTACACCACGATTGAAAAGCTTGCTTATATTGTTGGTGCTTTATACGGAAAAAAGTAAGCAAGGCATCTTGACTAAAAAAGCTACCGATATTCTGTGGTCAGACAAAGAGGAAGAGTCTGCTCGCAATAACCGTAATGTGACTTTGCGTAAGTTGCGTATATTGTTAGAAAAAGTAGGTGATGTGGAAGTTGTCAGTGATGCGGGATTTCTGTGTATCAGATGGCATGAGGGAGTATTTTGTGATTATCGGATGGCGTTGGATTGTATTCGTCAATTTAAGGAAAATGGTGATCATGGAGATGACAAGCTCCTGAATCAGATATTGGAAATCTTATTGTATGGTCCGTTGCTGTCAAATACCATTGTTGATTGGTTGGATGAATTTAAAGATTCTTATTCCAGTCTTTCTATTGATTTGCTGAGGAATTTGTTGGATGTACAGCGCAATAATTATGATACAGTACTGCGTATTGCTGATATCCTGTTCTTGCATGATCCTCTGAATGAAGAAGCCTTGGCGGCTAAATGCTCTATTCTTTTTATACAAGGTAAAAAAGGTATTGCAAAGAGTGTATATGACCGCTTCTGCAAAGAGTATAAAGATTCATTAGGAGAGGAATATAAGATCCCCTTATGCAATTTATATAAATGATAATTTATAAAAATAAGAAAAAGCGCTTAATCATAACAATTAAGCGCTTTTTTAATGTCCAATTAATAAAGGATGGCTCTGTTTTTTAAGACTAAGGCTTTTATTTTGCATTCGTGGAAGTATTCTTAAAATCTTCCAATGAAAAGTTAAACTGATGTCTAATTTAGTCTTTAAACTATGAAAAAGTACTTGTTGATCGGATTGTTTTTATTAGGTCTGTTTATCTATCCTATTAAGGCCATTTCAGGTAACACTCCTGAAGAATTATATGAGAGTTTGCAAAAACGGTTGGCTTCCGGTTGGAATACCTGGGATACCCGTAGTGTGCTGACTCATGTATTTCTTCCTTATGGTTTTGCTGTCGACCTGAATATGATGGATACAGATGGAAGTCGCGTAAGGAAATTCAGAATCGGAGATAGGGCTAAAGGGGCGCCATTATTGCAGCCGGGACCTCATTCATTTGATGGAGCTTATACAAAAATGACTATAGATTGGAAAGGATATAAGTTACAGGTAGAAAGTGCTGCTATAGGACTTAAAAACGTAATTCTAATCAGACCACTGGCTGAGACGAAGAAAGGAGGACGATTGGTGGTTATCCCTGAAAGTCTTTGGAAACGGGGCAATACACTTAGCGTGGATAGTTTAGGATTTACATTGGCATCACGTGATAAAGTTGTTGAAATCAAAACTTATATAGAGGGTGAACTTCTGGAAAAAAAAGGAAGGGAGTTTATTCTGTCTTTAGATACTCCGGTTGCTATCTGTTGCGGAGAAAATATGGAATTGGATGAGGCAATTGCTTTCATTAATGACCGTGCCCGGGATTTTATTAATTCTAATCAGAAAAAATTTGGTGAAAATTATGATTGCTATAATGCCATGCAGAGTGTTTTGGCTTGGGATAATATATATGATCCTGGCATTAGGAGGGTGATTACTCCCGTAAGTCGGATTTGGAGTTCCGAATGGTTTGCCAGTGAAGATTTTGGTGGTTTTACACTGTTCTGTTGGGATACCTATTTTGCGTCGATGATGCTTGCTGTTGGCAATAAAGAATTGGCTTATGCAAATGCTGTAGAGATAACTAAGGCGATAACAGAAAGTGGATTTGTGCCTAACTGCTTTTATAGCAATAATTTTAAATCAAGAGATCGTTCTCAGCCACCTGTTGGTTCTTTGGCTGTCTGGACATTATATAAGCAATATCAAGAAAAGTGGTTCTTGGAGTTATTATATAAAGAATTGCTAACCTGGAATCGCTGGTGGAGCCGGAATAGAGAGGATGGAGGATTATTATGCTTAGGTAGTAATCCTTATGAAAAGGTCACTTATTTCAGGTCTGAGTTTGATACGGATTGTCACTATGGCGCTGTTTTGGAATCAGGATTGGATAATTCTCCAATGTATGATGGAGTACCTTTTAATAAGCAAAAACATTTGCTGGAGCAGCATGATGTAGGCATGTCTTCTTTATACATCATGGATTGTGATTATCTGGCTTTAATAGCGGAAGAACTTGGCTATAAAAAAGATGTAATCGAACTTAGAAAACGCGCGGAATATTATCGCAATAATTTAGCAGGGTTGTGGGATGATAAGACTGGATTTTACTATAATCGTTCTACCAGAGATCTGAAATTTAATTACCGTACTTCACCCACTTGCTTTTATCCATTGCTGGCAAAAGTACCTACAAAGAATCAGGCTGAGAGGATGATAAAAGAGCATTTGCTGAACACTGATGAATTCTGGGGGGAGTACGTAATTCCTTCTGTACCTAAAAATGATCCTGCATTTAAAGATAATGAATATTGGCGGGGACGCATTTGGGCACCATTGAATTTTCTGGTATACTTAGGATTGAATAACTATGAATTTCCGGAAGTGAGACATGCCTTTGCCGAAAAATCCCAAAAATTATTATTGAAATCCTGGTTATCACATGGATATGTCTTTGAGAATTACAATGCCCTCACTGGTGAAGGCGATGATGTTGTGCGAAGCGATAAGTTCTATCATTGGGGGGCATTGCTGGGATATATCGCTCTTATAGAGAATGGAGTTGTAAGTAAGTGTAATTAATAATAATCGATCATGAAAAATATAATTTTAATTATCAGTTTTTTGTTTTGTACAGTTTCTATTGTATATGCCCAGAAACAGCCTTTTTTAAAGGATTCCTGGAAAGGGGATATGACCTCTGTAAAACAAGAGAAAGGAAGGTTGAAGATAGCATCTGTTGCTGTACCCGAAATATGTTGGCATTTAGATGCTTTTTCCAAAAAGGTGAGTATGTATAGAAATGTGCAATTGAACGATGTGAATAGAACTGTTTGGTGTAGTTTTCTGGCGTTGAAAGAAAAAGGGAATTCGCGTTTAGGCCTTTCATTTGAGAAAGGCAATAGTGAAAAACTATTTGTTGCAGTCAAACAGACGCAGGAGCCGCAGTTGGTTGTGGTGCGTATCGATTTTTCTGAAAAGG
>ERZ791840.1722-NODE-1722-length-10238-cov-3.935088_pt1 | contig 10238 bp, 10 predicted proteins | sample MGYA00510291_ERZ791840 | MGnify/ENA primary metagenome ERZ791840 (study PRJEB30046, sample SAMN00715256) | human gut metagenome | study: EMG produced TPA metagenomics assembly of the A metagenome-wide association study of gut microbiota in type 2... | reverse complement strand
TGCTTAACTTCAAAATCCTTGCGGTTAATGTGTCAAGTGTTATTGACAATTTCAGTGTTTCACTGTCTGCTGATACATAGCGAAGCATTTCAAGGAACTTTTTGATTCCGAACACCTCCAGGTTTACATCGAATACCGTCTTTTTGTTCTCTGTGAAAATATCCAGAATAATCTGAGCAATCTCAGCAGTATCCATGTCATCAAAATTGCTGATGTTCACCAGTTCGCCGCTGTCAAGCAGTGCGAACACTGCATAGGGGATCACTCTTTCGTCTGCAAGGAACATGGTTCTCTGTGTAAATTCCTTGACCTTTTGCATCATAATCGGTCTGCCGTACTCTGTTACGATCATTTTTTCCATGGTGAAACCCTCCGTTATTTTCTTTCTGTCATGGTGTAATAGCTGCCAACATCGTAAACAAATCAGTTTTCCAGCTTGTATCTGGCATAGTCACGTTCTTCTTCGGTCGCATAAACTGCAAGGACTATCTCATCTCCAAGCGTGGTGAATGCAGTCACAGCAAATTCCAGGGTATCCGGATCGAAGCTGTCATCAACCATTTCGCTGATACTGCCGGTCAGTGTGTTCATGAAAACCGACTGAATTGTTGCGATCACATCGCAGTTCATTGTCATGCCCTCATACGTTTTGATCATTCTCATTTGTGTTTCTGTCCTTTCCAATTGTTTCTTCACTCAAGAGCAGATCTTTGAGTGTTTCATAGCTTTTCTGTGCCTGTTTCATACGATAGGAAGTTCCTTTCATAGCAAAGGCAAATGTTGCAGGCATAATGCGGTCAAACGTGCGTTTCTTCTTCAGATCAGTGCAGTTTCCCATATCCGTAATATCGATATTGGTGGTTACGATCATCGGTTTGTTGGCTGAGATACGGGTATCCACAAGGCTGTGAACACGCTCCAACGCAAAATCTGTGCCACGTTCCGCTCCAAGATCATCAATGATCAGCAAATCGGGATCAGTAATGCTTCGGATATATTCGGCATATTCTGATTCGCTGTAGAAGCAGCTGCGTTCCACGATCTGCATGGTAGTCAGCCATTTGACACGGATGCCCTGATTCAGCAAAGCATTTGCAATGCAGGCTGCCAGATAGGTTTTGCCTATTCCCACATCACCATAGAGAAGAAGCCCGATCCTGCCCAGTTTCTCGAAGTTTTTGATATAGTTCATACCGATTCTTTGGGCTTCCGGAGATTCCACCGCTGCAATGTCAGCTGACAGATAATGTTCGGGGATATCAGCATTTTCTTTATTTCCCCTGATGACAGATGCAAGCTGTTGCTTTGCATTTTCCCGTTTTTCCTTTGCAGACTGGCAGGCACAGCTTTGCTGTACCGCATTTTCCGCAGTGCCACAAACCGTCCTCAGCGAGATAGTCCTCTGCGTTTTTGTTCTTGATGAAGTTTTCTTCTGCATTTTCAGAGAGTGTCTGAAAAATGCTTTTCAGTGTATCATGCATTGTGTTTCCTTTCTGCTGTCAGATACTCCATAATATGCTCAGGAGCAGCGTTCCAAAATTCCTTTGATATGCCGTATTTCATCTGCATAATGGCTTCCAGCGGGGCGGTATCCGGTTCTTTGCCATATTTCAGACTGAGAAGATATTCTTTTGTCAGCTCCGAAGAATATTCCTGCAATATGCTGTCTGCTGCAATGTGATAATGCTCACAGAGGATCAGAAATCTGTCCCAGAAGCGAAAGATATTCTTCTGTTTCAGTTCATCCAGGGTATAGATGCCTGATGCTTCCGCCATTTTCTGAACCGTTTCCGAAAAGGAAATCTTTTCAATCTTGCTGACAAATCCAAATACATCACCGCTTTCACCACAGTGAAAACAGGTGTAGATCTCATCGTGAAAGAGATTCAGGGAATTGGTCTTGCTGTGACAGAATGGGCATTTACAGCAGTCTTTCTCGATCACTTCGTATTTTTCCACCACCGAGGAAAGTGGATTTTTCATGCGGATAAACTCCAGTAATTCTGTATTGACAAACATTTTCTCACCTCACAAACTGGTCGAATGGATTGACGTTGACATCGTAAGCCGAACTTTGTGCAGGCGGTTTGTCCAGCTGAGGATAGTCTTTGGAAACTCTTTCGATGACCCAGTTCAGAATCGTGTGATAATCTGACTTGTATCGTTTTCCGCTGGAAAGCTTGTAGTTGTTGAGAATCTCAATGCACTTATCCACGAATGCCTTGGAATGCTGTGCCATCAGCTTCTGATATTCTTCTTCCGTCAAGGTGACTGCTTCTGCATATTTCTTCTTATCCGCCTTTTTCTTCGGCGGAGCAGAAGCTGTTCCATTTAATTCTTTCATATTTGATTCTTTCGTACTTGATATGTAAGTATTTAATTGTCCCTGGTTTTCTACACCCTGATTTTCAAGATACAGGTTTTCTGCATCTTGTTTTTCTGTATTTGGAACATCTGCATTTTGATTTGTTTCAGACTGTTTTTTGAGAAACAGTTCCGGGCATTCCAGACCATCAGGTATATTCTCGTATGGAATTTCATAGATGTGATAAACATATTCAAACCGTTCGCTTTTGGAGTAGTTCGGCGGAAGCTTCTCCAGATACACATACCGCTCATCGATCAGTTCATGGAGGGCAGCACGAACTGCCGTTTCGCCCTCTTTACAGATCTTCACCAGTCCTGCAACGGAATAGTTCCAGCCGTCAGGCAAACCCAGTATTTTTGACATCAGCCCGACAGCTTTCAGGGTGAGTTTCTGATTTCTCAAATGATGATTGCTCATGATCGTGAAGTCAGTGTTCTTATGCACTCTGACAACCGATGAATTTGATTCATTTGCCATAATAACCTCCGAATAAATAGAAAAAGCGTTCCTCACTGATATATGAAGAACGCTTTTCGTTATCTATTCGATTTTCTTTGCAAATTTAAGCCTGTCTGTTTGTCTTAATTTTTGAATGTAAATAAATTATAAACAATGTGGTTCCCTTAGTTGGGTACGGCTGGAGAAGTAAATAATATAGAATTAACCCCTCTGTTAGAATTAAATCTGACGGAGGGGTTATATTTTTTAAAATATTCTTAAATCAAAACCAAACTAAATCTGTATGTAGTCTGATTTTTCACCAAACTGCGTACAAAGCTATCAGACATATTGTGCAGTGTTGCTTTAAATCTTATTTGCTTTCATAAGTAAGCAAATTACAGTTATAATACTTCCAATGGTCATCTTCATTATCTACAGAAAAAAGTTCACCCTCGTAAGCCATGAAGTTATCCCAGACAGTAGCAGAACAATCCCATGCATTCAAAAAGTACATTTTCTTACCTAAAGCATTAGTTGCAGTATCCATATAAACCTTATTGCCGTATACAGTGGCATTCTGTCCCCAGCCGTCTACAACATTATTTTGTTCAAATGCACGCTGAATTGCTGTACAGCCATTTCTATAACCAACATTATTTCTTATCACACAGTCATTTCCCTTGATATTTACGAAGCTTTTTGCAAAATTTTCACCGCTCATTCCTGTTCCGTCAAATGTACAGTTTTCTACAGTTGTCCCGATTGTGTATTCTTTTATGTCAACGTGTTCAGCAGCAACATTTGGACCAAGTTTACAGTTTCTGATTGTATTGTAATGACAATCATGACCATAACCTGAAGTGCTTTTGGCACTGCCGACGTAAACAGCTTCACCATATCCGGGAGATACAACACCTGTATCATGAACATAACAATTTTCCGCAAGACAATAAGAACTGTTATCTCTGAAATGAATCCCCTCAGAGCCAATATTATATACTTCACAATTTATCATCTCTGTATGATTTGAATTATCAAGAATAATGCCTTTTTGTGCATTCGTGACTTTTAAATCTTTAATTTCCCACCAGTCGCCTGAAATATCTAAAACATAATTTTCAGAAGTTGAAGAACCTGAAAGAATAGCAGGTTTTTCGGGATTTTCAGAACGAATTATAATAGGATTTGCTTCTGTTCCATCTGCCGAACTTGTAAACATATATCCTTTTGGTGTATCGCCGCTATAAACATATTCACCTTCGGCAAGTATGATTTCATCACCTGCTTTGGCATTTTTAAGAGCATTTTTTAGTTCATCTGTATTTTCAACATAAACTTCATTTGATGTGACTTCTCCTGAAATCAGTTTCTGCTTCATAACACAAAGGTCAAATACATTCAATTTTCCATCTTCACATAAATCAGCTGCTTTCCAGTTGGCAAGTTCTATATCAGAAACAGCAAGTAACCATTTCTGCAAGGTAACAACATCAGCTATATCAAATTTTCCATCTACATTGACATCACCTTTAATCTTTTCAGGTGTCGGATTCTCTGATGAATATATCTCATCATACATTGTTTTTGCCCATAATTTACACATTTCTGCATATCCATTTTCAGCAGGGTGAACACCGTCGCTACTCAACAAGTCAGGATTTTTCTTGAAAAATTCATAGAAATCAGGTCCCTTAATAACTTGAGGATATTTTTCATATATTTTTTCTATCATTGCATTATATGCAGGAACATTATCGCCTACAGCAGATTCTTTTGCATAAGGAATTGTTGGAATAATCGGAATTTTTCCAGCCGCAAGAATGCTTTTTACCATATATTCCGTGTTATTATAATACTGTTCCGTTCCGGACGGATTTCCCCACGCATCGTTTGTGCCATAGGCAATGCTTACATATTTTCCAGGGAATGATTCAAGCCAGCGATCAATATTTTCAGCACCCTCTATACTTCTGATACCGCCAATACCGCCGTTTTCCTGGATCGGATAATATCTGCCGTCTATTTGATTGACATATTCGGCAAATCCTGTGCCGTAACAGTTCATCATTCCACAGGCAGTGATTGAATCACCATAAAATATAAAGCTGTCAGAAATCCCGTCTGATACATTATGGATATCCATATTGATTGAAGTATTCCCACCCATTTTTCCATCATTTCCGCTGATATTTAGTCTTATCCAATTATATCCTTCCATATCAACTACATGCTGACGAGAATGCAGTGTGTTCCCTGTTGCTGTTTCAACAATTTCCCAACCATCTTTCGGATAGCTTCCACCTTCAGCAGCATTCACTTCAATTGTATAATCTGAAGGAACACCATTGGAACTTCCATTTAAAACGGTATAATCAAACTGTCCTGTTGCATTATACCATACCGCAATTACCTTTTTTCGTTCATCTTTTGGAACGTCAGAAAGGTCATATGCAAGATAATCAGCACCATTACTATTCCAGAAAGAGTAGTAATATTTATCATTTGCAGAAGCTGCCATTCCCGAAGAAGAATATGCAGGACATTCACGGCTGATTACTGGATTAGAAGAAAAATCAGCATAAGCAATATTACTTCCACAAATTGTAACGGAAGATAAAGATATAACAGCTGCTGATATTATCGAAGCAAACATTCTTTTTACTTTCATTTTTACACCTCATTTTATTAATTCAAATTTCATTCTACAAAGGTCAAGCACATTTATTTTATTATCTTCATATAAATCTGCGGCTTTCCAGTCATCAATTTTTACATCAGAAACAGCGAGAATCCATTTTTGCAAGGTAACAACGTCAGCTATATCAAATTTTCCATCTGAATTGACATCACCTTTTGCAGATGGTGTGAGTCAATTCCGAATTCTGTGTAAACGTAAAATAGTGCAATAGAAAAGCGTATGATAAGACCGATTGTGAAAGCAGTCGGTCTTATCAGCATATTAGCACATGATTATTCGATTGTCAAGATAAAAATGTTATTCAGGTATCCTGTCACCGTAGTAGATTACCAGCTGAGCGTAGATACGGCTCCAATCCTGACGGCGTCCTGTCCATTTTTTAGTGATGTCCTTCATAGCCAGATACAGCATTTTGAAAAGGCTGTCATCGGTCGGAAATACGGACTTTGCCTTAGTCACTTTCTTCAGCGTTGCGTAGATTTTAGCTTGTGAAGACAGATTCTTATAGTTATGGCATTCGACCAGCTATGTGGATAAAGGAGTAAATATATGTTTATAGCTTTTTTAAGTTTGCTGGGATTTTTAAATTAAATTGAAACCTTATTTCTAAATTTATTTTTGTAACTATGAAAATAAACCTCTGCTGAAGCGAAATTTGGCAGAGGCTTGTTCTATTATAGTAGCAATTTTATTTAATCACACAAAAATACGAACCATTATTCTGTTTTTTCTCCATTCAATGGCAATTTCACAGCAAAAGTCGTTCCTTTTTCTGAACTTGATTCCACACAGACATTCCCGCCATGCAGTACTGCAATTTCTTTCACAAGGGCAAGCCCTAAACCGACACCGCCCATTTGCCTGCTTCTTGACTTATCTACACGAAAAAAAGGCTGAAAAATGCTTTCCCTGTATTTTTCCGGAATTCCACAGCCTGTGTCTGCAATATGCAGCAAAACCTGCTGATTTTCTTGTTGCATAGAAACGGTCACACCGCCGCCTGAATGATTGTATTTAATTGCATTTTCTATCAGATTAAATAGCAATCTATAAATCAGCGTATCACTGCCAATCATGTGAACATCTTCACAATTTTGATGTAATGTAATGTTTTTTTGTTCGGCAAGTGCGGTAAGATCTGTCAGAATCTCATCAATTAGTGGTGCTAACTCAATTTCATCAGAACGGGAAACAGACTGCAAATTGCTCATTTCCAGAAGCGTACGAACAAGGGAAGTCAAACGGTCTACCTGATCAATTTGAAATTGCACCAGCTTTGAGGTTTCTGCATCAACATCAGAATGTTCTTCAGTAAACAGCTCTAATTTCGTCTGCATCATTGCCAATGGTGTTCGCAATTCATGTGCAGCATTTCCTGCAAACTGACGCTGTAAGTCGAAGGAAAGTGCCAGCCGGTCAAGCATATGATTGACCGAGCAGCTCAGCTGCTGAAATTCTGCAGCGGTGTTTTCATCAAAACGGGTGCTGGTAAGATTGTCCTGATTGATGTTTTCTGTCTGCTTTGAAAATTGTTTCAGCGGTTTGAGTGCTCTGCCGCTTACAAAATATGCGATCGCTGCACTAAGCAGTGTGACTGCGGCTGTGATATACCAGCATTTTCTTCCGAATTCTGCTTTCACATCGTAAATTTCCTGCGAAAACTGATGGAGAAATGCGGACATCTGCTGATCATCAAATTCAATTTTCAGAACATCGGAACTTTCTGGATCATATTCCATGACAAAGCCATTCAGCGAATCTATGCCGACCGTACCGGAACGATAGAGCAGAAGATTGGAACATATACAAGTTCCGGCAATTAAAATCGCAGTCAGCAATGTAATTCTCCATTGAAAAGAAAGACGTTTCATTCGATTCATTTGGATTCTCCTTCTATCTCGTAGCCCTCTCCAATTCGGTTCTTGATGGGATCATAACCAAGAACTGCACGGAGTTTTTTCCGGAGTGCAGAAATGTGGACACGAATCGAATTGCTGAAACTGTCCACGCTGCTGTCCCATACATGTTCAATGAGTTCCTCCTGACTGACGGGTCTGCCCTGATGCAGCATCAGATATTCCAATACACCGGTTTCCTTACGTGTCAGATTAATTGCAATGCCGTCTACTACTGCAATACGGCTTTTGGTATCATATGTAATTTTGCCGCATTGCAGACAAACATCTCGCTGAATAAACTGTCTTCGTGTAAGGCTGCGAATTCTTGCCTCCAATTCTGCAAGATGAAATGGTTTTGAAAGATAATCATTTGCACCTGCATCCAACCCCTCTACTTTGTCATTGATTTCACTTCGTGCCGATAAAATCAATACGGGTGTTTCTTGATTTTCTTCCCGAAAATTACGGAGAAGCGTCATTCCATCTATCTTAGGAAGATTCAAGTCTAATAATACCAAATCATAATATTCAACTGCTAAATATTCTGAAGCTGTTTCTCCATCGCCACAAGCATCTACTTCATATCCTGAATGCTGCAATTTTTTTTTGATGTCCTCTCGCAAGGACTGTTCGTCTTCTACTACCAAAAGTCTCATAGTAAGCTCCTTATATTTTTTCTTTATTATAACATATGCAAATAAAATTTGTGTTATTTTTCTCTTAACGCAGATTTTATACTGTATGGTGTATACTGGTATCATCAAATCACAGGAGGGAAACAAATGGCATTAAAAAAAGCAGCTGTGCAAGTGCTTCTTTTGCTCATTGGAATTGCAATGCTCGTCTTTGGCATCTGGCGTGACGAAGCACAAACAGTTTTTTCAAAGGCAATTCGATTGTGTATGGAGTGTGTTGGAATTGGCTAAGATAAAACAGCGTAACAAAAAGAAAGTGCATTTTTTTGCACGATTTCGAGGTTGGATTCAGGCAGTGGCAACTCTTCTGACAAACATTCATCTTTCAAATTTTTTGAATGGTTCTCTGAATCGGGGAAAGGAAAAGTACGCCTGTGTGCCGGGATTGAATTGCTATTCCTGTCCGGGAGCAGCAGGCTCTTGTCCCATCGGGGCATTTCAGGCAGTTGTAGGGTCATCGAAATTCAAGTTTTCTTACTATGTCACCGGAATATTGATATTGCTTGGTGTTTTGCTGGGGAGATTTATCTGTGGATTTCTGTGTCCGTTCGGCTGGTTTCAGGAGCTTTTGCATAAGATCCCATCGCCAAAGCTCTCTACCCAAAAACTGAAACCGTTGCGTTATCTGAAATATGGTATTTTGCTGGTGATGGTGATTCTTCTCCCGATGGTAGTCGTCAATGAGCTGGGAATGGGGGATCCGTTCTTCTGCAAATACCTTTGTCCGCAAGGCGTGCTGGAAGGTGCGATTCCGTTGTCGATCACCAATGAAGGAATCCGCACGGCACTTGGTACACTTTTTTCATGGAAAGCATTTGTCCTGCTGGCTGTGATACTTGGCAGTGTGTTTTTCTACCGCCCGTTCTGCAAATGGCTGTGTCCGCTGGGAGCATTTTATGCACTTTTGAATCGGGTATCGCTTTTTCAGATGAAGGTGGACAAAGACAAATGCGTATCCTGCGGAGCTTGTGCAAAAGCATGCAAAATGGATGTCGATGTCACCAAACAGCCCAACCATGCCGAGTGTATCCGCTGCGGCATGTGTATGAAATCCTGTCCGACTCATGCCATATGTTATCAATATGGTTTTGGAGATCTATCAAAGGCAAAAGAAATTTCAACAGAAAAAAAGGAGCTTAAAAAATGAAAATGAAAAAGAATCTGATGATGATGTTAGCAGCTTGTCTGGCACTTTCTGTCCCGCTCAGCGGATGCGGCAGTACGGTAAAGGACACTTCTTCAAGCGTGTCCAGTAAAGTATCCGGCGAAGCAGAAACATCCGGAAAATCTTCACAGGAACTTTTGGATGAGGAAAATGCGATCATGGCGAAAAACAATGATCTGTGGGAAAAGGTGTTTGCATCTATGAGCAAAAATGTCACAGAGGACACGCTGAGTTCGAACTACGGCGATGTGCTGATGGCTGCTGTAGACGGTGCAAAAGATCAGTTTACTGATGCAGAATATGAAACGCTGAAATCAGATGCAGAACAGATCCGCAAAATTGAAGAGGAGATCGCAGCACTTCCGACGGATTCTTCTGAGGAGCAGACCAGCGATGCATCTGGCACTGCATTCCCGCAGTTTGAGGGAAAAGATCTGGACGGAAACAAGGTGGACAGCAGTGTTTTCGCAGAGAATGCTGTGACAGTGGTGAATTTCTGGTTCAACGAATGCAAACCCTGTGTGGAGGAGCTCAGTGAAATGAATGCCCTGAATGATCGCATCAAAGAACAGGGCGGTGAAGTGCTTGGTGTAAATGTCGGTGCACTTGACGGTGACGAGCAGAATATTGCGACGGCAAAACAAATTCTGGAAACAAAGGGAGCGAAATATCGGAACATCTATTTTGATTCTGACAGCGATGCCGGAAAATTTGCACTGGGTGTCACTGCGTTCCCGACAACGTATGTCATTGACAGAAACGGCAATATCGTGGGCGAAGCACTTATGGGCGGCATTGATAATGACGACAATCTTAATACACTCCAAAATACAATTGATGAAGTTATTGCAATGGACGCTCAAAAATAAAACTAATCTCGATAAATTGTGAATGTCATTACCTAATAGAACAAAAAAGGAGTCAATCCCGAATTCTGTGTAAACGTAAAATAGTGCAATAGAAAAGCGTATGA
>ERZ791840.1711-NODE-1711-length-10288-cov-11.124108_pt1 | contig 10288 bp, 5 predicted proteins | sample MGYA00510291_ERZ791840 | MGnify/ENA primary metagenome ERZ791840 (study PRJEB30046, sample SAMN00715256) | human gut metagenome | study: EMG produced TPA metagenomics assembly of the A metagenome-wide association study of gut microbiota in type 2... | reverse complement strand
CACCATGGGTATAAACAGGAGTGCCGTCAGCCATCAAAAAGTTATTCACAAAGCTGCGAGTGACACCCACGCCATTGTTTCCCCAGCTGGCATATACATTTACGTTGTGGTGCACTAAGTTATAAGCGTATCTACGCCATAACAGAACTTCGTCGACTGAAGATAAATCTTCTTGAGCAAACATGTCAAAATAAGGGTTAGCATCTTCGTTAGTTGACTGCTGCAGAACGCCTGTATTTTCTGTAAGTCTGTTTTTATAGCGTTCTGCGATATCTTTAGAGGCAGTCATGGCGATTTCCAAGAAATAATCTATCTCACTGTCAATATTCCCACTGGGATACTGATAAGTGGAATTATAATCTTTTGTCTTGCCAAGCCAACCGTCACCATTGGGTACAAAAGCCGTATTCTTAAAATATTTCAACCAAGTACCTTCAAATAGAGCTACGCGCGACTTTAATAAAATGGCAGCATCCGCATTAATTCTAGTCGTCGGCATGTTTTTAGCTTTTAATAAAGTAATAGCTTTATCCAAATCACTTAGAATAAAGCGAGCCACTTCATTGCGTGGTGATCGTTTACTGGCTTCACTCAATGCTTCTTTGTCGTCCAGCAATGGGTGGGTAATTATGGGAAAATCTCCAAACAGCTGATAACGTTTAAAATATTCACAAGCACGTAAAAAAAATAATTCACCAATATAATGTTTTATGCTGTTAAGATCACCATTGATGGTATTGGCATTGCCGCTCAAGTCGTTTCCATCAGCATTTTTATCTCCAAAATTAGGCAACACATTCGATAATACAAAATTGATTTTGTATATTTTATCAAAGTTCCAATTGCTGGTTTCCGCATTGTCCACTTTCCACAAGGTGGAAGTAAAACGATTGGGGGCTGTAACCTCTATTTGATTGTCCGTTGTTGCATCATCTTTGTAGATGCCATATGTATTTCCTGTTCCGTGAGAGGGAAGAATATCAGAGTACAAATTATCTGCAGAGGCTTGAATATGGGTTGCCTCTGTAAAATATACTTCTGGGGAAATAGATGCCTCAGGTACTTCATCCAAATAGTTATCGCAAGCAGTAAATATAAATCCTGATGAAGCGATTAGTACAGATAAGAATATATGTTTTATTTTCATTGTATATGTATTATTAAAGTGTTAAACTTAAGCCAAAAGACCAGGTGCTTGATAACGGATAAGCATTACCACCATTACCTCCACTAATTGTTTCCGGATCAAACAAAGAAGACAATGATGTTCCAGTCCAAAGATTTTCTCCGGAAACAAACACACGGCATTTGGTCAATCCTATATTTTTCATCCATTTGGTTGGGAGAGTATAACCCAACTGGAAATTCTTTAAACGAATATAGGATGCATCTTGTAAATAACGGCTTTGGGTTTCTTGGTTTTTAGCTCCTTCCTTAAATACAGGTCGTGGATAATAAGCATCTAGGTTTGCCGGAAGTTCGTGTCCGTCGATACCTATTGCCTGAGCGCGGAAATAATCTTGATGTTCTACCAAGCCACGGGCATGCCACATGTCTTTATCTCCTCTTGCACCAAATAGATAACCGCAGAAATTATCTTTTCCCCAATAATCCCGTTTCATTACTCCTTGAAAGAAAAGACGAACATCAAAACCTTTCCAATCTGCATTCAGATCAATACCAAAAAAATATCGGGGAGTGCTGTTACCAATAACTTTCAAATCGCCATGATCGTCTAATGTGCTGGCACCTTTAGATATTTTTCCGTCACCGTTCAAATCACGATACATAATATCACCGGCAGACCATTTGGAGCCAATCGCTTCTTGTCCTCCTTTGGGTAATGAAGATAGATGAGCTTGCATCTCTTCTTCTGATTTAGCTATTCCTATTGTTTGCAATCCCCAGATTTCACCTATTTCTCGTCCTTCAACATATTTGTTCAAACCAATAGTGTTAGTGGCATTGCTTGGATAGCTAGTGACAATAGTCTTAGCATCTGAAAGGGTGAAAGTGGCACTATATCCCAATCCACTATTTAAACGGTCTCTCCAACCGATAGATAATTCCCAACCGTTTGTTCTCAAATTACAGTTATTGGTTTTAGGGGCAGAGGTACCTAGTGTAGAAGGAAGCTCAGGAGCAGGTCCCACCATGCCGTCTGTATAACGAATGTAGTAATCAAAACTACCTGTCAGACGGTTGTTAAAGAAACCATAGTCAAAACCGACATCCCAAGTACGGACTTTTTCCCATGTTAAAGAGTTGCTGACTAAATCACCAGGTTCTGCTGTATTAGGTTTTTGGTTGTCTTGCAACCATGTTCCGTTAGATGATTTTAGTATCATGTCACGATAGGTAGGATACCATGCTGTAGTATTCTGGTTACCCAATTCACCATAAGAAACACGTAATTTTAATGTGTTGGCTATATCTGTCAGTGACTCCCAGAATTTTTCCTGAGCGATGTTCCAGCCTAAAGAGAATGAAGGAGACCATTGCCAGCGACTTCCTCGACGGAAACGGGAAGAACCGTCGTAACGCATGTTGATTTCTGCTAAATAGCGACCCATATAATCGTAGTTTAAACGACCGAAGAAACCAGCTGTTTTCCACCTCTTACCATTTCCGTTAGCTTTAGTTGCCTTGACATTGCCTTTCCCGTCCAATCCGGTTGTGATATCAAAATAAGGCATGTCCCCTATCATGACACCATATTTTTGTGTGGATGAAAATTCTTGTTGCATACTTTCGGTTTGGAAACCAAGCATAATTTTCGTGTTATGAATGTTGTTAAAAGAATGAAAGTACTCGCTATAAATATTCAAATTCAAATAATTCTCTTTTGTCTGGTCTTGATAAAGGTAAGAATCTTTATTTGTATTTATCACATTTCCTTCTATATCATGGTTATAAACAGGAAGAGAAGTTTCTTTTACTGAAGAGTTTTTTATACTATAGTTGAATTCTACATGGGTAGTCCAATTCTTTATTGGTTCAATGATTAAAGAAGCCTGCTGGTAAAGACGGTCTGTTTGCGCATTACGCTTTCCTCCTTCAGACAGGTTTTGAACAGGATTGGTCCAACCATTGTCAAGATAATATCCATTGGGATCTTTAACCGGTAAATTGGGCCAAGTAGCTCTTCCCAACTGATCATAAAAAGAACTGTTAAAGCTGGTAGGACGCCATACATCATTGCGAGTAAAGCGTGTGCTGTAGTTGAATTTTAACCATGGAGTCAGATTGGCATTGATTTTAGCTGTCACATTATAACGTTGAAGTCCGTCATCGCCGGCTTTTAACAAACCTCCTTGATCTAAATAATTGAAGGAAGCATAATAGGCAACAATATCACTTCCTCCGTTAAGGCTGACATTATGTTCTTGAGAAAAGGTTGAAGATTTATAAACTTCATCATACCAGTTAGTGTTTGCCCAAGCTGTTGTAAACGGATCATATTCAGGCTTGCCCCATTGACCGTTGGATGAAGCCTTGACTCCTCCCGTACTGCCTCCACCAGCAGCTTGCCAATTCAACATTTCCCGCATCAGGTCTTCGGTAAAGATAAGTCCGCCACCTTGGTTAAGAGAACCACTGTTCATGAAATTGGCAAATGTATAAGAGTCCATCATTTCCGGCATATTTATTGGAGTAGATATACGGAAACTGTTATTATAATTTATGTTGGTCTTTCCTTTTTTACCCGATTTGGTTGTTACCAAAATGACCCCAAAGGGAGCACGGGAACCATAGATGGATGATGCGGCAGCATCTTTCAATACAGAAATATTTTCTATGTCTTGAGGATTGACTGTATTCAAATCTCCTTCCATTCCATCAATTAGAATAAGAGGTGCACCGCTGGAACCCTCACCAATAGTTCCTGTACCACGGATACTGATATCTGCGGTCTTGTCCAGTTCACCCGTACTTGTTGATATCTGCAAACCAGGTACCAATCCTTGTAAGGCTTGTGTAGCTGAAGTCACAGGACGAGATTCTAATTCTTTAGCAGTAGCAAGTCCTACAGCTCCTGTCAGATTCACTTTCTTTTGCGTACCAAATCCAACCACCACCACTTCATCAAGAGTTTCTGTATCTTCCTTCAATACTACATTAATTTCTCTCTTTCCAGAAACTTTCACTTCTTGAGAAACATACCCAATATACGTAATCTGTAAAACGGCATCTTTCGGGGCATCCAACACAAACCGCCCATCTATATCTGTTATCGTACCTATTGACTGACCTTTAACCATTACATTGGCACCGATTACCGGCTCGCCATTCGCATCTTTCACAATACCTGTTACTTTATTTGCCTGTTGGACAGCTTCCCCATCTTTCGCCTTGCTCATCAGCATGATATTCTTACCCTCCATGGCATAATAAATATCAGTACCTTCAAAAACCTTATTCAGCACTTCGGCTACAGATTTGTTCTGCGCATTCACCTTCACATTGCGCTTCAGATTCACCTCGTTCACATTATACACAAACAGATAATCTGTCTGTTTTTCTATTTCACTGATTACCTTGCCTGTTGACACGTTATCCGCCACAACAGTCACCTTCATTGTCTGAGAATAAGACTCAGTGGCAAAAGCTGTTCCGGCAAAGACAAACAGGGCTAAGAGTGTGTTTCTCATCATACGGAATAAATGTTTAATTTCTACAATAGATTCCTGATACAAAATATTTTTCATATATTTGCATTACTAATTTTAGGTTCAACTTAAGATTATTTGAGAAAAAATTGTCAATGCGTCATTGACATTTCCATGGGATGGTGTTGCAGCACTATCCCATTTCTTTTTTAGACCAGGTGTGTTATTTCATAGGCATATTCTTTTTTAAGGGTTAATTAATTGTTATCACATTTGTCTCATCATCCTTTGTATAAGTAAACTTATTATTGAGTTTCAAAACTTTCAGTACGTGTTCCACCCCATCTTTCGTGCGGAATTTACCTGTATAACGGTTCTTTAGAATCCGGGTATTATTTACTACAATATCCACCCCATAATACAGTTTCAGTTTCTCTATCATATCACGTACGGATATATCATTGAAACAAAGCAAGCCCTCACGCCACAAAAAATAATCGACCTCCTTGATGCGTCCTTTCACCAGTCTGTTGCCTTTCAAGCTGGCCATCATGTTCGGTTCCAGCCTCATTCCACTGTTATTCGAACCGGGCACTAAAATTTCTACAGCACCTTCCAACAAAGAAGTTTCCCATACGCTATCCGCTGCATAAGCCATTACATTGAGCTCTGTACCCAGCACCTTCACATTACACTTGTTCGTCTCTACAATAAAAGGCTGTTCCACATTCTTTGTCACCGCAAAGTAACCCTCACCATCCAATTTCACATTTCGGATATTCCCTTTGAAACTTCCCGGGAAAGTCAAGGTACTGCGTGAGTTCAACCAAACCTTCGTACCATCCGCCAACATCAATTCCGCCCGTTGGCCCGCCGGCACATAAATAGACTGCCATGTTTTGTCTTCCGGTACCTGATGTTTTCCTGTCCAATAATGTGTACCCAACAAGACGATCGCCAATACCGCTGCTATCTTGGCAGCTTCCATACATACTCCGCGTAACGAGAAATGTTTCCTTTCCCGGCTATTCTCCTCCGCCACAGGTTCCGTACGCCACAATGCCATGTCATGCAACTTCCGTTGTGCCATATATTCACGCATGTTCTCAGGATTTTCCTGTATCCATTCGGTCACACGCTGCTTTTCGGCTTCAGTAGCATTTCCGGCTATATATTTTTGCAATAATTCAGGATTCATATTCTATGCTGTTTTATTAGAAACGACTCAAGAAGAAACTACCCTAAAAGAAAATGAAGAAAAATATAAAAAAATCATTTTTGTCCTCAAAAACATCCGTATCCCCATCCGGTCAGGCTTAATAATAAAAGAAGAAATAAAATAAAGGAAGATAATCTTTTAAAGTCACCCGCAGTACTTTCAATGCTTTTGATATATGATATTCCACCCCTCTTTATAGAGATTTCCATCTCTTCGGCAATCTCTTTATTGGATTTATTTTCAAAACGGCTCAAAATAAATGCTCGTCGCGTCTGTTCCGACAAGGTACTTAAAGTAGCACTGATGATTTTTTCCACTTCTTCCGAAAAAATCTCATCAGGATTGCACGCTTCCAAGGCAGACATACGGATAGACAATTCCTGTTGTTGCCAGTCGGCCATCACTTCAAAAGCACTGCGTTTTACCTCCTCGTGCTTTAGATAGTCCAAAGCCTTGTTCTTCAAAATTGTCAGTAACAATGGTAAGATATATTTCTCTTCAACAGGCTCGGCCTTCAACTTTTCCCACAACTTTATTAATGCCTCGGAGGCAATATCTTCTGCCGCCAAATCATTATGAACGTATGATTTGGCAAAGAAAAAAGACTTCTTATAATAAGAGGTATAGATATCATTAAAAGAATTTCCAGGCATTTTGCTCATTTGTATATCGGTTGTGCTTTTCATCCATATTACGATGGTAGAGCAAAGTTAGCAATAAACCTTCGATAAAAACAAAATTATCCTGTTAATTCTTTCTCTTATATGCTATGAGCTTGCCTTATATACAATCGCCCTCCACCGTCAGACCAAATGGCAAAAAGGGAAAGTTGCCATAGATATGAAATTCACGGACAAACACCCCTATGCTGTCCGACCGGAAAGAAACTTTCAACTGCAAAGTATCTCCCGGAGCAGCATGAAACTTGGAGCATCTCGTTTCCGGACAATCCCAAGAAGAAACAATGTAATAAATATGTAAACTGTCACTTCCCATGTTTTTATAGATAAAAACACCACCACTAAAAAAGTCGAACAAACAAATCGCCAAGCAATCTTTTTCATTTATTTCTCCTTATACGATTCCCCCTGAAAAATCCTTCAAAAGCTTCAGCCCTTCCGCAAACCCTTTGCAGAAGGGCGTTCCGGCTGAAGGATCACACCGGAAAAAGGTTTCAGGCTGCGGAAGAATCCTTCAGCTTCACCAGCCGGTACACATTGCCATACTCGGTATGAACACGCTGTATCCCTAATGCAACCATCATCCTGCCCAACCGGTTCGGAGTCACCCCACGCATGGCCGCCGGATAATGTTTCTGCAAATAATTGAACAAATCCGTCGTGGTATAGGGCTTGAACAACTCCCCTTCCTGCGGCATCCGGAAACAACGCAAAAACAATTCCTGTTCGGCAGGCATTTTATAAAAATTCCGGTTGCTGTGCTGTATCTCCTTTTCTTCCTCTTCCGAGAACCAGTAACGCTCTCCTCCGGCCAGCTCCGCTTTCAACTGGGCGAACAGCTGCGCATGATCGGGCGGTGTACAATCAATCTTATCATCCACTTCCGCACAGAGGAAACGGCGGCTTCCTGTGGGATCAGTCAGCAGATCCGTCATATTGGACGTACCGATGAAAGAGGCGATACGGGGCAGATGACTGAATGCCGGACGATGTGCCCTGCGGAAAGTCAGTGTGGTCGTCTGCATCAGATTCTTCAAGGCAGGCATCTGCCCGGCACGGTACTTGTCGAACTCATCCATATTGATCAGTCCGAAAAGCGAAAGTTTCTGTTCACATCCACTCTCGCTCGTCAGGTCGAACTTATCTATATAATAAGGTGTAAGTTCCTTGGGCATCAAAATCTTGCAAAAAGAAGACTTGCGCTTCCCCTGCTCACGACTCACCAACATAGGCGCCACCGCATTGGCGCAATCCTGCGCCTGCCCCAGCCATTGGGCGGCAACACCCAGCATCCAACGGTGAAACCCTTTCACCCACATCGGCTTACGCGATATACGCACGGCCAGCGGAGTAACACGATCCACCCCGTCCCATTGAGGCAAGTGGCTCATATAATGCAGAAAAGGATGATAGTTTTCCACCTTTCTGGAATGGAGCAGACGGCTCACATCCTTATCCCAGCAGTTGATGCCACCGGTACGCGCCTCCAGGCAGAATGTATTCAAATCACGTTGAGCCACCATGGCATACTCTTCATCCGGCATCTCTTTCCCACGATACTCCGTCTGTTCAGTGAGAAGATTGTAACGGAAATCATAGCGTATGGTCAAGAAGCGTTGCAAGGCATCCAGCATATTCTCCGGCTTCTTGCGCCCCGATTTGCCAAAAGCCGCCTTTTCATCGATAGTTTCTACCATGCCAGCTGTTTCGACAGCCGCTGGGAGAAAAATTTCATCCACCGTTTCCGTAGCCGTTGAAGGCAACACCCCTTCCGCATTTCCGGTTTGCCCCACCGACTGCCCGGTAACCGGAGCCGTGCTTTTTCCCACGCATCTCCTCATTTTCATACTCTTTTTGCACCAACTCAGTAAATTTTCCACTAATTTTTTCATCCTTTTTCATTATTTGGGGTTGTGTAATATCACAAAGATAACACTCAAAATGCCCTTTTACAAGCATTTACCCCACACTACCGCAAAAAAGTGACTAAGCGAAAATAACTGGGAAATTATTCGTTTTTATCAAGACTATTTCATACTTTTGCACCGTCAAGTTAATCGTTTCACTAGAATGATGAAATTTCATCACCTAAGTGATACAACTTCATCACTCAAGTGATATTATTTCATCACTAAAGTGAAACGATTAACTTGAAAGGAAGTTGCAACAAACTCTTCCGTACAAGAAAGCATAAACAACCGGATAAAAACAAATAAGCGAATGGCTATCAAATTTGAATTTTATGAATCACCCAATACGATAGGTACGCGCAAGAAGCGCTATCACGCCCGTGTAGTAAACTGGCAGCGCATCAACACCGACTATCTGGCGCGGGAAATACAGTACGGTTCCTCGCTCACCGTGGCGGACATCAAGGCAACCATTATCTCGCTCAGCGAGAAACTGGCCTACTACTTGAAGGACGGTGCCCGGGTACATATCGAAGGGATAGGATATTTCCATATATCGCTTACCTGCCCCGAGACACGGACACCAAGCTCCACACGTGCCAACAAGGTGAAATTCAAATCGGTGACATTCCGTGCGGACAAATACCTGAAGCATCAGTTGAGCGACGTCAAGACCGAGCGTTCGAAATACAAGCCGCACTCCATGCCGGTAACCAAAGAGAGTATAGACGAAGCACTGACGGAATACTTCCTGACAAACAGCGTGCTGACACGCCGGAAGTTTGAATCGTTATGCGGACTGACACGAGCTACCGCGGGACGTTATATCGCTCAGTTGGCGAAAGATAAAAAACTGCGCAATATCTCCATTCCGCGCAACCCCATCTATGAACCGATGCCGGGATTCTACGGAAAAGAGAAATTGCCCGAACCGGAGAACGAAACGGAAAACGTATCGGCAACAAACGACACGGACCTGACAATAAAGTAAATATACAACGAAACAATATAATAGAAAACTTCTACAAACGAAGCTCAAACCATAAAGAGCTGAAACTTCTACACTAGGCTGAAGGAATTCCGGGAGGAAATCCTTCAGCCGCTTTTCTTTATTGACGGGCGTTTGCGAAGGGGCTGAAGGATTTGAAGGAAAAAACAAGGGAAACTCAGGGAGAGGTACTTTTCAGCCCACCAGCCATACCAGCATGGGCAAGTAATCCTTTAAGGAAACACGAAGCAGCTTCAATGCCTGCTGGATGCGGTAAGCCACCGTCTGTGGCGACACATCCAGCACTTCAGCAATTTCTTTATAACTCAGTTCCTTAAAGCGATGCATCACAAAGGCTTCCCGATAACTGTCGGGAAGAGCAGCCATCGCCTCCTTTATTTTCCGGTCCAATTCCTCAAAACGACCATAGTCCACTTCACACAATGCCGCCTGTGTCCGCTCATAAAAGGCAGCTTCCGCCTTGGTTTTCACCTGTTCCCGCGTCAAGTGGTTCAAGACCCTCCGATAAGTCATTTTGAACAAATACTGATTCAATGAAGACTCGATTATCAAATCCCCACGATTCTCCCATAGCCATAACATCACCTCCTGAACAATCTCTTCGGCATCTTCCAGCGACACCAACCGGTGGGCATAGGCACACAGCATAGGATAGTATCTTCTGAATAAATGGTCAAAAGCATTACCATCCCCCTGTCGGAGAGCATTAAGCAAAGACAAGTCTTCGACGGTATGATTCATAGTATAATAACTGTTTTCCTTGCGCACAAAGATAGCGGTTTTTATCGGAAAAAACTTTTTTTTGAAAAAAAAGCATTTTTCGTTTAGATACCTTTCATTCTCGCTTGTCTTAATAATAT
>ERZ791840.1705-NODE-1705-length-10349-cov-2.704585_pt1 | contig 10349 bp, 10 predicted proteins | sample MGYA00510291_ERZ791840 | MGnify/ENA primary metagenome ERZ791840 (study PRJEB30046, sample SAMN00715256) | human gut metagenome | study: EMG produced TPA metagenomics assembly of the A metagenome-wide association study of gut microbiota in type 2... | reverse complement strand
TGTTTCATATTTCAAACAAATTTATAAATGAAAATAACTATTCAGAATAGTTACAATTATACTCCATATAAAGGTCTGTTGTAAATAAAGCCGGTAAATAGAATAAAATTCTAATACCGGCTTTTTGAATACTTTCTGTAACTATTCTCTCACTATCTCTTCAGAGTAACTACAACTCTGCGGAAAGGTTCTTCACCCTCACTGTGAGTAGTAACATATTTGTCATTCTGTAATGCAGAATGAATGATTCTTCTCTCATAAGGATTCATAGGCTCCAGAGATACGCTTCTCTTGGTTCTCTTAACCTTATAAGCAATGTTTTTGGCAAGATTCTCAAGAGTTTCTTTTCTGCGCTGACGATAATTCTCGGTGTCAACCTTTACATGAATATACTCTTCAGATTCTTTGTTCACCACCAGAGATACCAGGTACTGGAGGGAATCCAGTGTCTGTCCTCTCTTACCGATCAGAACACCCATCTCATTACCGCTTAATTCGATATCCATGTTCTTCTCTTCTTCGTTGTACTTAATATCAATGACAACTTCCATGTTCATAGCCTGAAATACATCATTTAAAAATGCTCTGGCAACTTCTTCTACAGAGCTTTTCTTTACTGCAGCCTTGATTACAGCGGGCTTTGCTCCGATTCCGAGGAATCCGGAAGAACCTTCTTCTACAACTTCATAATCCAGCTTATCACTGGTAACACCCAGCTTCTGGCAAGCTTCTGTAATAGCATCACTGACTGTCTTTGCAGATACTTCGATCATGTCCATATTATTTACCTCCTCAATGATTAAGGAAACTTTCTATTTACGGCTGTTTTTCTCGTTATAGTCTCTGACCATATTAGCCTTAGACATCATACTTCCGGGTTTTGCTTCTTTTACTTCGGAATAGCTGTCAGCAGATACTACACTATTATCTATTTTAGAAGAAATATTTGCCTTCTTCTGAATATTTTTCGTATTCATGCTTGCATAAGCATTCAGTTTTTCCTGCTGTTCCTTCATTTTTTCAAGCTTTTTCGCACTCTTCGCAGAATTTTTCTTAATGATATCATCAAAATTCATCTTATCGATATGCTTATTGATCACTATCTGCTGGATACTTCTGACAACGCTACCTGCAACCCAGTACAGTCCCAGACCGGAAGGTAATGTAAAACAGAACCATGCAGACATCAGAGGCATGATCATATTCATAGTCTTCATGGAAGAAGCCATTGCTGCAGCCTGATCATTACCATTAGAAGAAGTATCCTGCTGTGGCATCAGCTTTACGTTGATCCATTGTGTCAAAGCAGACAGAACCGGAATAGCAATTGCTCCGATTACTAAAAGCCATGCTCCGTTAGCCCATGCTTCCTTCAACACATAAGAAGGAGAGTTGCCGATATTCAGTCCTAAAAAATTATTATACTCTTCCAGCTTGCTTACCGTATTGGTCACATCTGCTGCAAGAGAAGGGAACTTCTCACTGATACTTGCAAAATCAGCGGTAGATGCCTTGTTCAGACAGTCAATGATCGTATTCTGTACATATTCACTGTGAGTACCGGCTACAAAGCCTGCATTCGTGAACTGCTTACTGTACATAGCGGAATTGCTCAGATTCTGAACCAGCTCCGTTGCACCGGCTGTATCAATAATATTATCTACCAGAGGGAAGAAGGCTTCCTTAACTCTGCCGACATAAGCAGGAATTGCATAAATTACACGATACAGTGCAAACAGAATAGGCATCTGGATCAACATATACAGACAACTGCCGGTAGGAGATACACCATACTTTGCATATACTGCCTGGATTTCCTGATTCTGTGCCAACTGAGCATCCTGATCCTTACGATTCTTGTATTTTGCCTGAATCGCCTGAATCTCAGGATTCATTTTAGCAGACAGCTTAGAGAATTTCTGCTGCTTGATGGTAAGAGGCATCATCAACAGGTTTACAACAATTGTAAAAAGAATGATTGCAAGACCGATATTAGGAATACCGATCAAGTTCAGAACTTCGAAGATTCCTTCCATTATCTTACCCAGAAGCCAGGCTACCTGTCCGATAATGAATGTGGAATTCTGTGTCAAAAGAATACCGTTCATTTATCCTCCTAATAAGTGCCATTATTTAAAATTTTACGGTACCGGATCATATCCACCCTTGGAAAAAGGATTACACCTCAAAATTCTCCATGCTGCCAAAAGTCCTCCCTTGATCACACCATATTTTTCAATGGCTTCCAGACCATATTGAGAACAACTGGGAACATAAGGACATTTGGTTCCCTTATAAGGCGAAATATATTTCTGATAAAATCTTATCATGGCTATCAATATTTTTTTCATATACGATTCTAATTTAGTCATTATAAAAATAAATTTTTATAATATGATGAAGTTTTGCAAGATGTAACAATGCGCTCTCCGCTTCTTCATATCCTATGGAAGCTGCACCGGGTCTTGCAATGATTACCATATCCAAACCACTATTGAATACACTTTCATGTAATCTGTAACTTTCTCTGACCAGTCGTGTAATCCTGTGTCTTACCACACTATTACCGACTTTTTTACTTACACTGATTCCGATTCTGTTCTTATCAAGGCCATTTTCCTTAACATACATGATAAAGTACTTATTGGCATAAGATCTGCCATTCTTGTACACAAAACGGAACTGTTCATTTTTCTTTAATGATTCCGAAAACTGCATGCAATCCTCCAACCGTGAAAGTTAAGAGAAAAAAAGGTCACATTGCTGTGACCTATGCGGATAATTTCTTTCTTCCTTTTGCACGTCTTGCTGCTAAAACTTTTCTTCCACCGGGAGTACTCATTCTGGCTCTGAAACCGTGAACCTTGGAATGGGAACGCTTTTTAGGCTGAAATGTCATCTTCATGGAAAGGCACCTCCTTCTCTAAACCTTCTTATATAAAAAGGTAAACATATTTTTCAACAATTGGGCGCATAAAAATACGCCTTCCTTTCGGAAAATAGCATATTGATTGTAATGTAAAAGCCCATCAATGTCAAGCAAAAATCAATAAAAATGCAGAAAAATCAAGAGGAAACGAGCTTTTTAAAATTCTAAAATTTTTTAAAATTAAGTTATCCACATAGATATACACCATTTTTACCCACAAACGAGTTATCCACACCTTGTTGATTATTTGTGGATATTTTTATTTTTCATAGGGATATTCTGTGTAAATCACGTGTAAAAGTGGACAAGTATCCAGTAAATGTGGATATCTTGAAATTTCACTATTTTATCCACATTTACACATCGCTATCCACAATCCCTGTTTATATTACAAGTTATGAACAACTTTATCAACAGATTGTGGATAACTTTATCCATGACCTGTTCATAACTTGCATTTGAATTATTTGTAATTCTATTATACAATGAAATGGAGTTTCGCATGCGTCAGCTTGCACGGGAGGAAATCAATGGAAGCAATCAAAGAAAATTGGACAACTATCAAAGAAGCTGTCAGAAGAGAATACAGTCTTTCTGACATTTCTTATCATACATGGGTAGAACCTTTAGAATTTCACAATGTGGTAAATGATGTAGTAAGTATCATCATTCCCTCGGACCAGGCACATGCCCTGAATTATATTTCTTCCAAATATAAGAGTTTTTTTCAGGTAACCATCACCGAGATGTTTGATCATCCTTATGATATCAGCTTTATTTTGGAAAAGGATGTAAAAGGGGAAGAGCCTGCAGAGAATGAAATGGCTGCTCCAAACCAGATCTACGGTGTAAATTATGAAGATGCCCATCTGAATCCTAAGTACAAATTTGACACTTTTGTCGTAGGAAGCAACAATAAATTCGCTCATTCCGCATCTCTCGCTGTAGCAGAGTCTCCGGGAGAGGTCTATAATCCTCTCTATTTATATGGAGGTCCCGGTCTGGGCAAGACCCATTTGATGCATTCTATCGGACACTTTATATTAGAACAGGATCCGGACAAAAAGGTACTCTACGTCACCAGTGAGGAATTTACGAATGAAGTAATCGAATCTATTCGTAGTGGTAATGCAGCTTCCATGACCAAGCTGCGTGAGAAGTATCGCAATGTTGATGTACTCATGGTTGATGATGTACAGTTTATTATAGGTAAGGAAAGTACCCAGGAGGAATTCTTCCATACTTTCAATGCCCTGCACGCTGCCCACAAACAGATCATTCTGTCTTCCGATAAACCGCCCAAGGAAATGGAAACTCTGGATGAAAGATTCCGTTCCCGTTTCGAATGGGGTCTGATCGCAGATATTCAGCCACCCGATTATGAGACCAGAATGGCTATTTTACGGAAAAACGCTGAGACCTATGACCGTCAGATTGATGAAGAGATCATAAAATATATTGCTACGAATATCAAATCCAACATTCGTGAGCTGGAAGGTGCTTTTAATAAGATCATTGCTTTTGCCAAATTAAATAAGGTAGATCTGACACTCTCTCTGGCCGAAGAGGCCCTGAAGGATGTCATCTATCCCAACAAGCCAAAGGAGATCACTCCTACTCTCATTATTAATGTAGTAGCGGAGCATTTTGGTGTGAAGGCGGAAGATATTACTTCCAAGAAAAGAAATTCCGAGTTTGTACAACCACGTCAGGTCGTTATGTATCTGTGCAGAGAATTAACGGATACTTCCTTCACTAATATAGGTAAGCTTTTGGGCAAAAAGGACCACACAACCATCATCCACGGTGTGAATAAAGTGGCAGCGGAGATTCAGACCAACGAGGAACTTCGTAATAAAATAGATATTATCACTAAAAAGATTAATCCCTCCTGATGTGTATATCTCGGGAACAAAATGTGTATTGTTGTTGATAACTGATTTCAAGGCTTCAAGAAGGATAGGATGCGGTGTGAATAAGCTAAGAGTTATTCTTAGGTTATTCTGCCAAATCCACAAGATTTCCATTCCATTTTCCCTTGAAAAATAGTATAATAAGACTGGTTATGCACATATCAACATCCCTTATTAAGGAGACTACGAAATTCTTTTATTATTTTTATATAACGCGTATCCACGCGTACGCAAATCAACCAGAAAGGAAGTTATGCACACATGAAATTAGTCTGTTCAAAAGCAAATCTTTTAAACGGCGTACAGATCGTATCCAAAGCTGTTCCCAGTAAGACTACAATGTCTATTCTGGAATGTATTTTAGTAGATACTACTAACGGAGAAATTAAACTTACTGCCAACGACATGGAACTTGGTATTGAGACGACCATTGAGGGACAGATCATAGAAAAAGGTATCATTGCCCTGGATGCCAAGATATTCCTTGAAATCGTGCGTAAACTTCCCGACAGCGATATTACCATTGAAACAGATGCTTCTTTTAAGACCGTCATTACCTGCGAAAAGGCAAAATTCACTATTATTGGTAAATCCGGCGAAGATTTTTCCTATCTTCCCGCAGTGGAGAGAGATGACAGCATTGTGATCAGTCAGTTTACTTTAAAAGAACTGGTAAGACAGACAATTTTCTCTATCTCTGATAATGATAATAACAAATTAATGACCGGTGAACTGTTTGATATTAACGGAGATGAATTCAAGATCGTGTCTCTGGATGGACATCGTATCTCTATCCGTAAGATTCAGATGAAGAATAGTTATGCTCCCAAAAAGGTAGTGGTACCCGGTAAGACCCTGAATGAAGTAAGTAAGATTTTACCCGGAGATGCAGACAGCGATGTTACAATCTCTTTCACTGAAAAGCACATTGTATTTGAATTCGATAAGACCGTTGTGGTATCCCGTCTGATCGAAGGAGAATATTTCAAGATAGACCAGATGCTTTCCAGCGATTATGAGACGAAAGTAAAGGTCAATAAAAAGGAGTTCTTAAGTTGTATCGATCGTGCTACTCTTCTGGTAAAAGAAGGTGACAAGAAGCCTATTATTGTAAATATCACAGACAACGGAATGGAACTTAAAATCAATTCCGCTCTGGGAAGCATGAATGAAGAAATTGATATTCAGAAACAGGGTAAGGATCTTATGATCGGATTCAATCCCAAGTTTTTGATCGATGCTCTGCGTGTTATCGATGATGAGGAGGTAGATTTGTACATGGTAAATCCCAAGGCTCCTTGTTTCATCAAAAATATGGAGGAAAGCTATATTTACCTGATTCTTCCCGTGAACTTTACGACAGTAGCTTAGAAATGAGGTTATAGATATGCATACGATCCGTTTAAAGGATGATTATATAAAGCTTGGTCAGGCATTAAAGGCAGCCGGTGTAGTAGAATCCGGCGTAGATGCAAAATTTGCCGTACAGGACGGTCTGGTAAAAGTAAACGGACAGACTGAGACCCAGAGAGGCAAAAAGCTGGTATCCGGAGATAAAGTGGAATATGATGGCGAGACCATCGTAATAGAGTAAGCAGGTTACTATGATCATCAAATCAATAGAATTGGCAGATTACAGGAATTATGATTCGCTCGTCCTGCAGTTCGACCGTGGAACCAATATTTTGTACGGAGACAATGCGCAGGGCAAGACGAATATCCTGGAAGCAATCTATGTTGCTGCCACCACAAAATCGCATAAAGGAAGCAAGGACAGAGAAATTGTTAATTTTGACAAGGAAGAGGCACATATTAGAACGTATCTCGAAAAAGATGGAAAAGAGATCCGCGTGGACATGCATCTGAGAAAGTCAAAGTCCAAAGGAATTGCTATTGATGGTCAGAAGATCAAGAAGGCGGCAGATCTCCTGGGACTTTGCAATGTCGTATTTTTCTCACCGGAAGACCTTGGAATTATTAAAAACGGTCCTGCAGAGCGAAGAAGATTCGTAGATATGGAATTATGTCAGCTGGACAATTTTTATCTCTATAATCTCAATCATTACAACAAAATCGTCAATCAGCGCAATAAGCTTCTGAAGGATATGTATATGAATCCGGATCTGAAGGAAACTCTGACTATCTGGGATATGCAGCTGGTATCCTACGGAAGTAAGATTATAGAGCGCAGAAAGCTGTTCGTAGAACAGCTCAATGAGATCATTTATGAGATTCATAAAAAGCTGTCCGGTGGCAGGGAAGAAATCCGTATCCAGTATGAGCCGGATGTGGAGCTGGATGAATTTGAAAGAAAATTAAAAAACAGCCAGGATCGTGATATGCGGGCCAAAATGACATCCGTGGGACCCCACAGAGATGACTTTTCCTTCCTGGTAGGTGATGTGGATATACGAAAGTTCGGATCCCAGGGTCAGCAGCGTACTGCTGCTCTCTCTTTAAAATTATCCGAGATCGAATTAGTAAAAAGGATCACGAAAGATACACCGGTCCTGTTACTTGACGATGTATTGTCTGAACTGGACAGTAACCGGCAAAACTATCTGTTGAACAGTATCGGAGATATTCAGACGATCATTACCTGTACCGGTCTGGAAGAATTTGTAAATAACCGGTTTGAAATTAACAGAGTATTCAAGGTATCCGCCGGAACAGTTACCTGTGTAAATGAAAATATGGGTCTGAAATCGGATATAGAAGAATCTCCGTCAGATGAATATAATTTTGGCAGCCTGTAGGGCAGAATGTGAGGAATCATGAGCGAAGAAAATAGGAATAATACCGCGGTAGAACATGAATACGGCGCGGATCAGATTCAGATATTGGAAGGTCTGGAAGCTGTAAGAAAGCGTCCGGGAATGTATATTGGTACCACATCCAGCAGAGGACTGCATCATCTGGTGTATGAGATCGTTGATAATGCGGTAGATGAAGCACTGGCAGGATTCTGCGATACCATTGATGTAACGATCAACGAAGATAATTCTATCACTGTTATCGATAACGGAAGAGGAATTCCTGTAGGTATCAATCACAAGGCAGGTATTCCCGCAGTAGAAGTCGTATTTACGATTCTGCATGCCGGCGGTAAATTTGGCGGTGGGGGATACAAGGTATCCGGTGGTCTGCACGGTGTAGGTGCGTCTGTTGTAAATGCCCTCTCCAACTGGCTGGAAGTAGAAATCTGCCAGGGCGGCAAGGTATATAAGCAGCGTTACGAGAGAGGACATGTGTGTTATGCACTGAAAGAAATCGGCACCTGCCCTATGGAAAAGACAGGTACCAAGGTTACTTTCCTGCCGGATGATACGATTTTTACCGAAACAACGGTCTATGATTTTGATGTACTGAAGAGAAGACTCAGAGAGATGGCATTCCTGACCAAGGGGCTGCGCATCATTTTAAGAGATAATCGTACGGAAGAAGAAACTTCTCTGGAAGGTGGTTCTGTCGTTGACAGTGCAGCTGCGGAAGCTATGTCTACAGAGCACGAAAAGAAGCAGATCAGTGAACTGTTACAGAGGGCACAGGAAGATGCCATGGAAGCAGGAGCATCCACAGAAGCAATGACTTCCGAAGAAACTTCAGCTTCTGTGGATACAGCAAATGACTCTGAAGCATTTGCAGATGCTTTTGCTACGTCCGAGGAATCCACCAAAGCTCATACCGGCGGCAAGATCGGTAAGATACATACCATTACTCTGGAAAATGGTAAGAAACAGAAAGTTGTTGAGTTCTATTACGAAGGTGGTATCAAGGAATTTGTTGCTTATCTGAATAAGAGTAAGGAGCCTTTATACGAAAATATTCTGTATTTTGAAGGTGAGAAGAACAATGTGTACGTGGAAGTATCTTTCCAGCACAATGATTCTTATAACGAGAGTGTATTCAGCTTTGTAAATAATATAAATACTCCTGAAGGAGGTACTCATTTACAGGGCTTTAGAAATGCTATTACGAAGACTTTTAATGATTATGCCAGAAGCGCAAAGCTGTTAAAAGACAGTGAACCAAATCTGTCCGGTGAAGATATTCGTGAAGGTCTGACTGCTATTGTCAGTGTTAAGATTGAGGATCCCCAGTTCGAAGGACAGACCAAGCAAAAACTTGGTAACAGTGAGGCAAGAGGTGCAGTTGACAATATTGTCAGTGAGCAACTGACTTATTTCTTAGAGCAGAATCCTCAGATTGCAAAAACAATCTGTGAAAAATCTATTTTGGCACAGCGTGCCAGAGAGGCTGCCAGAAAGGCAAGAGATCTTACCAGAAGAAAGACCGCATTGGATACTATGGCTCTGCCCGGTAAGCTGGCAGACTGTTCTGACAAGGATCCGAAGAACTGTGAAATCTACATCGTAGAGGGAGACTCCGCAGGAGGAAGTGCGAAGACAGCACGTTCTCGTGCAACCCAGGCCATTCTTCCCTTACGTGGTAAGATCCTGAATGTAGAAAAAGCAAGACTGGATAAAATCTACGCCAACGCCGAGATCAAAGCAATGATCACAGCGTTTGGTACCGGCATTCATGAAGATTTTGATATTACCAAGCTTCGTTATAACAAAATCATTCTGATGACCGATGCCGATGTAGACGGTGCACATATCAGTACTCTTCTGCTGACCTTCATCTATCGGTTTATGCCGGAGCTGATCAAGCAGGGACATGTGTTCCTGGCGAAACCGCCTCTGTATAAGCTGGAGAAGAACAAAAAGGTATGGTATGCCTATAGTGACGAAGAACTTGACAGTATTCTGACGGAAGTAGGACGTGATCAAAATAACAAGATCCAGCGTTATAAAGGATTGGGTGAGATGGATGCAGAGCAGCTTTGGGAGACCACCATGGATCCCGAGAGACGTATTCTGCTCAGAGTGAATTATGATGAAGAGACGGAATCCGAACTGGATCTGACCTTTACTACTCTTATGGGCGATAAGGTAGAGCCCAGAAGAGAATTCATCGAAGAGAATGCTCAGTTTGTTAAAAATCTGGACATCTAGCAACTATTTTTCAAATCAGAATCTGAATAGTTACGGTATTTAATAATAGAGAGTCGTATTTTACGACAGATTGTGAGGAAACATGAACGACGATATTTTTGATAAGCCTTCGGAGGCTGAGATTGATAAAATCCATGAAGTCGATCTGAAAGAAAAAATGGAAACTTTCTATATCGACTATGCCATGAGTGTTATCGCATCCCGTGCGCTTCCGGATGTGAGGGATGGTCTGAAGCCGGTACAGAGACGTGTACTCTATTCTATGATCGAACTGAACAATGGTCCCGACAAACCGCATCGTAAGAGTGCCCGTATTGTCGGTGATACCATGGGTAAATATCATCCTCATGGTGACAGCTCCATCTACGGTGCATTGGTTAATATGGCACAGGACTGGTCTACCCGTTATCCTCTGGTAGATGGCCACGGTAACTTCGGTTCCATGGATGGTGACGGTGCTGCAGCAATGCGTTATACCGAGGCAAGACT
>ERZ791840.1697-NODE-1697-length-10394-cov-3.809072_pt1 | contig 10394 bp, 8 predicted proteins | sample MGYA00510291_ERZ791840 | MGnify/ENA primary metagenome ERZ791840 (study PRJEB30046, sample SAMN00715256) | human gut metagenome | study: EMG produced TPA metagenomics assembly of the A metagenome-wide association study of gut microbiota in type 2... | reverse complement strand
TCCCGGCACAGTAAGTCCCTCATTTACTATTTCATTTGCCAGGATTTCCAGTTGCTCTTTCGTAATATCCAAGATTGGTAATTCATCTGTCTGAAAAAATCTCTTTACACACTTTTTATGCCAACACCATTCTTTTTCCACATTCGTTGCACTATTTGTTATTGGCTTTCCACAACACAAGCATTTCATACCTTTTCTCTCCTGATACAAACATCGCCAATGCAGTCTCTGCAGGCAGATAACAGTAATCCAAACCGGTCTTTCTGGTTGATTTTCCAGTTTCGGCTGACCACCCCCAGAAGCCATCCTTCTGGAATCAGTCCGTCAAAAAAAGGAAACAATATAGTTGTTTCATAAGGCTCCTGACGTAATGGAAGTGTCAGGCTTACTGCCACTGCATCTTCTCTGTCCAGATAATCCTGGTCATAAGTAAAAATATACCCTTCTTCAGTTTCTGCAATAATTCCGGAAAAATGATTTTGAATATATACATATCCCTTTCTATATTCTGACTCCACCTGCTAATCCTCCTTTTTTCCTGGTACAGCTTCTTTCCCAAACATTGCCAGTGCCTGATTCACTTTGTCCAGACGCACCGTTTCTTTTCCCTGTTCCAATTCCCTTACAAAACGAAGTCCAAGTCCGGAACGGATTGCAAAATCCTCCTGCGTCAGCCCTGCTTTTTTTCTTTCTTTTTTTATATAATCTCCAATTGTACTCATATTAAACATATTAATCCCGTTCGGGTATAATTTCAAGTGAATTATATACAAAAATCCCGTTCGGGTATAATTTATATATTTCTATATCAAATCATCCCGAACGGGTATAATACTATTTTTATGTTTTGTGCCCCGATGAAATCTAACACACAGGACTGCGAAGATAATTAAACGAATTGTACCACGTATTATCAAAATCTATCCGGCGCTTGTCTTAATTTGTCAATAATTTTTTCTAGTAACTCTTCCTGTTATTTGTTATAATGAACTCATGTTAATCTGTAATGCTCCAGGAGAAAAAGAAATATGGAAAAATTATTTGTTACAAAACTGGAAATTAAAAAAGTACGCCATTTAAAAGATATCACTATCAATTTATCTGATACTATTTCCCGACACCTGATTTTTACCGGCAAAAACGGAAGTGGTAAAACAAGTGTATTAGATGCCATTGCCGCTTATCTGAAAATGAAATTCCAAGTATCAGATTTAAATTTAGAAAAAACAAAAGAGATGGATCCTTATACTTTGGATTCAGCAAAACGTCTTTCAACATATTTCAATATGCTGGATCCATCTGTTAAACTGTCATTTAATAATGAGACAGACATAAATTTAAAAGAACTATATGCCGATGGAAGTTTTTTATTAGCTTACTATAAATGTGACAGAAACTTTCAGGCTGAAGTACCTGAACATATAGAAAAAGTTTCTCTAAATGATGCCTATGATCTAAACGATGCTCCCAGAAACTTGTTTGTTAAATATCTTGCAGATCTAAAAGTGACAGAAGCATTGGCAAGAGCAAAATCAAATAACACGAAAGCAGATTCTATAAATAATTGGTTTATCCAGTTTGAAAAGCTTTTGCAACAAATATTTGAGGATACTACGTTGAAATTAGATTTTAATGAAGATACGTTTTCCTTTATGATCTGCCAGAGTGGAAAAGAACCTTATGATTTCAACTGTATGTCCAGTGGATTTTCAGCCATCATGGATATTGTTCTGGATCTCATGATTCGTATGGTCAAGAAAAAAGGACGTATTTTTGAATTTGACCTTCCCGGAATTGTACTTATAGATGAAATCGAAACGCATCTTCATCTTGAACTGCAGAAACAAATCATGCATATCCTAACCTGCCTGTTTCCAAATATTCAGTTTATCGTTTCAACCCATTCTCCGTTCGTGCTTAACAGCCTGGACAATGTGGTAATTTACGATCTTGAGAATCATATCGTTGTTGAAAATGGCTTGTCAGATGTACCATATGATGGAATTGTAAAAGGTTATTTCCAGGTTGATACCTTATCCGATACATTAAAAAATAAATTTCGGCAGTATAAAAAACTTGTTCAGAAGCCGGAACTTACTGATGATGACTTTGAAAAGATTGCAGAGTTGGAAATGTTTTTGGATGAAATCCCTGATTACCTGGCTCTTGATATCACCACAGAATATCAGCAGTTAAAAGAAGAACTGGCACAACGGGAGGATATCTGATGGTAAAAATAGAACGTTCTTTTCCCGCTCCTGCTTCTTTGGAATCAGAAGCAAAAAAAGTTTCCGGAAGTTACGAACAGCCAGATGTTGTATCCCGGTTGAGAAAAGATTTTCACGATAAGTGCTACATTTGCGAACTGAAAAATCTTCAGGATCCTCAGGTAGAACACCTTTTGCCTCATAAAAGCGGAAAATACCCTGAACGAAAATTTGACTGGAATAATTTGTTTTGGTCATGTAGTCACTGCAATGGAATAAAAAATCAGAAAAAGTATGATGACGGAATTATAGACTGTTGTAAAAATGATCCAGAGCTTATGATGACGTTTAAATTAAAAGATGGAAAAACTGAAATTTCAGCCAAAGATGAGCATAATTCCATGGCAGTAAGAACTGCTCTGCTCATTTACGAATCCTTCAATCTTCTCAACACTGGTATGCGGACATATAAAAGTGCAATGCGCTACAATGAACTTACAAAGGAAATGAACCTTCTATATGACAATCTTGAAGCATATAGAAAAAATCCTGATTCCAGATATATACAGCGAAAACTAAAGGCACTGCTCCGTCGGGAATCTGCATTTGCCGCCTTTAAAAGAAACTACATAAGAGATAACTGTAAAGAATTCCCACAATTGCAGTCTTATATAGAATAGCTCCTGTTTTATATGGCAGGAGTTATTTTATTCTTCCCCTTTTATTGAAAATATGCAATTGTTACTGATTTCTCAGCTTGTCATTCGCCAGAAACAGAACCGGGTTCCGATTTATTTGCAATAACTGTCTGTTTTTACTATGATTGTCAACAATTATCCACTTATAAATCATAATATCCGGATATTCCCCAAGTCTGAAATCAATTCCCCATACGAAATTTTCTCAAAAATCAACCTGTCCACCACCCAAAGGGGAACTATAATCATGACAAAGATTAAAAACACAAAGAAGGGCATGGCAAAAAAGACATTAAGTATGTCACTTGTTGTTGCAATGCTTGCTACTTCTAATGTGCCGGTATGGGCTGCTGAGTTCAGCGATGGATCTGAAGCTACAGTGGCTACGGAAGCTCCAGCTGCTGAAGAATTTAACGATGACACAGACGCTGCTCCAGTTGTAGATGACACTGAAAATGTTGCTGTTGCGGAAGAAACTTCTGTAGAATCTAAATATGATTTTTCAAATGTAAAATTAACAGCAAATCCAGCATGGGATAATACTGGTACACCTATTATTACAGGGACAATTAAAGATGATAAGGGCGTTGCAATTGCAGCGAATAAACTGAAATATGACTGGATCGTCGATGGTGTGAAAACTGGAAGTTACGCAAAAGATGCTGCTGATTTATCAACAAGTAGCAGTGCTTTTAAATTAGATAAGTCTTATATTGGATCTTCTATTAAAGTACGCTTTTATGATGCTACAGAAAGCACTACTGAAGACAAAACAGTAAAGGTATATGATTTAGGTACTATTCAGGCTATTGATATTAATAAAGCAGTTGGCATTTCTGTAGCAAATAACAGTGTTGACTACTGTGGAAAAGTTCCAGAACAGGAAATTAGTTTCATCCGTAACTCAATTGGTGTAACAAAAGATAATTTTACATACAGCTACAATAGTACAAACGGTGCTAACGCAGGATCTACTGTAACTGTAACAGCTACCCTGAAACCTGAAAAAGCAGCAGAGTTAGGTTATGCAGGTCAGTGTTCTGCAAAATATTCAATTTCAAAAGCAACAGGTTTACGTGATGAACAGGTTGATATTACTGTAATTCCAAAAACAGCGGGAGAATATACAGGTTCAAATATTGAACTTTCTCCATCCGATGTTGTTGCCAAAATTAAAGATACAGATGTTGTACTTCCTGTAAAAAAAGTAGAAACAACAACTTCTGCTGCAACTGTAAAAGGAACAACTGTAAATGATAATGCTAACTTATTAATCACTTTTGATGAAGATGCATTAAAAGCAACCGGAAACTTTGCTAATGGTTTTGGCAAAACAGCTTATAAAGCAGTCAGCATTACTCAGCGCGATTTAAAGAAGTGTTCTGCAAAACTTAATGTGACATATACCAAGGCAAATGTGAACGCTTCTGGCTTTACTGTAAATCTTAATCGTTTAGATATTACAGATGCTAATGGCAAGAAACTTAATTTGACCTCCAGTGATGTATCTGTATCTGTAAAGGCACAGAATTATGATCATGTTGGAACATATGATGATGCGATTACAATTATTGCAAAGAAAAACGGCAACTGCATTAATAGTGTTACAGCAGATCTTGTAATCAGTGACAAAAATTTTGATGCAGATAATGCCACATTTACTAATGCAGCCACATTAGGATTATATCCTACTGCCAGTGCTGCATGGAACAATCGTGCTTCTAAATATCAGACATACGAAAATAAAGAAATTACATTTACAAAAGAACAGCTTGGAGATTTCTTGCCAAAAGGAACTGGTAAAGATTTCGATAACTTCTCCTTTAATTTTAGCTATGCGAATAATATAAATGCTTCCACTGAAAAGAACCTTGCTACTCTTACAGTAACAGGAAAAGCTGGTTCTGAGTATGCAGGATGCAGCAAGACATTCTATTTTGTAATTGAACCTGCTGAGGTTAAAGCAACTACAAACAAAACAACAAATACTGTTACAACAGCTGTTAAAGACACTGTAAAAGGTGTTGAAGTTGTTGCTGGTGCATCAGCGGAAAGTTATAAAGATGCCATCGGATTAGTACTCAAAGCTAAAAACAAAAAAACAACATTAAATCCTGAAATAGATACTTTTGACTTAGCAGACGGAACTGATTATACATGCAAATACAGCTTTGCAGATTCAAGCAAAAACGATCTTGACATAGATGATGACTCAAATGTTGCCGGACAGTATGTAAAAGTTGTTGCAACATTAAAAAATCCAAATTATGCTGTAGCCGATGACGATGTAAATAGTTCATCTAACAATGTTCTTGTTGAAGGCGACAAATCAAAAGGTACTGTTACTGTATATGTTCCTCTTGTAGAAAAAACTATTGCAAACACTGAGATTACATTAGAAAAAGATTCATATGTATATACAGGCGAAAATATCATTCCAAAGGTAACTGTAAAAGCTGGCGATAAAGTCTTAAAAGAAGGTACCGATTATTCTGTTTCTGTAAAGAACGGTGTTGATGCTGGTACTGCAACAGTTGTAATTACTGCATTAAACGGAAGTGGTTACAGACCAGGATCACAGATCACAAAAGATTTTACTATCACCAAAGCTAAAACTTCAGACTTAACAGTAGAAATTAGTAATAAGAATAACATTGTTTATGATGGAAAAGCTTGGAAAGACGCTTCCGGTCATGCAGTAAACTATGTATTAAAACTTGGTAATAAGGTAATCAGCAATAGTCTGTTTAAAGTTACCTGGGGAGATAATGTAGATGCTGGTAAAACTGCAGGTAAATTTACATTAACACCAAAAACTTCTGCCGCTAAAAACTTCGAAGGAACCAAAGATGTCACTTTTGAAATTAAAGGCGAAACCGTTACTGGAACTTTGAAGATTTATGATGATAATGGAAAAGATATTACATCTACAGTTACTGGTACTAAGTATTATTATACAGGATCTCCAATCACCTTTGACAATGTAATTTTTACAGGCACAAACAGCAAAGGCGGAAAACTTGTAAAGGATAAAGATTATCAGTTAGTATATGTAGATAATACAGATGCTGGCACTGCACATGTTGCAATTGTCGGAAAAGGAAATTATGTCGGCAGTAATACAATTACAAAAGCAGATGGAACAAAACTTGACAATGTAATCGCTTCTCTTTCCTATACTATTACAGGCGCAAAATTCTCCGCAAAACATATTACTGTAAGCAATGGCGTATATGCCAGTGGACTGGTTGTTAAGCCTAACGTGTCTGTAGTTGTTAATGATGAGACTTTAGTTGAAGGTAAAGATTATGAATTATCTTACGACACTTCAAAAGCAATTAATGCAACTGAAGGAAAAACAATTAAATTTGTTGTCAAGGGTATCCATAAATATGCAGGAACAGTAGTTGATTCAGCTGCAAACGGTGATTATCTTGTCTTTGGTATCGATAAGTTTGATCTGAAGAATGCTTCCGTAACATCTGATGGTAAAACTGTAACTGTAAGAAATGGCAACGTAGTTGTACCGTCTACAGAATATACATATGAAATTAAAGACGGAAAAGTTACTGTAACTGCCACTGAAGGTAACAAAAATTATACAGGTACTATTACAACTGATGTAAACAACACATTTGTTGGTGTACCGATAATCTCTAATGTTAAAGTTGTTGGCAACAAAGCAACTGTAGTTCTTTCTGATGAAGCAGAAGGTGCATCAGGATATGACTATGTAATTTCTACATCTAAAGATCCTTCTGATAAAGATGCACGTATCGATGTTGTTAAGAATCAGGTTCAGACAACAGCTAACTTCAAATATGTTCCACAGGGAACTTACTATGCATACTGCCATGCATGGACACGCGACGAGAATGGTAAGAAAGTATTTGGTGGATGGTCTAACAGCTATGCATTCTCTGTAACAGCAATCACACCGGATACACCAGAGATTCTCAGTGTTAAGGCAAAAGGTTCTACAATCACAGTAACATATAAAGAATCTGCTAACTCTACAGGATATGACGTAGTTCTCGGAAAAGGTTCCAAGAAAGAACACGGAGAGACACGTCCATATCAGTATGGAAAATACAAAAAATTAAATGTTAAACCAGGTGTATGCAAAGCTGTATTCAAGAACGTTCCTGCAGGAACATATTATGCAGGAGTACATTCCTGGAACAGAACAGCTTCTGAAAACGATAACAAAGTATTCAGTAAGTGGTCCAATCTTGAAACAGCTAAAGTGAAATAATCCATTTGGGTAATTAATACAGATTCCTAAAAAGAAGGCTCCGGTCATTGTGACCGGAGTCTTTCTTTATCGGCAATTTTGTGCATTAAATCAACAAAATCTGTCATGGACGCTGTGAAAGTTGTGTGCTATATTGAGTATATAGGAATGCTCCAGACAGCTGTTCCTGTCTGAATCGTTCAGTTAACACTAACATACACTTTTAGGAGGGAAAAAGAATGAAGAAAACAAGCAAAAAATTACTCTCTTTTTTACTGGCGTTTGGAATGATCCTTTCCATGTTTGCAGTGACCTCTGCTACAGGTTGGGCGGCAGATGAACATGTTCCTGCATCGGCAACATTAGTTGCCTATCCGAAGCCGGCAACAGAATCCCTGGCTTCCTTATCGTCCAAAGTTTCCAGACTAAAATCAAGTAATAAGGCCGTTGTCACTGTCAAACTGTCAAAATCCACCTACGGCACTTCACAGACATACTATACGATTCTGGCAGTCCCAAAGAAAGCCGGTACAGCTACTGTTTCTTTTAAATGTCAGGGTAAAACATATAAAATAAAGGTAACTGTTAAAAAATATGTAAATCCTGTTAAATCAGTAAAGATCGGTGCAACTACTGTATCAGGTTCCAGGTTTAAATCTTCTTCCGAAACAAGTCTCAGCTATGCAAAGTTTGCCGGTAAGAAAGTAAAAACAACTGTTACTCTTGCAAAAGGATGGAAACTTGGTGAACTGTACATATATAGTGGAAATAATCCTGCGAATGGCAGTATGAAACCTGCAATTGAATATATGCAAAAAGGATGGATGCGCAGTGAATCTGTAGCAAACGGCGGCAAGATTCCGGTAGCCGGAGGTAAAGGTTTCAGAATCATGTTTACTGCAGTTAATTCTAAAACCGGTATCAGAGAATATATGACTATCATGCTTAAGTAAACGCTCAGGATTTCATTGGGAATACAGAAGAAAAATGAAAAGAAAGCATCTTCACTTTGATAAATAAAGTATAAAACAGGGCAGTCTCATCGGCAAAATTTTTGCCGGGAGGCTGCCCTGAGTATTTGTCTTATTTCACTTCTACTAATTCAATCTTGAAGTTAAGTTCCTTTCCTGCCATTTCGTGGTTTGCATCAAATGTAATGTTTTTCTCATCTTTAGCTGTCACTTTAACAGGAAATGGCTGACCGAACTGATTTGACAGGTATACCTGCTGGCCAACTGTCAAGTCTTCGGAACCTGGAAGCTGGGCGATTTCCATAGTGAAGATAGCGTTTGGATCTGCCATACCGTATGCTTCTTCAGGCATAAGGTGAACATCAATGATCTGACCAACTTCCATGTCAGCTACAGCAGCATCAAACCCTCTGATCATCTGGCCTGCACCGCAGATGAATTCCAGCGGTTCGCCACGGTCGTAAGAAGAATCAAACTGTGTTCCGTCATTGAAAGTTCCTCTGTAATGTGTGCGGCAGGTTTTTCCTACATTGCGTCCTGTAAGCGGAGGCTGTGATCCGCCACATCCACCGCATCCGCCACCACAGCTATCTCCACAGGAGTGTCCCTCCTCATGGCTGCCACAGGAATGCCCTTCTTCATGATGGTGATGGTCGCAGTTAGCTCCGGAAGACACTAATTCGCCTTTTAAATAGCTTTCAACTGCCTGATCAGTATTTCCCTGGGCTCCGGCGCATAATTCGATTCCTGCCTCTGTGAGAGCTGTCTGAGCACCACCGCCGATACCACCGCAGATCAGAACATTTACACCCTGCTCAGCAAGCAGACCTGCAAGTGCACCATGTCCTGTACCGTTAGAACCGATCACTTCACTGGAAACTACTTTGTTGTCTTCCACTTCATAAACTTTAAAAGACTCTGTTTTTCCAAAATGCTGAAAAATCTCTCCATTATCGTATGTTACTGCAATTTTCATTTGAAAAATCCTCCAAATTATTTTTTATACCCATTCAGTCCAGTATAAACTGTCTGCGACTCAAAAGCAAGGCTATTTGATCAGGTAATTCTCAATTCCATTTGCAATTCCCCGTACCATTTTTTTCTGATAAGAACTCTGCTGCATACGGCGGTCTTCGGAAGGATTACTCATATATCCCATCTCGATAATCGTTGTCGGAACTTTGCTCCAGTTATTTCCGGTCATAGAGTCTGTTTCCCAGACGTATTCTTTTCTGCATCCTGTAGCTGACACATATGCATTGAGCACAGCCTCAGAAAGAGCTTTGTTTTTTCTGTACATAGATGAAATATAAGGACTGTTTCTGGTTGTACAGATAGTCAGTGCTCCACTGATAGAGGAATTATCACTTCCATTGGCATGGATACGAATATACGCATCTGCATTTGCCTTATTTGCCACTTTTGCGCGATCAATACAGCTGAGAGCTACTTTACTGTTGGTTCTGGTCATTATTACCTTAAACCCTCTTTTCTGAAGAAGGGTTCTTAGCTGAAGGCCAATGCTCAGATTGAGCTTATATTCCTCCACACCTGTAGCAACACCCTGGGTTCCGGAAGTATCTTTCTCTTTCAGCTGGCTGGAACCAGGCCCAAGAGGTTCATAACCACTGGCAACGACAGCAGAATGCCCCGGATCCAGTACAACAACAGGAGTCCAGACACCTTTACTGTTGATCTTTCGTCCATTTACAGTCTGATTGATACGCATTCTTCCGGTCTGTTTGCCAAAATACCTGAAACGATTATGAATACGGTGCCACCCTGTAAGCATGGTACCGTCTGCAGCAAAACAGTAATAATACTTGCCGATTTTGTGCAGGTCTGTCAGCTTTTTGCCATTCTTATAATAGTATTTTTTTCCACCATAGGTTTTCCATCCGGTGAAAGTACTGCTGACAGATGCTGCCTGGACATCTGTAAAATCTACAGCAGGCAAAGCTGTGACTAAGAGAAGAATACACAAGAGCCAGATAAAACATGATTTCCTTTTCTTCATACATGACTTCCTTTCATATAGGATATTTTAAGTGATGGTTCTGTATGTTGATTATATCATAAGATTATCTGGGGATGTGGGAAAAAGTTCCTAAAAAGAAAGACTCCGGTCGTAATGACCGGAGCCTTCTTTTTAGGAATCTGTATTAATTACCCAAATGGATTATTTAACAGTAGCTTTTTTCAGGTTTGACCATGGGCTGAAGACTTTCTTTCCGTCTTCGGATGTTCTGTTGAATGCATGCATTCCAACTACCCATGTTCCCTT
>ERZ791840.1688-NODE-1688-length-10426-cov-2.534760_pt1 | contig 10426 bp, 6 predicted proteins | sample MGYA00510291_ERZ791840 | MGnify/ENA primary metagenome ERZ791840 (study PRJEB30046, sample SAMN00715256) | human gut metagenome | study: EMG produced TPA metagenomics assembly of the A metagenome-wide association study of gut microbiota in type 2... | reverse complement strand
TCTTTGAGATAACTGAGCACGTCCGTCGTGTGGTCAGCCACGGCAGCCTTCATCTTCTGCAGGTCGTCCTTGAAGTTAGTCCAAGCAGCCGGAATGTTCTGCTTGCCAGGGTCAGCCCACGAGTCAGAGTAGTGGAAGTCGATCATGATGCGCTGTCCGAGATTCTTCGCGCGCCACGCCTTTGCGAGCACATCCTGCTTGCCCGACCAGCCGTCCTGCGGATCCACCCACACGCGGAGTCGGATGGAGTTCACGCCGAGGTCGCGCAGCAGTGTCATGCAGTCCTGCTCGGCACCGCTTGCATTATAGAACTTGCTGCCAGCCTTCTCCATTTCGGTCAGCCAGCTCACGTCCGCACCCTTCGCAAAGCCTGTCATATCATACGTCGGCTTTGACTGCGGAGTTGTATTGTTTTCGTCGTCGCTGCAAGCTGAGAGTGAGAATACAGCGAGTGCAGCTAAAAGCATTATTTTTCGGAATTGATTTTTCATTGCTTTAATGTTTGGTTGTCGCAACTTGCGCAGAATACAACGGTACAAAGGTAGATAAATTTTATGTCTTTTTGTTAGTTATTAGTTACTTTTTTGTAGAAGAGGGCAGGGTAGTGTAGAGTGTAGCTTCAAAAGCCTTACGGCATCACTCCGACCGATTACTCGCACGGGTGATGCCGTAAGGCTTTTTATCGTATGTGTTATGCTTGGTGCAGCGGAGGCCAGAGACTTCCGCTACGCAGTCTGCGATACTTTTAATGCTATTCGACTTGGTGCAGCGGAGGCCAGAGACCTCCGCTACTGTTTTATATTGCGGTTTACAATCCGAGCTTGTAAACCTTCATGTTCTTAACTTCTGATTTGCCGCCTTCTGCGTACACCTTTATATTATTGTACGGAGCGGTGGGGAATACGAGGTTGGTCATTGCGATGCGACCGCCGTCGACGAACAGCTCTACGGAGCACTTGTCGACGAAGATGTCGAGGTGGTAGCTACGCTTCTCAGTTCCGCAGAGCGAGAGAGGCGCCCATGTGCCGAGAGCGAAGTCGTTCTTGTAGTTCACTACGAGATCCTGCGAGAGCTTGCCCTTCATCTCGCCCGCAGCCTCTGCGCGCTTCTCTATGGCGTGACGCTCTGCGCGCTTGCCGAAGTCGGTAAGTCCGCTTTCAGAGCGGTCCATGACGATGCGCTTCTGCTTCAGGTCGAGATAGATAACGGTGCGCTCCTCCTTGTCGTTATAGAGCGAGATGCCCACAACGTCAGAGTTCTCGGGCGTAACGTCAGCCTCCAGCTCGAATGCACCGTCGTTGCCGGCGAAGAGCTCGCGCTTGATAAACGGATTGGCGTTGTCTACGCTCACGCTGCCCAGTTCCTTTGTCTGCTTGCGCAGCTTGCGAGCCTCGTCAACGACGTTAGCCGACATGTAAACCTCGCCGTTGTTAGAGAAGAGCTTCAGTTCGCGCGGCAGAGCGTTTGCACCACGGTTCTGCTGGATAGGAGTTACGTTGGCATACTGCCAGTTGCTCATCCAGGGCACAGCCACGATGCGCTCGCCGAGGTTAGAGAATGTAACCGTTGCGTAGTGGTCCTTACCCCAGTCGAGCCACTTTACTGTAGAAGGTTTCGAGTCGCACTTGAACTCCTTGCCGTCGAATTCGCCTACGAAATACTGCGTAGCCGAACCGCCGAACACGAAGCCCGGGTTGATGTTCACGATCATGACGTACTTCTGGTTGTTCTTGTCGCCGTCAACCGGCAGCTGGAAGAAGTCGGGACACTCAAACTGGTTGGGCTGTGCGCCGAATCCCTCGCCCCACTGGCTGACATACTTCCACTGCTTGAGGTTCTTCGACTGGTAGAAGCGCATGTTTTTGTCGGCAGAGACGATCATGTACCACGACTTTGTAGGCTCGTACCAGAATATCTTCGGGTCGCGGAAGTTCTCCAAGCCGTCGAACGGTGTCACAACCGGGTTGTTCTTGTATTTGATGAAGGTGCGTCCGTTGTCCTTGCTGTAAGCCATGCACTGCACCTGCACCTGCTTGCCGTCGTGTACGGAGTGCGATGTGTAGAACGCCACGATAGTGTTCTTGCCGAAGCCAGCCGTGTTGCGAGTGTCTACCACTGTGCTGCCAGAGAAGATGTGTCCCATCGGGTCGCGCGAGATGGCTGGGTCGAGATGCTGCCAGTGTACGAGGTCGCGGCTCACAGAGTGGCCCCAGTGCATGTTGCCCCACTTAGAGCCATACGGGTTGTACTGGAAGTAGAGGTGATACTCGCCGTCCTTGTATGTCAGACCGTTCGCGTCGTTCATCCATCCGTAGAGCGGAGTGTGATGGTAGACGGGGCGGTAGTAGTCGGTGTTGCGTGTGTCGAACGTGTCGGAGAGCTTCAGCTCTTTCAGAGCCTGCGCATCCTTAGCGAGACCAACGATTTTTACGACAGCCTTCTTGCCCTTCGAAAGTTCGAATGGCACGCTGTAATCGGTCTTGCTGACAGCGAGGCGAACGTCCATCCATGTGTCAGTCTTCTTGCCGTTGTCGAGCAGCACCTGAGCCTCGGGACGATTCTCCTCGATGGGCAGTATGAGATACTTGGTAGGGTTTGTGACAGTGACGATAGCAGTATCGCCAGCGAATGTAGTCTTGATTGTTTGAGCCGAGGCTGTTGTAGAAGAAAGAGCCAGAGCTGCAAGGAAAAGTTTTGTATTCATTTGTGATATTTAGCCCCTCCCCATCCCTCCCCATCGGGGAGGGGGTTCAGGAAAATGTTATTGTTAGTATAAATATTATTGTTAGTGTAAATATTATTGTTAGTGGCTCCCCCCCCCCCGGGGGGGGGCGGGGTGGGGCTTTAGAACTTCAGACTTGCTGAGAACTCCACGGTGAACGGACGCAGATAAGAGCCGGTCATGAGCTGGTTTTTGATGCCCTTTGCCTCGTCCTTTGTGATAAGCTCTGCGCCGGCGATAGAACCCTTGGCGCCAGTCTGGTTGAGGAAGTTGACAACGGTGCAACCGAGTGAGAGTCGCTTGTTTGCCTGCCAGTTGAGTCCGCCGAAAGTCTCCCAGTGGCCGTTGAAGTAGTATGCCTCGTTGATGTTCGCATAAGTCTTTGAGAAGTAGCGGAACGAAGCCCAGAGCTTCAGTGTCGGTGTAATCATGTAGCTCGGGTCGAGCTCCAGGAGCACCTGCGGCACCTCAGCCACGATGTTGCCTGTGGCGTTGATCTTTCCCTCGTAACCGCTTGAGAACTTCGCTTGTCTCGTACTTCTTGTACGTAGGCTTCTGATAGGTGAAGAGGAAGTGGAAGTCGAAGCCCTTGAACGGGTGTGCCACAACGTCAGTCGTCCATCCCCATGTCTGTATGTCGTATGTGAGCGGTGCAGCCTTTATCTCGCCGTCGTGCTGGAGGTTGAGCGTAGAGTTGTTGTTGCTCTTCGAGATGTACGAGAAGAGCGATGTGAGGCTCAGCCACTTGTTGTTGTAGTAGATACCTGCGCGACCCAGCGGCACCGAAATCTTGTCGGTGTTAGGCATTGAAGCCGGTGCGAAGGTAGAGATGTTCGGGTGCTGCACGATATAGGTGAAGTCGCCGGTGAAGCCGAAGCTCTTTGTCAACTTGTATGTCAGCGCCGCTGTGAAGTCGTAGTTGAGCCAGTCGTACTTCATGTTTACCGGGGCAATTTTCGTGCCATCAGCTGCCGTTGTGCCAAGATAGTAGTCGGCGAAGCGTCCCACGTACTCGCCGTCGGCGTTCTTCACCGCTGCGTTCTCGCCCTTCAGACGCTGCCACTCAAGGCGTGCGCCGTAGTAAGCGTTGAGCTTCGGAGTGATGTCCCAGTCGTGAGTGAGGTAGAGCGCGAGTTTGTTCTCGTGTCCCTTGTAATACTCAGACGCGTTCTTGTTGAAGTCATAGAACACGCTTGAGGTCTTGTTGGCATCCCAAAGGCGCACGGCGTAGGAACCGTCCTCGGGCACGCTCTGGTCGTACATGGTAGTGTTAGAGCAGTAGTCGATGTCGTAGTACCACTCGTTCATGCCCACACGCAGCGTAGATGTGCTGAAGCTCTTCGAAAGCTCGGAAGTGAAGAGCAACTCGTTGATAGTGCCGGCATTGAGGCACGACATACGTGTCTGCACGTAGCGTCCGTCGTACTTCTGCTGAACACCCATTGCGTCGCTATACATATAATTATATGCGCTTGCGTTGTCGCCCTTCGTGTCGATGAGCTGCATCGGTGTCTGATAGACGAATGCGCCGCGTGCATGGTCGTAGCGCACGGATGTCTTCCAGTTGAAGCCGTCGCCGAAGCGCAGGTTGTTCAGCAGCGACACCTCCGACGAGCGGTTCTCGTCGTAGTCGTATAGCGAAGTCTGCTTCAGTTCGCCGGTGCGCATGTCGCGGTAGGTGATGTTGGCGTCCTTCGGCAGATAAGACGTGGTGCCGAGCTTGAACTTGCCGAACTCCTTAACAGAGCCGTCGCCCACGTAGATGAACGGAGCCGACTGCGTAGCGTAGTTGTACACGGGGTGCGAGTTGCTGTACTTGTACATGGCTGTCAGTTCGCCTCTGCCCTCGGCATAGCGCTTGGTGAGCGCCGCCTTGTAGATCTGCGTGCGGTCCTGATACTGCGTAGAGCGCAACTTGAATGTGCCCGGGTCGAAGTCCTGGTAGGCACTCACGCTGTAGAAGAGGTCCTTAGCCAAAGAGCCGTTGAGGTTGAGCGACATCTCCTGCAGTCCGAAGTGGTTGGTCTTGTAGTTGAGCACGCCCTGGAAGCCCTCCTTGCCGAGCTGCGTCTGCGAGTTGACGGCGTAACCGATGTTGCCGGTGGTGATGGCTGTCTCCGAAATCTTCAGCAATCCGACGTGCGAGAGGCTCGCGTCCGAACGCCATGTAGCGTTGACGGGGTGTGGATTGGTGGCGTAAGTGACGGGCAGTCCGTTCTCCAGCACGTTCACGTCGGCAGACGGCAGACCGATCTGTATCTCGCGCGGGCCGTTTGCACTTGCCGCGTTGAGCATCACGTTGCGGTCGCCCTCCTCCTTTGAGTTAGAAGACTTGGATGTACCGTTTTCTTTCTGTGCGTTTGCTGCAATCGCCATAAGAGATGCGAGCGCAATCGCTGAGAATCTTTTGTAGTTTTTGGAATACATAATGTATGAGGTTTAAGTTTTTTCGACGCTGCAAAATTATAAAGTGTTTCGTTCTGAGGATTTAAAAATACGTTCATAGGAGTTGAATTTTGTTTCATGCAACAATAGTTCAAGCTAATGAACGAAATTTCGCATTACCGCAGACAGGTAACGCTGTGCAAGAGTTTGTAGCAAGAATGTTTCATCTTTAGCAATTATGTTGCGCAATGCGATTTTTGCAAGTCTATGCAACATAATTTTTGTTCTGCTTCGCAGTTTCTGTGTAATTTTGCGGCAGAAATCAATTCACAAATCCACTAATAACTAAAAGTTTCATACGCAATGAACAATTCCAATCAAAGCAAACTGACACTCATCCCGGTGATGATTGCCTTCTTCACTATGGGCTTCGTCGACCTGGTCGGTGCGGTTTCAAACAACATGCAGGAAGACTTCGGACTCTCCGACTCGGCTGCCAACTTCTTCCCGTCGCTCGTGTTCTTCTGGTTCCTCATCTTCTCGGTGCCTACGGGCATGCTCATGAATAAGATAGGTAGAAAGAAGACCGTGCTGCTCTCAGTAGTAATCACGACATTGGCTGTGTTCCTGCCGCTCTTCGACAGCTTTATGCCTACAAAGGAGAGTCAGCTCTGGCTGATGTACATCTCGTTCTCGCTGCTCGGCATAGGCAACGCCATCATGCAGACCGGCATCAATCCGCTCGTGACGATGCTCGTTAAGGGCCATTTGGCTTCTACGCTCACCTTCGGACAGTTCGTCAAGGCTATCGCTTCGTTCATCGCTCCGCTCATCGCTGCTTGGGGCGCTACCACTACAGCTCCTATCCTCGGACTCAGTTGGCGCATCCTCTTCCTCCTTTTCTTCGTGATAGGTATGGTGGCTACGCTGTGGCTCGGCATGACACACATCGAGGAAGAACCCATCGAAGACAAGGCGTCGGGCTTCGCCGACTGTCTGAAGATGCTCGGTTCGCCGATTATCCTGCTCTCGTTCATCGGCATCATGTGCCACGTGGGTATCGACGTAGGTACAAACGCCGTTGCACCGAAAGTGTTGTTCGAGCGTCTTGGCGGTGCCGGCGACTCGCTCAGCCAGTTCGAGTACGCTACGTCAATCTATTTCGCATTCCGTACGCTCGGATGTTTCACCGGCTCAATCCTTATGCGCAAGCTAAATATCCGCACCTTCTTCACAATCATCGTGCTCATGATGGCACTCGCTATGGTGGGCTTCGTGTTCGGCACGGCTAAATGGGAACTTTGGGTAGCTATCGCTCTCGTAGGCTACGGCAACTCTAACGTCTTCTCCATCGTCTTCTCGCAGGCTATGCTCTCTGCGCCGGAGAAGAAGAACGAGGTTTCGGGCCTTATGATCATGGGTCTGTTCGGCGGTACCGTGTTCCCCCTCCTCATGGGCTTCGCCAGCGACGCCGCAAAGGCTGCCGGCGCTCAGTATCCGCAGGTTTGGGCTGCTGCTGTGATGGCTATCGGCGTGCTCTATCTGCTCAGCTATATACCGAGGGTGAAGCAGAACTAAAGCCCAAAGCCCTCCCAACCCTCAAGCCCCTCCCAACCCTCCCCGTCGGGGAGGGCTTAGTTAGCCTAAAAAGGCTTAGAAATGCTTAGAAAGGCTTAGTTTTCCTTGGCTTAGAAAGGCTTAAGAAGGCTTAGAAAGGCTTAAACGCTGCCTTAGCTCGGCTTATTCAAAAAAAACAATAACTAAAAACAATAAAACAATGGAAAAGAAATATGTAGTAGGACTCGGCGAGGCACTCTGGGACGTGCTTCCTGAAGGTAAGAAACTTGGTGGTGCACCGGCTAACTTCGCGTTCCACGCCGGTCAGTTCGGCTTGAACTCAATCGCTGTGAGCGCTCTCGGCGAGGACAAACTCGCTGACGAGACCGTGCAGCAGCTCGAGGAGAAGGGCTTGCAGTATTGCATGCCGCGCGTGCCTTACCCAACCGGCACCGTGCAGGTGAAGCTCGACGACGAGGGCATACCTACATACGACATAAAGGAGAACGTGGCGTGGGATAATATCCCGTTCACCGACGAGGTGAAGGCTATCGCCGAGAACACAAAGGCTGTGTGCTGGGGCTCGCTCGCTCAGCGCAACGTGGTGAGCCGCGAGACAATCTACAAGTTCCTCGACGCTACACCTGCCGACTGCATGAAGATATTCGACATCAACCTACGCCAGGACTTCTACACAAAGGATGTTATCTGTGAGAGCATGAAGCGCTGCAACGTTCTTAAGATCAACGACGAGGAGCTTGTGCTCATCGGCAGAATGTTCGGCTATCCGGGCTTGGACATCGAGAACAAGTGCTGGCTCATCCTTGGCAAGTACGACCTCGATATGCTCGTGCTCACCTGCGGCGTAAACGGCTCGTACGTGTTCACACCAGGCGAGATGTCGTTCCAGCCCACACCGAAGGTTGAGGTAGCTGACACCGTTGGCGCAGGCGACTCGTTCACGGGCACCTTCTGTGCTTCTATACTCGCCGGAATGACGGTGGCTGAGGCTCACGAGCGCGCAGTGAGAGTGAGTGCATACGTCTGTACGCAGAACGGCGCAATGCCCGTACTGCCTGAGGAGGTGAAGTAAAGCTCCTCTCAAAATTTGTTGTTAGAGTTAGAAGCCGGAGGCATCGTTGTCTCCGGCTTTTTCGGTTATATATTTTATGTATTGGCGTTGCGTTTCAGATTAAAGCAGTAACTTTGCAGCTAAATAGGAGGTATGGGCATCTTGCCCATACCACGCACCCATACCACGCACCCACAAACGCTTTTAAAAGTAAAAAAGTAAAGAAGTAAAAGTATATGAAATCAATAAGCCGCATCCTTAAAGGCAACCCTACAGTGACAGAGAGCACGGTCTATTACGTGCTCGTCATCTGTTGCATATCTCACTTTCTGAACGACATGATACAGTCAATCATTCCGTCTATCTATCCTATCCTCAAGGACAAGTTCGACTTCTCGTTCGCGCAGATAGGTATCATAACGCTCGTCTTTCAGATGACATCCTCCATTCTGCAGCCCTTCACCGGACTGTCTGCCGACCGCCATCCGCGCCCCTATGCGCTCTCCGTCGGCATGTGCTTCACGCTCGCCGGACTGCTCATGCTTGCGTTCGCCGAGAACTATCTGCTCATACTGCTGGCTGTGAGCGTCGTGGGCTTTGGCTCGTCCATGTTCCACCCTACGGCGTCGCGCGTGGCGCAACTGGCGTCGGGCGGCAAGAAGAGTCTTGCGCAGTCTATCTTTCAGGTGGGCGGCAACGGCGGTTCGGCGCTCGGTCCGTTGCTCGCAGCGCTCATCATCCTGCCCTTCGGACAGCACGCCATATCGTGGTTCGCCATAGCCGCCCTGCTCGCAGCACTCATCATGGTGCGCCTCGGAGCGTGGTATAAAGCCCGCCTGCAGTACGCCGTGAAGCATCCGCGCAAGGCGGAAGTGCTGAACACGCACATCTCCCGACGCGCAAAGTATGGCGCATTGCTCATACTCATCCTGCTCGTCTTCTCGAAATACTTCTACACATCCTGCATCACGAGCTACTTCACGTTCTACCTCATCGACAAGTTCGGCGTCTCGGTGCAGGCTTCACAGATATGCCTCTTCGTGTTCCTCGCCGCCTTCGCCATCGGCACGCTCGCCGGCGGCGTGTTCGGCGACCGCTTCGGACGCAAGTACGTGATATGGTTCTCCATCCTCGGTGCAGCCCCCTTCGCCTTGGTGTTGCCGTTTGTAGATAGCCTGTGGCTCACGGTGGTCACGGCGTTCATGTCAGGACTTGTCATAGCTTCGGCGTTCTCCTCCATCGTGGTGTATGCCACCGACCTCATGCCCGACAAAGTAGGACTCATCGCCGGCATCTTCTTCGGTCTTATGTTCGGACTGGGTGGCATCGGTTCGGCGTTCTTCGGATGGCTCGCCGACAAGACCAGCGTCGAATTCATCTTCAAGGTAAGCGCATTCCTGCCGCTGCTCGGCATCATCGCCGGACTGCTGCCCGATACGCAGAAGAAGTAGTGCTTTTAAACTCCCCAATACACTTTTCCTATATTTTTGATGCTTCAAAAATACACTTTTCCTATAAAACCCGTAAATGCAGTAAATAGACGATGAAAAAGACAATACCAGTTATAGGTATGGCGTGCGTCGTCTGCGCCGCCAACGTAGAGAATACACTCCGTAAGTTGCGGGGCGTCAACTCGGCTACAGTAACTCTGTCTACACGCACGGTGCTTGTAGACTACGACCCAGACGTGATTACGCTCGACGATATGAAGCGCGAGGTGAGCAACGCCGGCTACGACCTCGTGGTGGAGAACGACCGCAACGCCGAGGAGATTAACCGCCGTGAATACACGCTGTTGCGCCGCCGTACGCTGCTTTCGTGGCTGTTCGCCGCGCTCACGATGTACTTCGGCATGAACGGCGACGGAGCGTTCAACAACCAAATCTGCCTCATACTCGCTCTCTTAAACATGTTCTACTGCGGCAGACGCTTCTATGTGTCGGCGGCAAAACAGATAACGCATCGCACGGCGAACATGGACTCGCTCGTGGCGCTGAGCACGCTCATAGCGTTCCTCTTCAGCACGTTCAACACGTTCTTCGGCGAGGCGGTATGGGGCGCACGCGGCATAGAGTGGCACACCTACTTCGACGCTTCGGTGATGATAATCACGTTCGTGCTTACAGGTCGCTGCCTTGAGGAGAAAGCGAAAGACAGCACGGCGAGCAGCATACGCCAGCTCATGGGTATGCAGCCCAAGACAGCGCGCATCGTGACGCACGAGAAGATGGAAGGCACCGACGACTATCGCATGGAGGAGGTGCCTATCTCTACGATTCAGATAGGCGACACGATAGAGGTGCGCGCCGGAGAGAAAATTCCGGTGGACGGTGTGGTGTGTGCGGCAGAGAGTTTTATGACTGCCGATGCGGCGTATGTCGACGAGGCTATGATAAGCGGCGAACCTACACCGGCTATGAAGAAAGCTGGCGACACCGTGCTCGCCGGAACCATACCGAGCCAGGGCAAACTGCGTATGCGTGCGCGACAGATTGGCGAGAACACCGCCCTTGCTCACATCATACGCATGGTGCAGGAGGCGCAGGGCAGCAAGGCTCCCGTGCAGCGCATCGTAGACCGAGCCGCACGGGTGTTCGTGCCGACGGTGGCTGCGATCGCTCTGCTCACGTTCTGCGTGTGGTGGGCTGTAGGAGGCAACGCCGCACTGCCACACGCTATTCTCTCGGCTG
>ERZ791840.1672-NODE-1672-length-10510-cov-3.413773_pt1 | contig 10510 bp, 4 predicted proteins | sample MGYA00510291_ERZ791840 | MGnify/ENA primary metagenome ERZ791840 (study PRJEB30046, sample SAMN00715256) | human gut metagenome | study: EMG produced TPA metagenomics assembly of the A metagenome-wide association study of gut microbiota in type 2... | reverse complement strand
TGATGCCCCATGGAGTGGCTATCTGGTACGTAAGAGGGTAGATCCATCTGCAAATCCCAAAGAAGGCAGTGGAGATTATAAAAATCGTCATGGTGCACTATGTCGTTTGGCAGAAATCTATTTAAGTTATGCTGAGGCGTTGAATGAATATAGCATTGAGAAGGGCACTTATACTGCTAATCAAAAAGAGATTCTGAAATATGTCAATTTGATTCGTGAGCGTGCGGGTATTCCCGAATATAGTGTTTCAGCTGAAGAAGGCAAGATAACAGCCCCATCAGATCCTGTAGAAATGCGCGAGTTAATTCGTCAAGAAAGGCGTGTGGAATTGAATTGTGAATCTGGACTTCGTTTTAATGATCTGCGTCGCTGGAAATTAGCCGAGAAAGTATTGGATGGTGATTTTTATGGCATGAATGCTTATATTAAAGTATCCGATGCGGACTATAGAAATAAATATTATACTCGTACAGTATATCAGACACGTAAATTTATAAGCTATTGGTGGCCTATTCCACAGGACGATATTGATAAGAATTGGAATTTGGTACAAACTCCTGACTGGACCGTCGGGAACCAATAAATAGTTATAATATTAATACATTGAATATAGATATGAAAAACGGATATATATTTAAGAAGAACCTTTTACGGTTCTTCTTCCTGACACTCGCTTCGTGTTTCATAGTAGCATGCAATGATGATGACGATGCTACTAATTCGCTCGACAATCGTACAAGTTTAGTTCTTACTCCTTCTGATTATGAAATAGAACTCAAGGAAGATACCCCAGATGAGGTTGCATTGACGTTAAACTGGACGGAAGCTGACCCAATAGGCTCTGACTATTATATTTCCTATCTTTATAAAATGGATCTGGAAAATAACAGTTTTGGAACAAACACAATGATAAGGGAGTATATTGATGATGATTTTTCTAAAAGTTATACTCATAAAGAATTGCAGAGTTTATTGGTGTCAAAGTGGAAGCAGCAGCCTGGTGATTTAGTAAAGTTACAAGCCCGTATTATCGGTTCTGTAGAAGGGCCTAAGTTTGTAAAACCGGAAGTTTCTACAGTTACTATAAAAGTAAAGATGTATTCTGAAAAGACTTTTGTAGCAGACCATCTTTATATGTCAGGCACAGCTGTTGATGGTGAAGATCTTGAAATCTTGCCAATGGAAAGTCAGCCGAAGCGTTATGTTTCCATTTGTGACTTGAAGGCAGGTAATCTTCACTTCCCGATTGTTTGGAAAGATGAAAATAAGATTAATGCCATCTCACCAGTTGCTGCAGAACAACAGATTACTGATGGAGCAATGGAAGCTAAAATTAAGGGGATAGATAATGCTGGATATTGGGTGATTCCTGAAGATGGGCGGTATCGTGTAGTGGTAGATTTTGAAACACGTACCGTTACTATAGGTTTGGCTAGTAATTTTATAGAAGCTGATAAAATCTATATTGCCGGAACTTGTGTTAGCGCAGATGTAGAGATGACTCGCACGATAGAAGATGAAAATCAATATGCGTTCCATGCAGAACTGCAACCAGGTACTATTTATTTCCCGATCTTGTTTAATGGACAGAAAGATATGGCTATTGCTCCGGAAGAATCAGGCGATTTTACAGATGGTACAGCAATGAATATCTCGACAATGAGTCCGGAAACAGCTGCGCTTGGTTATCATTGGAATATTAAGATTGCGGGTGTCTATCGTATTGTGATTAACATAAATACTAAAAAGGTTACGATTTACTCCCCCGAAACAGATCCTAAACCCATGGTTGTTTCGTGGATATGGAACAATAATACGGTGACTACCACTATTGAAAGAGTCTTTATTTGGGGACCATACGATGGATGGGCTAAAGATGGCACTGGTGATACAGGATTCACTATGGCTCATTCTATGACACCTAGTTTGGCAAATCCTTATTTGTTTATATACAAAGGAGCGGAGTTACCCAGAAAGAATTCCATTAAAGACAAAGATGGAAATGCACATCCGGGTGGATTGAACTTTAAAGTCGGACCGCAAAGTGCCGGTTGCTATACTTTTGGTTCAACAGCAGATGCCATCAGAGGATCTTATGACGGTTGCCTTGATATTGCAGAGAGTGACTACAATCAGAAACAGACTGTAGTCGGAGGGCAATCTCACAACCGCTATGCCTTCTTTAGTGTACCTGTAGGAGTTAATTACATAGAATTAGATATTAAAGAACTGACAGTCTTCTTTGATAAGAGATAATCAAGCAGGATAAAATTAAGAGTGCTATATCAATCTCGTGATTTTTATATGAATAAAGAGAACAATGATATAGCACTCTTTAAAAAAACAATTAGTAGTATGGTTGTAAGAAAGATTAGTTATTATAGAGTAATTGTGTCTCTTTGTCTGTTTATGTTCCTTTTATCTCCTGTTTTCGGAGACGAGAATTCAGCCGTTTCATTTGATAAGGAACTACCGGAGAATAACATAGTTACGATTCAGCCTGATTCTTTGCGTATTCTTCATAACCCGCTTACAGGATGGGTGCTCTATGCAAGTATGGGAGTGGATGCTGCGGATTTTTGGGCACAGTATGACCATATGTATATTCCTGAATTAGGACACAATGTTAGTGTGACAGATTATGCTCATACGCTTTATATTCGCGCTAGTTGGACAGATTTTAATCCACAGGAAGATGTATATGGTTGGAAAATTGATTCTAATTTGAGAGCATATATTGAAGGAGCTTATCAGCGAAATATGCGCTTGGCATTTCGTGTTGTAGTTGACAGTCGTGATAAGAGAACAGAATTTACTCCTCAATTTGTAAAAGATGCCGGTGCAAAAGGATTTATGAATAAAGGTAAATGGTCACCTTATTCTGACGATTCAGTTTTTCAGAAGTACTATACTAAATTTGTGAAGGCCCTGGCTAAAGATTTCAACGATCCTTCGAAAGTTGAATTTATAGATGGATTCGGACTTGGGAAATGGGGAGAATATCATACAATGATTTATTCAACAGGTGATGATACTCCAAAGAAAGCAGTTTTCGATTGGGTGACAGATATATATTCTCAAGCTTTTGATAAAGTTCCAGTAGTAATTAACTACCATAGATGGATTGGTGCGGGAAAAGATTGGGTAGATGATGAACATTTTGCTGCTGACAGTGAAGAAATGTTGGAAGAAGCAATCAAAAAAGGATATTCATTGCGTCATGATGCATTTGGCATGACAACCTATTATGGCAGTTGGGAACGTAGGTTTGCAGAAAAATATCGTAATATATGCCCTATTATTATGGAAGGTGGCTGGATTGTCAAATCACATAGTTATTGGCAGGATCCTAGAGGATATCGCAAGGATTCACACGAGGACGTAAGACGCGGTGAGTTTGATGACAGCAAAGAGGCACATGTCAATATGATGGATTTCCGTTTTGGCGATACAGAGTCCTGGTTTAAAGATGCTTTTGATTTAGTACGCCGATTCCTTCGGGAAGGCGGGTATAGGCTCTATCCCAGTGAAATCTCTTTGCCGTTAGAAGTCTCTAAAAAAACAACGCCGACTATTAAACATTGCTGGAACAATTTGGGATGGGGGTACTGTCCTACTAATATTCCGCAATGGAACCAAAAATATAAAGTAGCTTTCGCTTTGCTCGATTCTGAAACGAATGAGGTGCGATATACATTTGTGGATACGAATACTGATTTATCGAAGTGGATAAAAGGAAGTCCCGCTGAATATGTATTTGAGCCGGATATGTCCAAAGTTGAAACGGGTATTTATGTTTGGGCTGTGGGCTTGGTTGACCGGAGTAATAAAGATCTCATAGGGCTGGATATTGCCGCCAAAGGGGATATATTGGATTCGGGCTGGTTAAAATTGTCGAAAGTAAGTATAAAAAAATAAGAGCTATAGGTATGAAGATTAATTTTCAAAATATGTGCAGTTTGAGAAAAATAAGTTGTGGGCTTATTTTTTCTATGGCTATATCATTAGTCGCTTGCGGTAGTGATAATGATGAAGAAGGAGGTGATAATGGTGATGATGGTTTGGTAGAAGATACTTCTATTCCTGGAAACAGCATTGTCACGGTAAAGCAGAATCGAAATATCATTTTGCATAATCCTCTTTCCGGATGGGTATTATATGCGGGTATTGGTGATGGTTTATCTTCCACATTCTGGCAGGATTATGATAATTTCCCGTCATCGGAAGGCACTGTAAAGGTCTCTGATTATGCAAATACCTTATACCTTCGTGGTGCTTGGGCTGATTTTAATCCTGAAGAAGGAAAATATGCATGGAACTCCGATTGTGATACCCCTTCGGCTAAGCGACTGAAGATGTTGATAGAGGGAGCTAAGCAAAGAAATATGAAATTGGCCTTTACTTTTGTGGTGGATAGCCGTGATAAGCACTATAATTTTACTCCGAATTTTGTAAAAGAGGCTGGCGCGAAAGGATATGAAACACAAACTGGTTCAGTAAAAGTATGGTCTCCCTATCCGGATGATCCTATTTTCCAGAAATATTATGAGAAATTTATCAGGGCTTTGGCTAAGGATTTTAATGATCCCGACAAAGTACAGTTTGTAAGTGGTTCAGGATTTGGAAAATGGGGAGAGTATCATAGTGTATGGTACTATCAGGTGCGTGAGTTGGGAAAACCGGAGCTGCCGACTCGTGAGGCTGTTTTCGATTGGGTGACAGATTTATATTCTCAAGTATTTGATAAAGTTCCTGTGTTTGTAAATTATCATCGTTGGATAGGTACAAGTAAAGAATGGGACGGCAATAACTATGATAAAGATACTGAAAGATTAATAGGAAAAGCAGTAGCTAAAGGATATTCATTACGTCACGATGCGTTTGGTATGAAAACTTATTATTCTACTTGGGAACGCAATTTTATAGCCAAGTGGAAGTATCTCGTTCCTGTAGTAATGGAAGGTGGCTGGGTGAAAAATTCTCATGGAAACTCGATTCTGGGAGATGGATATGCTAATTATGCAGAAGTACGTCAAGGTGAGTTTGATGAGGCTAAAACAGCTTGCGTCAATATGATGGATTTACGCTATAATTCAGACTTTCATAATGGAGAAGCTTATTCATGGTTTAATGAAGCTTTCCAATTAGTTAAACAATTCTGTACAGAAGGAAGCTACCGTTTATTTCCGGACAGGATTTCTTTGCCTACAACTATCTCTAATGGTAAACAGATTGAAATAGCCCATCGTTGGAATAATTTTGGTTGGGGATATTGTCCGACAAATATTCCCCAGTGGAAGAATAAATATAAAGTAGCTTTTGCTTTATTGGACACCAAGAATGATAAACCGAAGTATGTATTTGTTGATGGAGAACCGGAAGCTTGTGATTGGGTGAAAGGTACGGCTAAATCATATACGTTTACAACCCGGGTTGAAGGTGTGGAGGCAGGTAAATACATGTGGGCTGTTGGTATTGTTGACACGGCAAAGCAGAATGAGATTGGAATTCACCTTGCTGTGAAGAACAATGTAACATCTGCTGGCTGGTTGAAATTATTTGAAGTTACCGCTCGGTAAGTCATAGTCAATTGCTACGAGATACATTAATTGTTGGAAATGAATGTATTGGCAGGTCATAGTTCTCCGGCTCGTTGGGCATATATCTCCAATGAACTGATTGTAAGTGTCTGGTACTTAGCTAAATGATAAGTGCATGGAATGGCTGGAATAAGTATCTGCTTACGTATTGCCTGATATACATCTGAAAACTAGAAATAATAATTAACTGACGAAAACATTGATGAGAAAAAAAGTTTTGATTTTGGGATTGTGCCTATTGGGAGTCACACATTCTCTTTCGTCAAAAGATAAAAAGAGTATTCCTTTGTATAAGGATGCCAAAGCTCCAATTGAAAAACGTATTGATGATTTAATATCGCGTATGACATTGGAGGAAAAGATTTTGCAGCTAAACCAATATACATTGGGACGAAATAACAATGTGAATAATGTTGGCGAAGAAGTGAAAAAAGTACCGTCAGAGATTGGTTCTTTGATTTACTTTGATATAAATCCAGAGTTGCGTAATAGTATGCAGAAAAAAGCGATGGAAGAATCTCGTTTGGGCATTCCCATCATTTTTGGCTACGATGCTATTCATGGATTTCGCACCATATATCCTATTTCGTTGGGGCAGGCCTGTTCATGGAATCCGGGATTGGTAGAACAGGCATGTGCGGTATCTGCACAAGAAGCCCGCATGTCTGGGGTTGATTGGACTTTTTCTCCCATGATCGACGTGGCACGTGATCCTCGATGGGGACGTGTAGCCGAAGGATATGGTGAAGATCCTTATACAAATGGAGTGTTTGCCGCTGCTTCGGTGTGTGGGTATCAGGGAGATGATATGTCAGCAGAGAACCGTATGGCTGCTTGTCTGAAACACTATGTAGGTTATGGTGCTTCGGAGGCTGGGCGAGATTATGTTTATACCGAAATTTCAGCTCAAACTCTTTGGGATACTTATCTACTGCCTTATGAGATGGGGGTGAAGGCTGGTGCGGCCACTTTGATGAGTTCTTTCAATGACATCAGTGGAGTACCCGGGTCAGCTAATCCTTATATTATGACCGAGATATTAAAGAAACGCTGGAAACATGACGGGTTTATTGTGTCTGACTGGGGGGCTGTGGAGCAGTTAAAGAATCAGGGATTAGCCACTACAAAGAAAGATGCTGCTCGGTATGCTTTTAATGCGGGGCTTGAAATGGATATGATGTCTCATGCCTACGATCGTCATCTGAAAGAGCTTGTAGAGGAAGGTAAGGTAACAATGGCACAAGTTGACGAATCAGTCCGTCGAGTATTGCGTGTAAAATTCCGTTTGGGTTTGTTCGAACGTCCTTATACTCCGGTTACCAATGAGAAGGATCGTTTTTTCCGTCCGCAAAGTATGGCTGTGGCCGCTCAACTGGCAGCAGAATCAATGGTGTTGTTGAAAAATAACAATCAGATATTACCACTTACAAACAAAAAGAAGATTGCCGTAGTAGGTCCAATGGCAAAAAATGGTTGGGACTTATTGGGTTCCTGGTGCGGACATGGAAAAGATACGGATGTGGAAATGCTCTATGATGGGTTGACTGCCGAGTTTGGAGGAGATGCCGAATTACGTTATGCAATGGGATGCAAACCGCAGGGCAATGACCGTTCAGGTTTTGCTGGTGCATTGGACGTTGCTCGTTGGTCTGATGTAGTCATTGTTTGTTTGGGCGAGATGCTTACCTGGAGTGGTGAGAATGCTTCCCGTTCTACGATTGCTTTGCCACAGATTCAGGAAGAATTGGTGAAAGAACTAAAGGAGGCTGGTAAACCTATTATATTGGTGCTTTCTAATGGACGTCCCTTGGAGTTAAATCGCATGGAACCTCTTTGTGATGCTATATTGGAGATATGGCAACCGGGAATAAATGGTGCGCGTTCAATGGCAGGAATTTTATCCGGACGTATCACCCCTTCCGGTAAACTAGCCATGACGTTCCCTTATTCCACAGGACAAATTCCTATTTATTATAATCGCCGCAAGAGCGGACGCGGACATCAGGGATTTTATAAAGATATAACAAGCGATCCGTTATATCCGTTCGGGCATGGATTAAGTTATACCGAATTTAAGTATGGCACTGTTACCCCTTCTGCTACTAAGGTGAAGCGCGGCGATAAACTGTCGGCAGAAGTGACTGTCACCAACACCGGTGCCCGCGACGGAGCAGAGACTGTTCATTGGTTTATTTCCGATCCTTATTGCTCTATCACCCGTCCGGTGAAAGAACTGAAACACTTTGAGAAACAACTTATCAAAGCCGGAGAAACGAAGACTTTCCGTTTCGACATCGACCTGGAACGTGATTTCGGTTTTGTCAATGAGGATGGTAAACGCTTCCTTGAAGCCGGCGAATATCATATTCTGGTACAAGGACAGACCGTTAAAATAGAACTGATAGACTAAAAATGTAAAGAACAAAAGTGTGTGAAGAGCTGATAGCTAAGTTGGTTTTTTACACATGCTATATTAACACAGAATCACCATGAAAAAGAAAATAGGAGGCATAGGTTTATGTATGCTATGGAGCATATTAACCTGTGCACAGACAATCACTCCCCAAGCCGAACAACGTGCGAAGGACATTGTATCAAAAATGACTTTGCAAGAGAAAATAGAGTATATCTCCGGATATACCAGTTTTTCTCTGCGTGCCATTCCCCGTTTGGGAATACCTGAAATCAAGTTGGCTGACGGGCCGCAGGGAATTCGTAATCATGCTCCCAAGAGCACTTTATATCCTTCCGGAATACTTTCCGCTTCTACTTGGAACCGGGAATTACTTTATAAGTTAGGGCAAGGCTTGGGACAGGACGCCAAGGCAAGAGGAGTTAATATTCTGCTTGGTCCGGGCGTGAATATCTATCGTGCTCCATTGTGCGGCCGTAACTTTGAATATTTCGGTGAAGACCCTTACTTGACAGGTGAAACGGCGAAACAGTATATCCTGGGAGTACAATCGGAAGGAGTCATTGCTACAATCAAACACTTTGCTGCCAACAACCAGGAATGGAGCCGCCACCATGCCAGCTCTGACATAGACGAACGTACTTTGCAGGAAATCTATTTCCCGGCTTTCCGAAAAGCTGTACAGGAAGCCAATGTCGGTGCCGTAATGAACAGCTACAATCTGTTGAACGGTGTCCATGCCACCGAACATAAATGGTTGAATATTGATGTCTTGCGCAATCTTTGGGGCTTCAAAGGTATTCTGATGTCGGACTGGACTTCTGTATATTCCGCCGTAGGCGCTGCTAACGCCGGACTTGACCTCGAAATGCCGAAAGGACGTTTTATGAATTTGGAGAATCTGTTGCCTGCTATCAAAGCCGGCACAGTGACAGAAGAAACCATCAACCTGAAAGTACAACACATCCTGCAAACTTTGATTGCTTATGGTATGCTGGATAAGGAACAGAAAGACAGCAACATCGCAGAGGATAATCCTTTCTCCCGCCAGACAGCTTTAGAACTGGCACGCGAGGGAGTAGTATTGTTGAAGAATGAAGCAAACTTGCTCCCGTTGAAAGGAAAAACAGCCGTAATGGGTCCTAATGCAGATTTGATACCTACCGGTGGCGGCAGTGGTTTTGTCACTCCTTTTTCTACCATTTCAGTGGCTCAAGGCTTGAAAGAATTGAAGAAAAAGAATCTGTTACTATTGACGGATGATGTGATTTATGAAGATATTGTCCATGAGTTTTATACTGATGCTAATCGTCAGATGAAAGGCTTCAAAGCTGAATACTTTAAAAACAAGACCCTTTCGGGACAGCCGGAAGTAATACGCACGGAATCCTCTGTTGATTATGACTGGGGATATGGAGCACCTTTGGACGGCTTTCCGACAGATGGATTCTCTGTCCGTTGGACAGCCTGCTACATGCCACAAACTGACGGGCAGTTGAAACTTCATATCGGTGGTGATGACGGTTATCGTCTGTTTGTGAATGACAAGCATATTACAGGAGATTGGGGAAATCATTCATACTCTAGCCGTGAAGTTGAACTGCCGGTTGAGGGTGGTAAGGAATACCGTTTCCGGATTGAATTCTTTGATAATATTTCTTCGGCCATCATTCGTTTTAATGCTTATAGCCTTAATGAGGCGAAACTTCGTCAAGGATTGGCAAAGGTGGATAATGTTGTGTTCTGCACAGGTTTCAATAGTAATACCGAAGGCGAAGGCTTTGACCGTCCGTTTGCCTTGCTTCGCTATCAGGAATTGTTTATCAAGAAGATTGCGTCTATGCATCCCAATGTTGTGGTTGTACTGAACGCCGGTGGCGGTGTGGATTTCACCAACTGGTATGATGCTGCAAAAGCGATTCTTATGGCCTGGTATCCGGGGCAGGAAGGCGGTCAGGCAATTGCTGAAATCCTGACCGGTAAGATTTCTCCAAGCGGAAAGCTACCGATTTCTATCGAGCGGAAATGGGAAGATAATCCGGTGCACGGCAGTTATTACGAGAACTTAAAGGCGGAGATTAAGCGTGTAGACTATTCCGAAGGTGTCTTTGTCGGTTATCGTGGATACGACCGTTCGGGAAAAGAACCTTTCTATCCGTTTGGCTACGGTTTGTCCTATACTACTTTCGCTTATAGTAATATGGCTGCGGAGAAAACGGGTGAGCATCAGGTTACCGTTAGCTTTGATATAGAGAATACAGGTAAGATGGATGCTTCGGAGGTGGCACAAGTGTATGTGCATGATGTACAGTCTTCTGTTCCCCGTCCGTTGAAAGAACTGAAAGGATATGAAAAGGTATTCTTGAAGAAAGGGGAGAAGAAGCGGATTTCTGTTGTGCTGAATGAGGATGCATTCGCTTATTACGATATGAATCAGCACCGCTTTGTAGTGGAAAAAGGCAAGTTTGAGATTCTTGTAGGGCCGGCTTCTAATCAA
>ERZ791840.1651-NODE-1651-length-10586-cov-2.893457_pt1 | contig 10586 bp, 8 predicted proteins | sample MGYA00510291_ERZ791840 | MGnify/ENA primary metagenome ERZ791840 (study PRJEB30046, sample SAMN00715256) | human gut metagenome | study: EMG produced TPA metagenomics assembly of the A metagenome-wide association study of gut microbiota in type 2... | reverse complement strand
TAAAAAATGTGTAATTATAGAAAGCAGGTTAATATTTTATGGAAGAAAAAGTAACAAAATGTAGTGTATCAAAGAAATGCGGAAGCTGCCAGTATCAGGGTGTTCCTTATAAAGAACAGCTTGCCGCCAAGCAGAAAAGGATGAAGAAGCTTCTTGGAAAGTTTGCAAATGTAAAACCAATCATTGGAATGGATGATCCCTTTTATTATAGAAATAAAGTTCATGCAGTATTTGACAGGGATAAAAAAGGTAATATTATCTGTGGAACCTACGAAGCGAAAACACATAAGGTTGTTCCGATAGAAGAGTGCATGATCGAGGATAAGATCAGTCAGGAAATCATCCGTACAATTCGGGATATGCTGAAATCTTTTAGAATCAAAACATATGATGAGGACACAGGATATGGACTTTTGCGCCATGTGCTGGTGAAAAGAGGGTTTTCCACAGATGAGATCATGGTGGTTCTTGTGATTGGTTCCCCGATCTTTCCTTCAAAAAATAATTTTGTGAAAGCTCTGAGAAAGAAATACCCACAGATTACAACAGTTGTGCTTAACGTCAATGATAAGAAGACCAGTATGGTACTGGGTGAGCGTGATATCGTCATTTATGGAAAAGGATATATCCGGGATACGCTCTGCGGATGTACATTCCGCATTTCTCCGCAGTCTTTTTATCAGGTAAATCCTGTACAGACAGAAATTCTGTATAAGACAGCAATTGAATATGCGGGGCTTGGACGAAAAGAAACAGTGATAGATGCATACTGCGGAATAGGAACAATCGGACTTGTAGCCGCAAAGCGGGCAAAGAATGTCATTGGTGTGGAATTAAATCCGGATGCAGTCCGCGATGCCAGAATCAATGCAAAGGAAAATAAGATTACAAATGCACGTTTCTATCAGGGAGATGCAGGAGAATTTATGGAAAACATGGCAGAAAACGGAGAACATGCAGATGTTGTGTTTATGGATCCGCCACGTACCGGCAGTGATAAAAAGTTTATGTCCTCTGTTATCAAACTGAATCCATCAAGAATCGTATATATCTCCTGTGGACCGGAAACACTGGCAAGAGATCTGGAGTATTTGACAAAACATGGCTATGATGTGAGAAAAATACAGCCGGTAGATATGTTCAGTTTTACAGACCATTGTGAAAATATTTGTCTTTTGACGAAAAAATTTGAGAAACAGACGAAAAATCAAAACGAATACAAATACTAAAAGAATATAAAAAAGAAAAGGTAGGTTTCATGGAAATAAGAAAAGCATCAGTGCAGGATCTTGGGCAGATCATGCAAGTTTATGATAAAGCCCGCAAATTTATGAGAGAAAATGGCAATGCAGAACAGTGGGGTGAAGATTACCCCTCAGCAGAACTGATAGAGCATGATATTGATAAAATGTATCTGTGCATGTCAGAAGGGCGGATTGCCTGTGTTTTCTATTATGCGGCGGAAGAAGATGAAGATTATAAAGAAATTAATGGAAAATGGCTGAATGAAGAACCCTATGGAGTAGTTCACAGGGTAGCGTCCACAGGAATAGTAAGAGGAGCCGCATCATTCTGTCTGGACTGGGCCTATGCTCAGACACAGAATCTCCGTATGGATACATACAGCGATAACATCCCCATGCAGAAACTTCTGGAAAAATGCGGATTTCAGTACTGTGGTTCATTTGAACGTCTGGGAATGGATAAATGGATGGCATACCAGAAAATATAATAAACAAGTCCCTATCTGTTTCAACTGTAAGAGACAGATGGGGACTTTAAGGTTATTGATTGCTGTAGTTAGAGGTATCCATCAGAAGAAATCCGGTCTTTTACAGATTCTCAACAATCTGGCGTGCTACATATACACCGCTCGCAGAAGCATGGGACAGGGAATGGGTTACACCGCTTCCGTCTCCAATGATATACAGGCCTTTGTATCTGCTTTCCAGATTTTCATCAATATCAACTTCCATATTATAGAACTTAACCTCCACACCATAGAGGAGGGTGTCGTCATTAGCTGTCCCGGGAGCGATTTTATCCAGAGCATAAATCATTTCAATGATTCCGTCAAGGATACGTTTCGGGAGAACAAGACTCAGATCACCGGGAGTAGCTGCGAGAGTAGGTCGTACCATACCTTCTTCGATACGTGCAACCGTACTCCTTCTTCCGCGCACCAGATCGCCGAAACGCTGTACGATCACTCCGCCGCCCAGCATATTGGAAAGACGGGCAATGCTTTCGCCATATCCATTACTGTCTTTAAATGGCTCGGAGAAATGTTTGGCTACCAACAGTGCGAAGTTTGTATTTTCTGTCTGTTTGGACGGATCTTCATAGCTGTGGCCATTTGCTGTGACAATGCCGTTTGTATTTTCGTTTACAACGATGCCATAAGGATTCATACAGAAAGTCCTCACATTATCTTCAAATTTCTCTGTCCTGTAGACAATCTTACTCTCATACAGTTCGTCTGTCAGGTGGGAGAAGATAACAGCAGGAAGTTCTACACGTACACCCAGGTCTACCCGATTTGATTTGGTTGGGATATCAAGTTCTTTACAGATCTGTTCCATCCATTTGCTTCCGCTTCTGCCTACGGATACGATACATTTACTGCAGTCAGTGGTATCATTCTTTGTAACAATGCGGTATCCATCATCCAGCATCTCCAGACGTTCTACAGGAGTATTGAAATAAAAATCAACATGTTCTTTTAATTTTGAATATAAGTTCTCAAGAACTACATAGTTAATGTCTGTTCCCAGATGACGGACGGAAGCATCCAGAAGTTTTAGCTTATTCTGCATACAAAGCTTTTTGAATTTGGTTCCTGCAGTAGAATACATTTTTGTATCCTGACCGCCATAGGCGACATTGATATCATCTACATAGCGCATCAGGTCAAGAGCTTCTTTTTTTCCGATATGTTCATAAAGCGTTCCGCCGAAATCATTCGTAATATTATATTTGCCATCAGAGAAAGCACCGGCACCGCCAAAGCCGCTCATAATGGCACAGGTTTTACATTTGATACAGGTTTTTACTTTGTCACCATCAATTGGGCAATGTCTTTTGCTGAGAGGATTTCCAGCCTCAAAAACAGCAATCTTTAAATCGTTATTTTGCTTCATCAGTTCATAGGCAGAGAAAATACCGCCAGGTCCTGCGCCGATGATCACTACATCATATTTCATATATACTACGATCCTTTCAGGTAAAAATATTTTGTAAATCTGCAGCAAGTCTCCTGAACGCACTATTTAACTGATAAATTGCGAAGCGGATGATATTATGCGCCTGAAGAGAATGCCATAGATAAGTCTGCGTTACTGAGAACGAAGGAGACAGTAATAAGTATATCATAAATAAATGAAAAAATCTTATGTTTTTGTGAATGGACTTTGTGGGATATTTTGCCCGGATGAGGGCGCCGTAGTGGGCTACGGCAACTGAATTCGGGTGAAATATCCCGCAAAGTGGGGCGTGCAGATTGCGGGAATGATTTTTCAGACACGCTCTAGCATCATGAGAAAGATAAAAAGAACAAATGGTTCTATAAAAGGACACAACTACATCATATTGATGCTGAACCAGAAAAAATTATTCTTCCTCAGGTTCAGCATTATCCGGAATGTGTTCTACAATATCACCGAAATCGCAGTCAAGGATTGAACATAAGATATCAAGACTGCGGATTTCCACATTTTCATTATGACGGAGTTTATCCAGAAAAGAAGTGCTTATGCCATAGTGAGTGTACAGGGCATACTGGCTGATTTTCCGCTCCTTCATAGTCTTCCATAATTTTCTATAGCTTATCATATGTAATAACCGTCCGATTTGTTCTTGATTCATATTTATTATCGGGTTAAAATAGGTCTTGTAACAGTGTCTTTATAAAGACACTATTAAGAAGGAAAGTGATATAATGAAGACGATCAGAAAGATAATGGAAGGCGTGGCCGCAGCCTGCATATCAGTGGCAATGTATTACTGCTTCCTGAGTGGAGCCCCTGCCGGGGGAACAGAGAGAACTGTCTATATGATCCTGGATGGAATATTCTGTATTTCTGCCTGGGTGGCAGGAGTGGGGATATTATGGTATGTGAGATGGCTTCGCAGACGGAATAGAGAACTGGAAAATATGGTAAAGATTTTGCTTAAAAATGCAGACAAACTTGACAAATAGGAAATTCTGCCATACTATAAAAATCAACGAAAACGAAAGGGGAATCCTGCAAAATGAATGAAAATGTCATCAAAGCCGCACTGTTAGGATTTGGAACAGTAGGAACAGGTGCATATAAGGTACTGAAGAATCAGGAAAAGGAAATGTCGGCCAAGATTGGCTGTAAAGTTGAGATAAAGAAAATCCTTGTGAGAAATATAGAGAAGGCAGCTGCGAAGATAGAAGACGCCTCTTTGCTCACCAGCCAGTGGGATGAGATTATAAATGATCCGGAGATTGAGATTGTGATTGAACTGATGGGTGGGATTAATCCTGCAAAAGAGTATATCCTTTCTGCATTAAAAGCCGGTAAGCATGTAGTCTCTGCAAACAAGGATCTGATCGCAGTACATGGTCATGAGCTTCTGGATGCGGCACATGAGAGTAAAGTGGATTTTCTGTTTGAAGCAGCAGTAGCAGGTGGTATTCCGATCATCAGACCATTGAAACAGTGTCTGGCAGGAAATCACATGACAGAAGTTATGGGTATTGTAAACGGAACCACAAACTTTATTCTGACAAAGATGACTCAGGAAGGTATGGAGTTTAAGGATGCCCTGGCACTTGCAACAGAACTTGGATATGCGGAGGCTGATCCGACTGCTGATATCGAAGGTCTGGATGCAGGACGTAAGGTAGCGATCCTTGCATCTGTGGCATTTAACTCACGTGTGGTATTTAACGATGTATATACAGAGGGAATTGCCAAGATCACATCAAAAGATATTCATTATGCGAAAGAAATGGGACGTGATATCAAGCTTCTGGGTGTTGCAAGAAACGAAGCAGACGGAATTGAAGCATATGTGTGCCCGATGCTGATCCCCAGTTCCCATCCGCTTGCAACTGTAAATGATTCCTATAATGCAGTATTTGTCCATGGAGATGCAGTGGAGGATGCCATGTTCTTCGGAAGAGGAGCAGGAGAACTTCCTACAGCCAGTGCAGTTGTGGGTGATGTATTTGATATTGTGAGAAATATTCTTGCAGGATGCTGCGGCAGAATCGGATGTACCTGTTACAAGAATATCCCTGTTAAGAAAATGGAAGATACACATAACCGTTATTTCCTCCGTCTCAAAGTAGAGGATCGCTGCGGTGTTCTTGCCGAGATGACTGCTATTTTTGCCAAATATCAGGTCAGTGTTGCACAGATTATCCAGAAAGATACCAAGGTGGAAGGGTGTGCGGAAGTAGTTGTGATCACTGAGAAGGTAAGAGAAGGTGATTTCAGAACTGCCATCGAGGAACTGAGAAACAGGGATTCCGTAAGAAAGATTTCAACGATCATTCGTGTATATGGAAAATAAGTTACTGTTCTTTTCATATATATAGTAATGAAAATGAAACAGATACAAAAAAAGAATTGAAAAATCCTGAGATTTTGATACTATATAAGAGATGTCAGATATAAAAGTTTTATTGTGCAGAGATGATCAGTTTTCTGCTCCTGATATCAGCAAAACAGTTATCAATTATGAATAAACATAAAAGGAGAACATTATGAGCAAAAAACCAACCGTATTAATGATTCTTGATGGATATGGTCTGAATGACAAAAAGGAAGGAAACGCTGTATATCTGGCTAAAACACCGGTTATGGACAAGCTGATGGCAGAATATCCATTTGTAAAAGGAAACGCAAGCGGACTGGCAGTAGGTCTTCCGGACGGACAGATGGGTAATTCTGAAGTAGGACATATGAATATGGGCGCAGGCCGTATCGTATATCAGGAACTTACCAGAATCACAAAAGAAATCCAGGACGGTGATTTCTTTAAGAATGAAGCTCTTCTTGCAGCAATGAAGAACGCAAAAGAGAATAACTCTGCAGTACATTTCATGGGACTTCTTTCTGATGGTGGTGTGCACAGTCATAATACACATCTTTATGGATTACTTGAGATGGCTAAGAGAGAGGGCGTTGAGAAGGTTTACGTATATTGTTTCCTTGACGGTCGTGACACACCTCCTGCATCAGGTAAAGAGTTTGTAGAGGCTCTTGAAGCAGAGATGAAGAAGATCGGTGTAGGTGAGATTGCTACTGTTTCCGGACGTTACTATGCGATGGATCGTGATAACCGCTGGGATCGTGTAGAACTTGCATACAATGCTCTTACAACAGGAGAAGGCGTAAAGGGAACAGATGCACCGGCAGCAGTTCAGGCTTCTTATGACAATGATAAGACAGACGAGTTTGTTCTTCCTACAGTTATCGAGAAAGACGGACAGCCGACAGGTGTTATATCTGATAAAGATTCTGTTGTATTCTTTAATTTCCGTCCTGACCGCGCTCGTGAGATCACAAGAGCATTCTGCGATGATGATTTCCAGGGATTTGAAAGAAAAGCAAGACCACAGGTTACTTTCGTATGCTTCACAGATTACGATGATACCATTCAGAATAAACAGGTTGCATTCCACAAGGTTCAGCTTCACAATACATTTGGTGAGTATCTTGCAGCACACAATATGACTCAGGCGCGTATTGCTGAAACAGAGAAATATGCACATGTTACATTCTTCTTCAACGGCGGTGTGGAAGAGCCGAACAAAGGAGAAGACAGAATTCTGGTTAAATCTCCGAAGGTTGCAACCTACGATCTTCAGCCGGAAATGAGTGCACCTCAGGTTTGCGAGAAACTGGTAGATGCGATCAAATCTGACAAATATGATGTGATCGTGATCAACTTTGCAAACCCGGATATGGTTGGACATACAGGTGTACAGGAAGCTGCCATCAAAGCAGTGGAAACTGTTGATGAATGTGTTGGCAAAGCAGTAGAGGCTCTTAAGGAAGTGGACGGACAGATGTTTATCTGTGCTGACCATGGAAATGCAGAACAGCTGATCGACTATGAGACAGGTGCTCCGTGGACTGCACATACAACAAATCCTGTACCATTTATTCTTGTAAATGCAGATCCGAAATATACACTGCGCGAGAACGGATGTCTTGCAGATATCGTTCCTACACTGATCCAGCTTATGGGAATGGAACAGCCTGCGGAAATGACAGGAAAATCACTTCTTGTAGAGAAATAATATAATACAAAAACTGTGAGAACTGCTTTGCAGACATCAGCAGTTCGTGATATTGACGAAACCCTCTGACACAAATCAGAGGGTTTTTTGTTTGTTTTTGGTGATTATGTAGAAAATCATGGAATTAAAAAACACATCTTGAAATGGAAAATTTTTTCAACTATAATCGCTCTGATATCTGATAAAACAGATATCGAAAACAGCAAATAAAGAGGATTAAAAAAGGATTGGGAGGGTTTATTGGAATGCAGACAGACATGACAGTTGGGAAACCAATGAAGATGATACTTGACTTTACGATACCTGTATTTATAGGTAATGTATTCCAGCAGTTTTACAACATGGCAGATGCCATAATCGTAGGAAAATTTGTAGGAACAAAAGGGCTGGCAGCGGTTGGTTCAACAGGAACGATCATGTTTCTGATCATAGGTTTTCTTATGGGACTGACAGCCGGTTTTACAGTTCTGACCTCACAGAAATTCGGTGCAGGAAAGATGGATGAGATGCGCCAGTCAGTGGGAAATGCGGCGTTACTTTCAATTATCATTTCGGTTATAATGACGGCTGTCAGTATGGTGGGGATGCACTCGCTTCTGACATTAATGCATACACCGGAGGATATTTTTCAGGATGCATATACCTACATTATGATCATATGCGGAGGTATTTTTGCACAGGTATTATATAATATCCTGGCCAGTATTCTGAGAGCACTGGGAAACAGTAAGACACCCTTGTATTTCTTGATTCTGGCGGCACTTTTGAATATAGTACTTGACCTGACGTTTATTATTGTTTTCCATATGGGAGTCGCCGGGGCTGCCTGGGCGACGATCACAGCACAGGGAGTATCCGGAGTGCTTTGCCTGATTTATATCATAAAATACGTACCGGAATTGAGACTGAAGGCGGATGACTGGAGATTTCGTTCAGAGATTGCCAAAAAAGAAATTCTTGTGGGCATTCCCATGGGACTGCAGTATTCCATCACTGCGATCGGAACCATGATGGTACAGTCTGCACTGAATATTCTTGGTTCCTATGCAGTAGCGGCATTTACGGCAGGAAATAAGATTGAGAATATTTTTACCCAGGCATATGTTGCAATCGGAACAACAATGGCAACATATAATGCACAGAATATAGGAGCGCGTAAACTGGACAGAGTCAGACAGGGATTTAACAGTGCGCATATTATAGGAATTACCTATGCCATTGTTACAGGTGTGATTATTTTCTTCTTTGGCAAATATCTGTCTTATCTGTTTATTTCAGATAATGCCGCAGAAGTCATTCCTATGGTTGATACTTATGTGAAATGCGTGGCAGTATTTTTCATACCACTTCACTTTGTCAATGCACTCAGGAATGGTATCCAGGGCATGGGATACGGACTGCTTCCCATGCTTGCCGGTGTTGCAGAACTGGCAGGACGTGGAATCACTGCTATGGTCGCGGCGGCTCATAAGAGTTACTTTGGAGCATGTATGGCCAGTCCGATGGCATGGGTGCTTGCAGGAGGACTTCTGATCATCATGTATTTCTATGTAATGAAAGATATGAAACGCAGACTTGGACTGTAAAAATAAGAAAAACCATAAGAGCTTTGCCAAAGAAAACATTTTTGGGGATATTACCTGCAAACAGTAATAAAAAATGAGAAAAAGGTGAATAGTAGGTGCAAATTGGAAGAATTATGTTATAATGAAACATGCAGCGCAGGTTTATGTGATCAGTACATAAATTCTGTGTATTGTGAAGCGTATTATTAAGAATTATAGCAAGCCTCTTAATTAACGGAATCAACAGTAATATGATTCAGAAGTAATAGGCTTCAGGAAAAATGAACGGTAACATTTATGTTGAGGAGAAAATGGATGGGCAACAAAGAGGAAAAAAACAACACAGTCCCAAATGGCAGTATGGAAATAACTGGCAGACGCCATAAATCCGCAAGACCGGGGAGAATTTCGTATGTACCGATCAGTGATGAAGATCTTGCACCTTATGAACCGCCTGTTCGCAAGAAGCATAAGGGATTAAAAATTACAGGAATCGCAGTGGCAATGGTTATTGTAAGTGCCGGAGCTGCATATGCAGGTATGTCATATTATTATTCGGATAAATTCTTTGAAGGAACATCAATCAATGGTATTGACTGTTCAGGTAAAACTGCTTATGAGGCAGAACAGAAGATTGCGAAGACAGTAGAGAATTATTCCATAGAGGTTGATTCCAGAAATCTGGATCCGCAGACGATCAGCGGAGATCAGATCGGTTATAGTTATGTTTCTGATGGAAGTGTTCTGAAACTTCTGAAAGATCAGAAACCTTATGAATGGATCAGAGGTTTTTTTGAAAAGAAGAGCTATACAGCCGCTGAGAATACGACTTACGATAAAGAAAAGCTGAAAAAACAGGTGAAGGCACTTAACTGTGCACAGAAAGAGAATCAGGTAGCTCCTGAGAATGCATATGTCGCATATGGAGATTCGCAGTTTGAGATTGTTCCGGAGACAGAGGGAAGTAAGCTGGATTTGAAAAATGCTTATAATGTGCTTTCGGAAGCTGTTTCGGGAAATAAAACTTCGGTTGATTTCGACAGTGAGCCGGACGTGTATGTAAAAGCAGATATCACCAGTGACAATCCGGATCTGCAGGCGTCTCTTAATGCATGTAACAATTTCACAAAAGCAAGCATTACGTATACTTTTGGAGATGAAACGGAAACCCTGGATGGAAATACGATCAAGGACTGGCTGAATTTTGATGAAAAAGGACAGCTGATCATGGATGATACATCTTTCAGACAGCACATCGCAGATTATGTGGCGCAGCTTGCAGCGGCCCATGATACGGTGGGAACTGAAAGAGAGTTCCAGACAACAAGTGGGAGAACTGTCAGTGTATACGGTTCTGCATATGGATGGCAGATAGACCAGGCTTCAGAGGTTGCACAGCTGACACAGGAAATCCAGTCAGGGACACAGACAACCAGAGAGCCGGTTTATTCTATGACAGCCAATGCACATGGTTACAATGATATAGGAAATACTTATATTGAAGTGGATCTGTCCGAACAGCATATGTATTTCTACCAGAACGGAGAAGATATCTTTGAGTCAGATATTGTTTCCGGTGATATGAGATATTCTGACCGTCAGACTCCGGCCGGTATTTATACACTTTATTATAAGAAGAGTCCGGATGTGCTCAGAGGTAAACAACTGGCAAATGGTAAATACGAATATGAACAGCCGGTAACGTACTGGATGCCGTTTAATGGCGGCATTGGTTTCCA
>ERZ791840.1632-NODE-1632-length-10695-cov-3.611090_pt1 | contig 10695 bp, 9 predicted proteins | sample MGYA00510291_ERZ791840 | MGnify/ENA primary metagenome ERZ791840 (study PRJEB30046, sample SAMN00715256) | human gut metagenome | study: EMG produced TPA metagenomics assembly of the A metagenome-wide association study of gut microbiota in type 2... | reverse complement strand
TGCTCTACGTAAAGCAAGGCTCACATAAACAGTTCGCCATTCTTGATGCTGGCATGACCGACCTCATACGTCCGGCTCTTTATCAAGCGCTGCACAAGATTCAGAACCTCACGAGCAACGAGCCAACAGAAGTTTACGATGTAGTAGGACCTATCTGCGAGTCGAGCGATGTCTTCGCTAAGGCCATAGACCTCAATAAGTGTCATCGTGGTGACCTCATTGCTATACGCTCAGCCGGTGCATACGGTGAGATAATGGCAAGCGCATACAACTGTCGTCAATTGCCTAAAGGTTACATTACAGAAGATTTGTAAATAATCAGAAATGTTTATCGATAATATAACAATCATAATAAGTATCATTGTTCTACTACTGACCATTGCATCGGTAGTAGCCAATCCTTTTTTTCGTTCTATTAAGACCAAGAGCACCAAAGATACCACAATTGAATTGCCCCCACTTACTGTTGTTGTGCTCTCACAAAACAATGTGGAGGCACTTGACAAACACCTGCCACTTATCTTTTCTCAAGATTATGCACCAGGCTTTGAAGTCGTAGTTGTTGGCGAAAAGGGCGACCTCGATTTAGAGGCAGTACTTGCTAAATACGCTGACAACAAGAACCTTTATGCTACGTACATCCCCAAGCGTTCGCTTTTTATGAGCAAACCTAAGTTGTCAGCCTCATTGGGCATAAAGGCAGCCCACAACGATTGGGTCATTATGCTTAATGCTTCGTGTGCACCTGCTTCTGACAAATGGCTGCAAACCATTGCAGAAAGCATAGATAGCAATACGAACCTTGTTCTCGGCTACTCCAACTATAAGGATGACGTGAAGCCCTATCGTCGCTTCATACGTCTTCGTGAAGCTTGCTATTATCTGCGAGCAGCTGCACATGGTATCGCTTACCGTTCTACTGGTGCAAACATCGCATTCAGACGTTCCGAGTTTATCAGTGGCGATGGCTATCGTGGCAACTTGCAACACGTGTATGGCGAATACGATTTCATAATAAACAAGTTTGCAAGCCCCTACTCTACAGCTATCACATTGCTACCAGACTCATTCGTACACAACGATTGTCCAACTAAAAAGACCTGGACAGAATATTGTATAGCCAACAGTCATGTAGGTCGTCACCTTGAGCGTAAGGCCCTAATGCATCTATCCTACATAACCGATGCACTGTTTATGTATATCAACTATGTCGTCATAATCACAACAGGCGTATTTGCAGTCCTAACTGGCAGATGGATTGCTTTAGCTGTTGCAGCGTTGTGTCTCATAGCAACAATAGCATTGCGTATATTTTTCGTAAAAAGAAAATGTAATATCTTCAGTGAGCACCTATCCGCATGGTCTATCCCATTCTACGAATTGTCGCTTTTGTGGTTCGATATACTCACCAAACTGCGCTATATAAGAGCAGACAAACACGATTTTTCTACGCATAAAATATGAGAATCAAATTTATAAGTCTCTTAAAAAGCACTGCATCTCCTTTGAACAAGGAATTGCCGGACACTATCGCCGATAATATTAGTAGCATTGGCGATGTGGAAGTTGTGGACAATGCTCCCGACCTTGTGCATGTGTTTGGTAAGTGGTCTGGCACTACTGCCACAACTATGAAGGGCTACACGCACAAAGGTATTCCCGTTGTTTTCACGTCAGCGAATGGATTGGTAGATGTTCTCCCTCCCCATTCCCTCATGCTTGCCCCAACAGTATTTCATTGCTGCGGACCAGCAGAAGCAGAACTTATAAAGAAATTGTTACCCAAAGCATCTGTTAAGGTCATTGCCAACGAGCAATTCACTTTAACAACCGACCGCACAACCATGCTCCGACAGTTCAACGACCTATATGCTAAGGTGTACAACGAACATGAAGCAAAGGTAATGTCTGAAATCAACAACAAGGTTAGGACGTTGAACATTTCTGACCATGCCATTAACGAAATATGCTCTCAATTGCTATATCTGCAATACGCTTTCCGACGCGAGACGATACGCCAGAGATTGCTTGATAACCTTTCCGACACACTGATTAATAGCAACTACGATGAAGAATCAATGCGTCAAGCACTTGACACCTTGAAAATTTCGTCCTTTGCCACATCCGTAATGGCACTACTCGAATCCAAATCGCATCTCACAGAGGGCTTTATGCCCATAGCCGCATCTGACGACAAAACAACGAAACAGATGCAAAAGCACATTATATAACTCTCAACATCACTACATTGAACATGAGAAAAGATCATAAAGTCACAGCCAATGATATGAAATACCTGCAACTGCTTGCCCAGTCATTCCCGAACATCCCTGAAGCAAGCACCGAGATTATCAATCTGCAGGCCATTCTCAATCTTCCTAAAGGTACCGAGCACTTCGTTGCCGATATTCATGGCGAATACGAAGCATTCCTTCACATTCTGAAGAATGCTTCGGGCAATATACAACGCAAGGTGAACGAGCTTTTTGGCAATCTGATGCGCGAATCGGATGCACGCGAGCTCTGCACACTGATATACTACCCCGACCAGAAACTCGAACTGATAAAAGCAGCCGAGGAAAACATCGACGACTGGTATCACATCACCATACACAACCTGGTAGCAGTATGTCGCTTGGTATCAAGCAAGTACACACGTTCGAAGGTTCGCAAGGCACTACCACGCTCCTTCTCATACATCATACAGGAATTGCTGCATGAGCGCACAGACGATGCCAACAAAGCTGACTATGTCAACGTCATCATCGACACAATCATATCTACTGGTCGTGCCGACGATTTCATCATTGCCATCTGCAACGTGATACAACGCCTGTCTATCGACCAGTTGCACATCCTCGGCGACATCTTCGACCGCGGTCCTGGCGCACACATCATTCTCGATACCCTCTCGCGCTACCACTCTTGGGACATACAATGGGGTAATCACGATGTGCTTTGGATGGGCGCAATGGCAGGCAATCGCGCATGTCAGTGCAACGTCATCCGACTCTCGCTGCGCTACGCCAATATGACAACCCTCGAAGAGGGCTACGGCATCAATCTCATGCCGCTTGCCACATTCGCCATGGACACCTATGGCGACGACCCTTGCGAGGAATTCATCCCTAAGATTTCGTCTGCCGACTCTGCACGTGTCGACGAAAAGTCGATACGTCTTGCTGCCCTAATGCACAAAGCCATAACCGTTCTGCAGTTTAAGGAGGAGGCAGCCATCATCAAGCGCCACGCCAAGTGGAAGATGTCCGACCGACTCATGCTTAACTACATCGACTACGACAAGGGCACAATCACTCTCAACGGCAAGGAGTATCCGCTCAAGAGCAACTCCTTCCCTACCATCGATCCAAAACACCCCAATCGTCTCACACCCGAGGAGAAGCAGCTCATGGACAAGATCAACCACTCGTTCCAGGTGAGCGAGAAACTGCACAAGCACATACGCCTGCTCCTTCAACATGGTTGCATGTACGCTGTGTTCAACAACAACCTCCTCTTTCACGCCTCCATACCTCTCGACGAAGACGGAAAGCTGAAGGAGGTAGAAATCATCCCTGGCACAACCTGCTCGGGCAAAGACCTGCTATATAACATCGGTATGCTCATCCGCTCAGCTTTCCAAATCGACTCTACACCTGAGGAACGCAACTACGCCATCGACTACTTCCTCTATCTGTGGTGTGGTCCCGACAGCCCACTCTTCGACAAGTCGAAGATGGCAACCTTCGAACGTTACTTCATTGACGACAAGGAGACGCACACCGAAGAGAAGGGCAACTACTTCAAGCTACGCGACAACGAGCAGATAGTAGACAATATCCTTGATGCCTTCGACGTAGTAGGCGACAATCGCCACATCATCAACGGCCACGTACCCGTACACGTATGCAACGGCGAGAATCCCGTAAAAGCTAACGGCAAACTCATGGTCATTGACGGTGGTTTCTCGCAGCCATACCATAAGGAAACCGGCATTGCCGGTTACACCCTCGTCTACCACAGTCGTGGGTTCGTTCTCGTACAGCATGAGCCGTTCACATCCACAATCGATGCCATACAGAAGTGCTCCGATATCAAGTCGTCCACACAGATAGTCGAAATGTCCTCGCACCGTATGCGCGTAGCCGACACCGACATAGGTCGCGAACTGAAAAATCAGATTAGCGACCTTCAACGCCTCCTATATGCCTACCGACACGGCTACATTAAAGAAGCCATACCCAACAAATAATTGTGTAATAACTTCACTCGCGAAGCGAGCTATCTTCCAATAAAATGAACAACCCAACCATTTGCGCCATCGCTACCGCCCCTGGTGGTGCGATTGGCATAATTCGCATCTCAGGAAGCGAAGCCCTCACTATAGCCGACCGGATATTCCGTCCCGTCGGCTCTAATGCCCCATTAGCCGACCGCAAACCCTACACACTCGCCTTCGGCAATATCGTCAACGCCGAAAACGAAGTCGTTGACGAAGTTCTCGTCTCCATCTTTCATGCTCCCCACTCCTACACTGGTGAGAACTCAGTAGAAATCTCCTGCCACGGCTCCGCCTACATACTGCAGCAGGTGATGTTCCTACTCACCCAAAACGGATGCATTCCTGCCAGTCCAGGCGAGTTCACTCAGCGTGCATTCCTCAACGGCAAGATGGATCTCTCGCAAGCAGAAGCCGTAGCCGACCTCATCAGCGCTACCAACAAAGCTACACACGACATGGCACTCAGCCAGCTGAAGGGGCATTTCAGCAACGAACTCTCCGACTTAAGAGCACATCTCCTTAAACTCACATCGCTCTTAGAACTCGAACTCGATTTCTCCGACCACGAAGAACTCGAGTTTGCCGACCGCTCCGAACTCTACACCCTTGCCTGCGACATCCACCAACGTCTCGCCTCGCTCGCTCGTTCATTCAAAGTAGGCAACGCCTTGAAGAACGGTATTCCCGTAGCCATTGTCGGAAAAACCAACGTCGGAAAGAGCACCCTACTCAACCACCTGCTGCACGAAGAGAAAGCCATCGTGAGCGATGTGCATGGCACCACCCGTGACTTCATCGAGGACACCACCATCATCAATGGCATCCAGTTCCGCTTTGTCGACACAGCCGGCATCCGCACAACCGATGACGTTGTCGAGAACATCGGCATCGAGCGCACCTACCAGAAGTTGCAGGAGGCGAAGATTGTGCTTTGGCTTATCGACCAACAACCCACCGAAGCCGAGATAGAGGACATCAAGGAGCGAGTGGCAGACAAGAAACTCATCATTGTGAGAAACAAGATTGACAAAAGCACAGCACATTCAACAATCAACATTCAACATTCAACATTTACGACTGTCGACATAAGTGCCAAATACGGTACCAACATCCCCGTTCTCGAACAACTTATCGTTGAAGCCGCCGACATACCCCAACTCTCCGAAAGCGACATCGTCATCACTTCCGCACGCCACTACTCTGCTCTGCTCCTCGCAGACGAAAGTCTACAGCATGTCATCGACTCAATGAACCTCGGATTAAGTGGCGACCTACTTGCCGAAGATCTCCGCATCGTCATCGACCACCTTGCAGAAATCACGGGCGAAGAGCGCATCACCCCCCAAGAAACACTTCAAAACATCTTCACCCACTTTTGTATCGGAAAGTAACCTTTCTGCATCGGAAAGAATACAACTTAGCTTATTTTTTACATTTTTAGAATATCTAAGGATTTCTATAATAAAATAAATTAAGCAAAAGCCTATAAAGTCGGAAAGACATGCCATTATGGTAAATTCCAACATTAAATCTGGTAAGTAAACCTTAGTTAATGAGTAGATAATTATCAAAAGTAGACAAATTCCAATAACTATCAAGAAATAATTGGGTTTAAGTTTGGGGATATCAAAAAATAAAACTTTCTCCATTGTCCATTATAAATGAATACATTTCATAAAATCAAAAGCCTTAGCCTCCCCATGGCTAACATATCCAAGTTGATTGGAGATACATTTTGTCTGTCCTATCACCTTGTCTATGTTTCGATGGGAATGACCATATATCCAATAGTCAATATGACTATAAGCTATAAAGTTTCCAAGTTCTGCCGTAAAGGCACCGTTTATCGGACTTCCCTTGAAATCCGGAGACACCAGTTGAAATGATGGAACATGATGCGTTGCCACAACAATATGCTTTGCCTGACTCTCACTAACAGCCTTTTCGATGAAAGCACGGCACTTAGCATGCTCTTGATTAAACCGTTCACTATTTATCACAACACCATTGTCCTTAATACGATAGAAATCATTCACGCTTCGCTCTGTTGCGAAAGCATCCTGTGCCTCTATATGTCCCCAAAGAGTTGAAACTATAAGGTCTGTATCATCTGAGAGATGTATTACTGCATTATAATAGCATTTGATATTGTGCCGAATTTCCATGCACCATCCATCATGGAGTTGCCCTAAGTCATAACCCAAATAAAACTCATGATTACCTGGTATCACTACTACTTGCTTGAAATGCTCAGATGCCCAATCCCAGAAGGGATGCTTGATAAAGCCTTCATCACCTAAATAGCCGGTATCTCCTACCAACACCAAGATGTCTGCAACATGATGGAGAGGATGAGCCTCCAAATACAGAGTATTCTCCATGAACTCCAAATGCAAATCAGAGGCATATTGAATCTTAACCATAACTACAACATTGATTTTTTGAGTTGTTCTACAATCTGTTGGCTTGTCACATTGCCAAGACCTGCTGACTTTATGAAATCGGCATTAGGCAAATCCTGCATGATAGCATCACAAAAGTCACTGACATCAGTTTTTAATGTGTCGGGTAGTTCATATCTACTTGCTGGAGCAAGCATTGCTGCAAGGCGAAAAACATCTTTCTTATGTTTCGCAATGTGCTTGCTATCCATACTTTCACCTTTAGCTTTTCTTTGACTCAAATCCAAGAAGGCTTTGCTTTTCAAACAGATAAGACTCTCGATATTGGCGATATGCACGCCATCTTCCTGCAAGCTATGTTCTATCGTGAAACGATAATAGTCTTCATCCATGAGTATTGCCGATAAACTTGAAAGGTCTTCATCCACTGGAATCGGTGTAATACGAGCCTCCTCAGGGAAATTCATCAAACCAAGACTACGTGAAAAGAGTTCAACCTGATATGGGAAAGCAGGATTAGCAGGCTTCATAAAACGAAAATATTCATGCTTGGGTTCTACATTCTCATTAACACCCTTGTTACGCTGCTCGTAATTACCCATTTTTACGAACTCCCAGAATCTGGCAACAAACTCTGCAGATAAAGCCTCAACAATCAAAATGATGTCTATATCCTTTGTCGCACGAGGTACTTGGGCATACAGATCCTCATGGATTTCACATGCCGTACCGCCAATAATAACATAATTGTCTTCAAAGCCCTTAAAAAACTGCTTGAATGTTTCTATTCCTCTTACCATGACATTGCATTTATCAATCGTTCTAACTCTATTTGTATTCGCTCATCTTCATTGTCTTTCAACGAAAGATAAAGCGAGAGTTTATCAACCACTCCTTCAGTACTTAACATCTTAGGGTTATACTTCCAAACTTGGATTTCATTTTCTCCAAACTGCTCATCTGTTACAACGTTCAAATTCTTCAACTCTTTCTTTGTTATAGCCCAACATTGTCTTGATTCTTCGTTTAACATAGTATAAGAAGCTAAGGCATTTACTCCACTTATCATCATCCCTTCAAGAAGAGCATCTGTATAATGAAGCTGCTCTATCGGAGAGACAAACATAGGCAGAGCCTTGTACCAAAGTTCCCTGTTGCTTAACTCTATTTGCACAGTCTTGGTCTTTACACCCTCTAATTTAATCAGATCCTTGGATGCAAGCCAACGCAAAGACTTGTTCACTGTCGCATAAGAAACACCAAACTTATCACTCAACTCATAACTACTTGTTCCAACTATTGAGCTTATTTGCAAATGATAAAGCAACAAACATTGGGCAAAATGAGGAATAGTTTCTTTCAGATCCGAGCCTATCTTTCTATCTGGTTTAATATCAAGCAAGAGAGATGGCAGAAACATTTGCTTGTCAGGAATGACAAAGTTGACTTTTTGTGCCACCAACCTTACCTTATTATAGGAAGATATACACGGAGTTATTAGTATAACAACAAGTTTTGTCTGTCTTTGTATAATATCCAATAACTTCTTCATTTGTGCAGGTGGCACAGAATCACCATCCTTTATGTAAGCCAACAAAACGGACTGCCTCAACAAACATCCTTCATAAAATGAGAAGTTAGAAGACACACTAATAGGAAGCCCTTCCAACAAACCCTTATTTGCTGGTTCTAAAGCAACATCTTCGCCCAACGTTTTGGCAAAATATGCTTCTGTTTCTTTTATGTAATATTTGATATTGCACATAATAACAACGCTAATATTATGTGCAAATATAATGATTATATTCTGAATATCAACAACAACGATAGAATAAATAGGATTTTTTAAGATATAAGTTGCGACCTGTTTCAAGATAAAGTCGTACCTTTGCATCCAAAATATATTGCATTGGAAAATAAAGACTATGCATACAAACAGGATTATTAAAAAATATTATGCCAAGAAAAGAATACACATCGCTACCAACCAATTACCCAGTATGCGAGCATAACGACTGCCCAATGGCAACCAACTGCTTGCACCAGATAGCACACGCCATAATGTTGAAGAACGAGGAGTATCTGCGGCTCATCAACCCTACCAGATGCACTAAGGACACTTCATGCGCATATTATCGCAGCAACAGTCCGATGCTCTACGCTCGTGGCTTCACCAATTTTCAGCGACGCATGTTCCCCGATCAGTACAGACGTTTCATGGAGATTTGCGTCGGCGAATGGGGACGCAATCCTTACTTCGAGCGTCGACGTGGCGCACGTCTCATACCTATAAGCGAACAGGAATTCATACTGAAGGTACTGAAAATAGTGGGCGTAACCGAAGAAATGCAGTTCGATAGCTATGAGCAAGCTATCAACTGGTATGACTAACACATCAAACAGGTGCAACAAATGTATCTGTTCATTACAACTATCACAGTACTCTCCCCATGTAGTACTCGAGTAATCTCGCCACTATACTGCAGTAATCTCGCTACTATACTCGAGTAATATATCCACAAGTACTCAAGTACTCTCGCACAAGTACTATAACAAACCTCAACATTAGAAAAAAAAGATATATGATTACAGTTGATGGACTGACCGTCGAATTCGGTGGCACCACCCTATTTAAAGATATCTCCTTCCAAATCAATGAGAAGGATCGTATAGCCCTCATGGGCAAAAATGGCGCAGGCAAGAGTACGCTCTTGAAGATTATGGCAGGCGTACGACAGGCAACGCGTGGCACTGTTTCTGCACCCAAAGACTGCGTCATAGCCTATCTGCCACAGCACCTTATGACAGAAGACGGACGTACCGTCTTTGAGGAGACATGCCAGGCGTTCGCACATCTGCATGAGATTCAGGCTGAGATAGACCGCATAAATACCGAACTCACAACACGTACCGACTATGAGAGCGATGACTATATGCAACTCATAGAGAAGGTATCAACTCTCTCGGAGAAGTTCTACGCCATTGATATGACGCACTTTGAGGAAGACGTAGAGAAGACCCTTCTCGGACTCGGCTTTGAACGCTCCGACTTCAATCGTCCTACAAGTGAATTCTCTGGAGGTTGGCGTATGCGCATCGAATTGGCTAAACTCCTGCTAAAGTCGCCCGACGTACTGCTACTCGACGAGCCGACAAACCACCTCGACATCGAGTCTATCGGTTGGCTTGAGGATTTCATAATCAATAGTTCCAAAGCCGTAGTCGTCATCAGTCACGACCGCAAATTCGTCGATAACATCACCACACGCACCATCGAAGTGACCATGGGACGCATCTACGACTACAAAGCTTCTTACAGTCACTACCTCGAACTGCGCAAGGAACGACGCGAGCAACAAATGAAGCAATACGAAGAGCAGCAGAAGATGATTGCCGAGACAAAAGACTTTATCGAACGCTTCAAAGGTACGTACTCAAAGACATTTCAGGTACAGAGCCGCGTAAAAATGCTTGAGAAACTCGAACTCATAGAAGTGGACGAAGAGGATACAAGCCGATTGAGACTAAAGTTCCCGCCTTCGCCACGAAGCGGTGCCTACCCCGTGCAGATGAGCGACGTAGCCATGTCGTTCGACCACAAAACAATATTCAGCGGTGTGAACCTCACCGTAGAACGCGGCGATAAGATAGCCTTCGTAGGTCGCAACGGCGAAGGAAAGTCTACACTCGTGAAGTGCATCATGGGACAACTCCAGAACCAAGGACAACTCAACCTCGGACACAACGTACAGATTGGCTACTTCGCTCAGAACCAGGCATCGCTGCTCGACGGTGAACTTACCGTTTTCCAGACCATTGATGACGTTGCAAAGGGGGAGATACGCAATAAGATACGCGACCTGCTCGGAGCCTTCATGTTCGGAGGCGAAGATTCCACGAAGAAAGTGAAAGTGCTGTCCGGTGGCGAGCGCACACGACTAGCTATCCTCAAGCTCCTCCTCGAACCAGTGAACCTCCTCATCCTCGACGAGCCGACAAACCACCTCGACC
>ERZ791840.1621-NODE-1621-length-10764-cov-2.241666_pt1 | contig 10764 bp, 7 predicted proteins | sample MGYA00510291_ERZ791840 | MGnify/ENA primary metagenome ERZ791840 (study PRJEB30046, sample SAMN00715256) | human gut metagenome | study: EMG produced TPA metagenomics assembly of the A metagenome-wide association study of gut microbiota in type 2... | reverse complement strand
AGAGCATTGCAGGATCATGCGGACCGCCGTCATATCCCGGCCACCGCGACAGAGACCAGACATGTAGGATTTTATCGGTTAAAATATAAAGAAGTATGGGAAGCCAGGCCGGATGTGGCAGCTGTAGGCGGCAGAGTATTGTCCGGGAAGAATGGCAAGATCATCGGCGGCAGAATGATGGCAGACGGAACCGTATTTTATGAAGGACTGCCGAAGGGATTCGGCGGATATCTGCACCGCGCGGAGCTGTCCCAGGATGCGGAAGCGCTGGATCTTCGCTGTATCCGTATCCGGCCCGAATGCAGGGAAGTGTTTGAAAAAATCGTGGGAGTTCCGTATACCGAGATTCGGAGACTACCGAAAGAACAGCCGATATTTAATATTACTACGCTGCCGGAGGGTGCGGATATCCGAACCTTAAGTCTGCAGTTGTCCGAAGCGTTACGGCAAAGAGGAAGATTACTCTATCTGCCGGAATATCCGGAGGAGTTTAAACCATTATGAGTGAAATAACGGTTGTTATACCAAATTACAACGGAATGAAATATCTGGCAGAGTGCATGACTTCTCTGTGCAGAGAGCAGCAAAATGCCCCCGGATATGAAGTGCTGATCATCGATAATGCTTCAGAGGACGGCAGCGTGGAATATCTGCAAAAGGAATGGTGTGGGGAAGGTGTGCGCCTGATATCTTTACCGGAAAACACCGGATTCTGTCATGCAGTGAATCTGGGGATCCGGGAAGCGAAGACACCATATGTGATCCTTCTGAACAATGATACAAAGGCAGAAGCCGGTTTTGTTAGAGGCTTATATGATGCTATCCGCGAAAATGAAAAGATATTTTCCGTCAGTGCGAGGATGCTGATGTGGGACAGACCGGAGCTCATCGATGATGCCGGAGACCGTTACTGCGTGCTGGGCTGGGCCTATTCCCGGGGGAAGGGACGACCGGCGGCGGATTATGATAAGTCTGTCCCGGTGTTTTCCGCCTGTGGCGGTGCCGCAATCTACAGACGATCCGTATTTGAAGAGATCGGTTATTTTGATGAAGAACATTTTGCCTATCTGGAAGATCTGGATATCGGCTACCGTGCCCGGATCTACGGCTATGAGAACCGGTATGAACCGAAGGCGGCTGTGCTGCATTATGGCAGTGCTTCCACGGGATCCAGATACAATCCCCGGAAAACGTTACTTGCGTCTGCCAACAGTATTTATGTGATCGGAAAGAATATGCCGCTTTTGCAGTGTATTCTGAACCTGCCGTTTTTTTTGCTTGGATTTGGCATAAAGTTTTTGTTTTTTTGTAAGAAAAGAATGGGAAAACTATATCTGAAAGGACTGGCAGCTGGCCTGAAAAGATCTGTAGGAACCAAGGGAAGACAGCACAAAGTTCCCTTCCGGTGGCATCATCTGGGAAATTATGTGAAGATCCAGTGGCAGCTGTATTTCAATGTGTTTCGAATTCTTATGAAATCTTAAGAAATGGCTTCATAAATTCTTAAGTTGAGAAAAAAACACCGTTATTGTAGAATGAAATCGTTAAAAAGAAGCTTTTCAGACTTACAGATTGGGTGACCCATATGATAAAAGACAACCAGAAAGTCTTTAACAGGCTTCTTGTGATAATGGATGCGCTGATCACAGCCATATCCTTTGTCCTTGCCTATTATATCAAATTTTATATATTGAACGACGGTCCCGGGATCGGTGTCCTGCCTGTGCAGGAGTATTATAAGCTGCTTCCTTTTATTGTACCCGGATATATGTTTCTGTATTACCGGTGCAGCGTGTATTCCCCGAAGCGAACCGTCCGCCGCAGACATGAGATTTACAGCATTCTGCAGGCAAATACCATCGGCCTGGCGGCATTGATCATTATCCTGTATATGATCATCCGTGAGATTAACTTTTCGCGATCCGTCATGGCAATTTTTTATGTGCTGAATGTATTTCTGACTTCGGTATCCCGCATCATAATGCGAAAAGCGTTGCGGACACTCCGGAAAAAGGGATACAATCTGAAGCATATTTTGCTGGTGGGATATTCCAGAGCAGCAGAAGAGTATATTGACAGAATCTTAAGCAATCCCCAGTGGGGATATGTGGTATGCGGTATTCTGGATGAGCACATTCCGGGAGGGACCACCTATAAGGGAGTGAAAGTCCTGGGAACGTTGGGGAATCTGGAGTATATTCTTCCGGAGAACAAGCTGGACGAGATCGCGATCACGCTTTCTCTGAAAGATTATGATTATCTGGAAGGTGTTGTGGATATCTGTGAGAAATCCGGCGTGCATACGAAATTCATCCCCGACTACAGCAGTCTGATCCCCAGCAGACCTTATACGGAGGATCTCATGGGACTGCCGGTGATCAATATTCGGTATGTGCCGCTGACCAACACCGGAAATATGATGATCAAGAGAGCTATGGATATTGTCGGTTCCGTGTTCGGCATCATCATTACGTCACCGATCATGCTGCTGTCGGCAATTCTGGTAAAATGTTCCGGTCCGGGACCTGTGATCTTCAGGCAGGAACGGGTAGGACTTCATAATAAGTCATTTTACATGTACAAATTCCGCAGCATGGCAATGCAGACCGCAGCGGAGGAGAAAAAGGGCTGGACGGTGCGAAACGATCCCAGAGTCACCGGAATCGGCAAGATCTTAAGACGGACCAGCATTGATGAACTTCCGCAGCTGTTCAACATCCTGAAAGGAGATATGAGCCTGGTGGGACCGAGACCGGAGCGCCCTCAGTTCGTGGAAAAGTTCAAGGAAGAGATCCCGAGATATATGGTAAAACATCAGGTGAGACCGGGGCTCACGGGATGGGCGCAGGTCAACGGTCTGCGTGGTGATTCTTCCATCAAGAAGCGGATCGAGTATGATATTTATTACATTGAGAACTGGACTTTGGGGTTTGACATTAAGATCATTCTTATGACGTTTTTCACAGGATTTATCAATAAAAATGCTTATTAACACAAGGAGAAGACAAGATGGCAACAAATTCTAACTACAATGGCGGCTATGGTCAGAGACCAGCCGGAAGCGGAAGAAGACCTTCCGGGAATGGACAGAGACCTGCGGGACAGCGACCTTCCGGAAATGGACAGCGACCTGCGGGACAGCGACCTGCCGGCAACGGACAGAGGACAACATCCGGCAACGGACAGAGGAGAGTATCTGCCAAGCAGCGTGCTGCCAAGAAGAGAAGAAAGGTTATCATCTTCGGTGTAGAGATTGCGGTTATCCTGATCATGGTAGCAGTATTGTATCTGGTAATGACCCACACAAATAATGAAGGCCCCAAGGTAACGGTATTAGAGACGGAAGAGCTTCGGATTCCGGAAGAAGTACAACAGGACGAAGCAATGAAGGGGTATATGAACATTGCACTGTTCGGTGTGGATGCAACGAAGGACAGCCAGCTGTACAAGGGCAGCCGAAGCGACAGTATTATGATCGCCAGCATCAATATGGATACCGGCGATATCAAACTGGTCAGTGTATATCGTGATACGTATCTGAACATCGGCACGGACTCCTATCAGAAGTGTAACGCGGCTTATTCCTATGGCGGAGCGGAGCAGGCAGTTAAGATGTTAAACATGAATCTGGATATGGATATTACGAACTTTGTAACCGTAGGCTATAAGGGACTGAGTGAAGTGATTGACGGTCTGGGCGGTGTCTATATCGATGTGGACTCTGAGGAAATCAAGCATATCAATAACTACCAGATCGGTATTGCAGAGGTCTTAAAATGTGACTACACACCGGTAACAGAGACCGGAGTACAGCTGCTAAACGGTCTGCAGGCGACGGCTTACTGCCGTATCCGTTATACCGCAGGTAATGATTTCAAGCGTGCCGCACGACAGCGTGAAGTAATTCAGGCGATTGAAGATCAGGCGAAGAAGGCCGATTACGATACTCTGTCCAAGGTATTTAACAGTGCCATCGATGATGTTTACACCAGCCTGGATTCCAAGGATATTCTGGATCTGCTGGCTAACATCACAAAATATCGTATTGTGGACGAGGGAGGCTTCCCTGAAGAGACCATGCGTGCCACCGGTAACATCGGTGCAAAGGGAAGCAGTGTAGTACCTTTGGATCTGGAGAGCAATGTTGTATGGCTGCATCAGTTCCTGTTTGATGATGCGAACTACACCGTAACCGACAGTGTAAAGGAATACAGTAGAAAGATTGCATCCGATACGGCACCTTATCTGAATAAATAAGAAAAGGAATTGACGAGGGAGTCTTCCGGAGAGCACCGGAGCTCCCTCGTGTCATATGAAAAAGTCTTGTGTAACAGACGGGGATAAAGTATAATAGACCAGAGATTGGGAAAGTAAGGAGCGCTCTGCAATGGAGATCGATGTGATCATTCCCCTGTATAAACCGGGGAAAGAACTATTTACATTATTAGATAAGCTTGACAGCCAGAGCGTGCCGGTACATGAAGTGATCCTGCTGAACACCGAGGAAAAATATTTTGAGCAGCTGATCTATGGAACCAGATTTCTGGAGAAATATCAGAACATTAAGGTATATCATGTCTCCAAAAAAGAATTTGATCATGGCGGCACCAGACGTATGGGTGTGAAAAAATCTTCCGCAGATATTTTTGTCATGATGACCCAGGATGCTATGCCGGCAGATGACAATCTGATCGAACAACTGACGGAACCGCTGCGGGATCAGGTGGCGGTATCCTATGCAAGACAGCTGCCGAGAGAAGATTGTGCACCGGTGGAATGTTATACCAGGGACTTTAATTATCCGGCACAGTCACGGATCAAATCCGCAGAAGATCTTAAGACATTGGGGATCAAGACATTTTTCTGCTCCAATGTGTGTGCGGCATACCGACGGGAGATCTATGAGGAACTGGGTGGATTCGTAAAACATACCATATTTAATGAAGATATGATCTATGCGGCGAAAGCGGTGGAAGCGGGATATGCGATCGCTTATGCGGCGGATGCCCGGGTGATTCATTCCCATAATTATACCAATGTACAGCAGTTCCAAAGGAATTTTGACCTGGGGGTATCCCAGGCAGAACATCCGGAAGTCTTCGCAGCATATCCTTCGGAGTCCGAGGGAAAACGAATGGTGAAAGATGTGACAGCATATTTGCGGGATCATCATATGTCCGGCAGATTGCCCCATTTTTATATACAATGTGCCTGTAAATATGCAGGTTATCTATTAGGTAAGAACTATCGCAGGCTCCCCGGAAAATGGGTCCTTGCTTTTACTTCCAACAAAGAATACTGGAAACAGAACAGAAAGGATGTATGACTATGTGTGGTATCGTAGGATATATTGGAACAGAACAGGCAGCGCCGATCATTTTAGACGGTCTGTCCAAACTGGAATACCGTGGATATGATTCCGCGGGTATGGCTATTTTTGATGGGGAGAAGATCAACACCAAAAAGGCTGTCGGGAGACTTAAGGTTCTGGAAAACCTGACACACGGAGGCGAGTCTATGAAGGGAACCTCCGGTATCGGGCATACCCGTTGGGCAACCCACGGTGCTCCCAGTGATATCAATTCCCATCCCCATATGAATAACGCCGGTACCATTGCTGTAGTACATAACGGAATCATTGAGAACTATATTCCACTGAAGAAAAAGATGCAGGATAAGGGGTATCAGTTCATCTCTGAGACCGATACCGAGGTACTGGCGCATCTGTTAGACTACTATTATAAGGGAAATCCCCTGGAAGCGATCACTAAGGTATTGCATCGTGTAGAGGGCTCCTATGCGCTGGGTATCATGTTTGCCGATCAGCCGGATAAGATCTTCGCTGCCCGCAAAGACAGTCCTCTGATCGTAGGCAAGAGTGAGAGCGGCAGCTTTATCGCATCTGATGTTCCCGCAATTCTGAAATATACCAGAACCGTATATTATGTAGATAATCAGGAAGTGGTGGAACTGAAGGAAGACGGTCTTAGGTTCTTCTCAGTGGACGAAGAAGAGATCACGAAAACCCCCGTGACCATCGACTGGGATGCCAATGCTGCGGAAAAGGGCGGCTATGAGCATTTCATGCTGAAAGAGATCTACGAACAGCCGAAGACGATCAACGATACCATTTCTCCCCGTATCAAGGATAATGATATCGTCATCGAAGAACTGAATATGAGCGATGAGGAGATTCAGGAGATCACAAAGATCCATATCGTGGCCTGCGGTTCCGCATATCACACCGGTGTTACCGCAAAATATGTCATTGAAGGTCTGGCAAGAATCCCGGTAGAGGTGGATGTAGCCAGCGAATTCCGTTATCGTGATCCCATCCTGCAGAAGGGCAATATGGTCATCGTCATCAGCCAGTCCGGTGAGACTGCGGATACGCTGGCAGCTCTGCGGGAATCCAAGGCAAAGGGCTTCAAGGTACTGGGTATCGTGAACGTAGTGGGCAGCTCCATTGCCAGAGAAGCGGACAGTGTTATGTACACCTGGGCAGGTCCTGAGATCGCCGTTGCAACGACCAAAGCTTACAGTGCACAGCTGACCGCACTTTACATGCTGGCTATGAAGTTCGCCAAGGTGCGTGGAACCGTTGATCAGGAGACATTCGCCGGAATGCTGGCAGACCTGAGATGTCTGCCGGATCAGATCGAACTGCTTCTGGGCCAGAAGCAGAAGATCCAGCATTTCGCCAACCGTTATGTGGGAGCGAGAGATATCTTCTTCATCGGACGTGGTATCGACTATGCAATTTCCCTGGAGGGATCCCTGAAGTTAAAAGAGATCTCCTATATTCATTCCGAGGCTTATGCAGCCGGAGAACTGAAGCATGGCACCATTTCCCTGATCGAAGATGGCACCCTGGTAGTGGCTTTGGCAACCCAGCCGGCTCTGTTCCAGAAGACCATCAGTAATATGGTAGAGGTAAAGGCAAGAGGCGCTTTTGTCATGGCGGTTACCATCGAGGGCAACAAAGCCATCGAGAAGGCAGCGGATTATGTGGTATACATTCCCGAGACGAATCCGTACTTTACCAATTCCCTGGCAATCATTCCGTTGCAGCTGTTTGCTTACTATGTGGCAGTGGGACGTGGCTGTGATGTGGATAAGCCGAGAAACCTGGCAAAATCCGTTACGGTGGAATAACAAGAAAAATCCGGAGAGGTGAAAACTTCTTCGTTTTTTTGATCTTTCATAATTGCTTCAGAAAGTTATCACAATTCGGTCACATTTGGTGGATATACTATGTTCATAAGGTGAGAGGAAGAAATGGAAATAGTAAAAAATTTCTCACTTACAGATAGGATAGGAGGAAGAATTATGTACGAGAATGATAATTTTTCCGGTTATGAAACCGGAGATAAAAATACAACCGGTACATTCAGCGGAGTAAGCGCTGCGGGAAGTGCAAACGGTTACACCACATACCAGATGGGCGGAAGCACCGGTAGCAATACAGAACCTAAGAACCCCAAAAAGCATGGAGGTTATTTCCGGAAAGCTGTGGTAAGTGTCAGTCTGGGACTTTTCTTCGGACTGTTTGCCGGCATCGGGTTCTATGCAGTACAGCAGGGCACCGGGATGCTTAAGACCGGTACGGATACCGCAGTGGTAGATGAGGTTACTTCCGAAGCTGCAACAGAGAGCAGCCAGAGTACACCGCAGCTTGCGACCAACGTTACTTATGTAGAGTCTGATGTATCTGATGTGGTGGAAAAGGTCATGCCTGCCATGGTATCGATTGTGAATAATTTTACTGAGACAGCTAATGTCTTCGGACAGCAGTATACACAGGAAGAAGCAGCCAGTGGTTCCGGTATCATTGTAGGCAAGACGGATGATGAACTGCTGATCGTATCTAACAACCACGTAGTAGAGAGCGCAGATACGCTGACCGTTACTTTTATCGATGGCAGTGAAGCACAGGCACAGGTCAAAGGACTGGATTCCGATATGGATCTGGCAGTGATCGCAGTATCTTTAAATGATCTGAGCGATGATACCAAGAATGCCATTACCGTTGCTACTTTGGGCAGTAGTGATGACCTGAAGCTTGGTGAGCCGGTAATTGCCATTGGTAATGCTCTTGGATACGGCCAGTCCGTTACCAACGGTATCGTAAGTGCCCTGAATCGTGAGATCACTCTGGAGAACGGTGCTACCGGTACTTTCATCCAGACCAACGCAGCCATCAACCCCGGTAATTCCGGCGGTGCACTGTTGAACATGAACGGTGAGGTCATCGGTATCAACTCCAACAAGATCGGTGGTACTACCGTAGAAGGTATGGGGTATGCAATCCCTATCACTTCTGCAAGTCCTATCATTGCAGATCTGATGGAGCGTCAGACCAGAACCAAGGTAGCTGAGGATGAAGTCGGTTACATCGGCATCTCCCCGCAGGAAGTAACTTCCCAGATCTCCCAGATGTACAACATGCCGGAAGGTATCTATGTAGTATCTGTAGAGGAAGGCAGCGCAGCAGCCAATGCCGGTATCATGAAAGGTGATATCATTACCAAATTCGATGGCAGCAGCATCTCGTCCTACTCTGATCTTCAGAAGATGTTACAGTACTATGCAGCCGGTGATTCCGCAACCATAACGGTACAGAGACCTCAGAACGGTGAATATGTGTCTATCGAACTGAATCTCACACTGGGCAGCAGACCAGTAGATAAAAAATAAATATAGCGGTTCCCAATATTGAATATTGGAAAGATAGAAGAAACCCCGGAAGATCGTCTGAATCTCCCGGGGCTTTTGTTTAGAAAAACTTCACTTGTAGCAGTCATTCGAATTAGATATAATAAGCGTAGGCATGAGCAGTGCAGGGATCGTGGATTACGAAAACCGACTGCTTGCAGGCGGGATTACGTAAGACACGATACGTGTAGGGCGAAGCCCGGATATCGAGGTAGCACGAAGTGATACCGAGATAAGCACTGCGCAATAGACAAAGAGGAGAATAACATGACAGATAATTACAATGATGATTATAGAGAAGTGATCCCTGAGGAGGAAAAAACAGAGACCAATGTGAGTGAAACTCAGGATAACGAAAAAAATAATGGAAACACACAGGTGGCGGATACTGCAAAAGAAAATTCCACCGAAAAAAAGTCAGAGGACAAAAAGGACAGCAGCGAGTACGAGGATGTCTGCTTCATCTGCCGCAGACCGGAGAGCAAAGCCGGCAGAATGTTCAAGCTGCCTAATCATATCTGCATTTGCGATGACTGCATGCACAAGACCATGGAGACTGTGAGCCAGTTCGATTATCAGGGAATGTTGAACAATCCCAATGATTTCAACCAGTTTAACGGACAGAACGGATTCCCCAACATCAGTTTTGTGAATCTGGCAGACCTCCAGGGAGACGGCGGCATCCCCAACAAGCAGAAACTCAAGAAGAAAAAGAAAGCCGAAGGTCCCAAGCCTGTATTCAACATCAAAGATATTCCGGCACCTCATAAGATCAAGGCAAGCCTGGATGAATATGTAGTGGGACAGGAAAAAGCCAAAAAAGTCATTTCGGTAGCGGTATACAACCATTATAAGAGAGTAGCTACCGACACCATGGATGCGATTGAGATCGAGAAGTCCAATATCCTTATGATCGGTCCCACCGGTTCCGGTAAGACTTATTTAGTTAAAACACTGGCGAAACTGCTGGATGTGCCTCTGGCGATCGCCGATGCTACGTCATTGACGGAGGCCGGATATATCGGTGATGATATCGAAAGCGTTGTATCCAAACTGCTTGCGGCAGCAGATAATGATGTCGAAAAGGCAGAACAGGGAATCATTTTTATTGATGAGATCGACAAGATCGCCAAGAAGAAAAATACCAATTCCCGGGATGTCAGCGGTGAAAGTGTACAGCAGGGCATGCTTAAATTGCTGGAGGGTGCCGAGGTGGAAGTACCGGTAGGTGCCAATAGCAAAAATGCCATGGTGCCCCTGGCTACGGTGAACACCCGCAATATCCTGTTTATCTGCGGCGGTGCTTTTCCGGATCTGGATGAGATCATCAAGGAGCGCCTGACCAAGACCGCATCCATCGGTTTTAATTCCGAACTGAAGGACAAATACGATAAAGATACCGATATCTTATCTAAGGTGACCGTAGAGGATATCCGTAAGTTCGGCATGATCCCGGAGTTCATCGGACGACTGCCTATCATCTGTACTCTGCAGGGACTGAGCAAGGAGATGCTGGTGAAGATCCTGAAAGAGCCGAAGAATGCCATTTTGAAACAGTACCAAAAGCTCCTGGAACTGGATGAAGTGCAACTGGAGTTCACGGACGATGCCCTGGATGCCATTGCCGAAAAGGCCATGAAACGTGACACCGGCGCCAGAGCCCTGCGTTCCATTATTGAGGATTTCATGCTGGATATCATGTATGAGATCCCCAAGGATGACAATATCGGAAGAGTCACCATTACCAGAGAATACATCGAAGGTACCGGCGGACCTATCATTGACATCCGCAGTAATGAGATCCTGGAGCCTGTGGAGAATCTGAAGCAGATTCCGCTGGAAGAGAAATAAATTGAGAGTTAGTGAATAGTTGTTCTAAAATCTTCATGGGTCTATAGAAAATAATTTTCCCTGTAGGTACTTTGGGGGACGGGTAAAAAACAAAAACTAGACAATATGGGTCTATAGCGAAAAATTTGCCTTCTAGATACTCAATTTCTTCAAAATGAGTATCTCAGAGCCAGTTTTTTCCCTATAGACCCATATTCA
>ERZ791840.1618-NODE-1618-length-10771-cov-3.407428_pt1 | contig 10771 bp, 6 predicted proteins | sample MGYA00510291_ERZ791840 | MGnify/ENA primary metagenome ERZ791840 (study PRJEB30046, sample SAMN00715256) | human gut metagenome | study: EMG produced TPA metagenomics assembly of the A metagenome-wide association study of gut microbiota in type 2... | reverse complement strand
AAATAAACTTCTTACGGATGAGATAAATTATGGGAAAGAAAAGGAGGAAAATAGTTACAAATATGACAAGGACGAGAACGGTTCTCTGGTGACGTTAGAGACCAGTAGGTTTTGGGGTAAAAAGGGGAGCGGAGCAGTCACTTCAAAGCAGGGGTACACCTACGACAATTATCGAAATGTCCTGACAGAGAAATCCCCCAAAGCTTACCTTGCAAAAAACAAGGGGAAAGAGCATCTGTATACAGTAACATATGCTTACCATAATACGGATGCCGGTTATCCTGCCGATGACAGGCCATTCTGTTTGTGTATATTGACAAAACAGGAATTATACGATTCAGCAAAGACAAAAATCAAACTGGAAAGCAAAATTGCCTCTAATGGCATTGATTACAGCAGTATCTCGGAGCAGAGGAGTGTAGGTGGTGCTGCCTATAAAACAGTATCCAAAACAGATTTCAAATATGATGCCCAGGGAAATGAAACCCAGGGAAAAGTTTTTCCAACCTATGGCAGTGATGGGGAAAAGGAAATCATCCAGAATGATTATACATACAATGCGTTGGGACAGCAGACCAAGAAAGATGTCACGCTGGATTCTGCAAAAAACCCGTCATCAAACCGCACCTACACGGAAGAAGAAATCACTTATGATTCCTTTGGAAACTGCCTGTCCACTACAGATGAGAATGGTCTTGTCACAAAAACCTCCTATGACCCGGAAACTGGGGAGGAAAAAGAGACCATAGAGGCGGCAGGGACAGAGTATGAATCCAAAGACAGGGAATATGTATCCACAGATGCCCTAAAAACCATGACACTGGACGAGTATGGACGGGCAGCTATCGACATACAGGATGCTTTTGACAATACCATCATCAGCAAGGACGAAGCATCCGGCACATGGACAGAAAATGTTTATGAATACGGAGCAGAGACCGGGGAAGAGGAGGATGACCCGGATTTAGAGCAGGAAGAAAATGACCGTCTGCTGGAGAAACGGACATATGCTTTCAAGCCCGACGAAAAGAAATTCATCGTCAATGAGGATGGGAAAACGGTTCCCAACTTCTACATTACGGGCAGGGGAAACAAAGTATTAAGCGGCAGCAAATATTTCTATGACGATGCAGGCGAAGAGATCGGCAGTGCCAGCTTCAGCAACGGGGAACTGGATGCCGCCCACTGCACCTCTTGGAATTTTACCAAGGAAGAAACAGAAGTCATCGGCGAGGATGATGTGGCACAGACGATTACCATCAGTTACAGCAAGGAACTGAATCCATTGGTATATCAATCGGAGGTGGATACAGATAATTATTACGACCAGTTTAATGATTCGGTGTTGAGTGAAACGATTACAAAAACCGTAACGGATGCTGAAGGCAACAACCTTTCCCAGACGACTAGTTATCTTCGGGGAAAAAATAAAACGGAAACCGTTACCACCTATGAAAATGATGACTTTGGCAGAACGGTCAAAGAAAACACGGTTCAGAAAAATTATCAGGATGGCAGATGGCTTCCGTCTTATGAGACAGAGGTTTCTTATACTTACGATGAAAATGGAAATGTAACCGAAACCGAGACAAAGAGCCGAAAAGAAGGGGAAACCGACTGGCAGACCCAGAAAACAAAAGCCGTCTATGACAGTAAGGGACAGGTTACAAAAGAATACAGTCCGCGCGGCGTCAAAGAGAACGTGGCGGCAGCATATACTTACGACCTCTTGGGCCGCAAGATCAAAGAAGAACTTCCGCAGAACAAGACAGACGGAAGTGCCGGTTACCAGACCGTAGTAAACGAATATGATAAATCCGGTAACCTTGTGGAAACAAAAGAGCAAGTTAGTGTATAATTTTCATTGGCAAAAATAAGTAATTAAAAAGGGAAGAAGGAAATTCCCTCTTCCCAATCATACAGTTTTTCTTTATTATGTTAGTTGCGAAAAAAACAGATAAAGGAGACTGTATGATGAAATCTATTGTAGACGAAAACTTAGTATCTTTCAAGATGTTGGAGCAAAAAATATATGATTATGTTTGTGAATTTGGTCGCCTGATCACCCAGCAGGTCCTTGAATCCTATGATGCCAAGTTGGCAGAAAGCCGTGACAAAAAGACCTATCGAGGAAAAGGAAAGCGGAAAACCAGTATCAAAACCGTGTACGGCGAAGTGGAGTACAGACGAACGGTATATCGCACAAAAACCAAACAGGGAGAAACGGCATATGTCTATCTGTTGGATGAAGCCATGCAAATGGATAAGATTGGTCTGATTTCAACCAATCTTGCAGAAAAGATAGCAATGACTGTAACAGAGGCACCTTATCGTGTAACGGCAGAAACCATCAGCAATACATGCGGACAAACCATCAGTAGCAGTGGCGTCTGGAATATGATGCAGCGACTGGGAGAACGGATTGCTGAAGAAGAACAGTATGCCGTAAAAGAAATGCACGCAGACCGGGTGCAAGGTGAAAAAGTCATTCCGGTATTGTTTGAAGAAATGGATGGTATATGGCTGCATATGCAGAATAGCAATCATCGAAAAATGAAAAAACAGGAAATGAAAGTGTTTACCATGTACGAAGGCTGGGACAAAGAGCAAAAAAAGCGAAGCAGTCTTGTAGAAAAAACAATGCTTGCCGGCATGGAATCCAGCCAGATATTTCATGAGAAAAGAGAGGCATTGATAGAGAAAAAATATAATGCGGATGAAATCCAGCAGAGGATTCTAAACGGAGATGGAGGGAGCTGGATAAGAGAAACGTATGATCCGGATGCCATCTTTCAGTTAGACCGCTATCATATCTATCAGGAGATATTGCGGAAAATAAGCGACCGTGATGCGCAAAGAGAAGCCCGAAAACTATTTGAGGAAGAAAAGATAACAGAATTTTTGGAGTTTATTTTGGTGTATGCGGACAGTGTGGAAACGACCGATGAAAAAGACAAAAGAAGTCAAAAGGCAAGAGAATTGTATCACTATCTCAATAACAACAAAGACGGACTGTTACCGTATCAAAAGCAGGGACGGAAGATACCAGAACCAAGAGAAGGAATCGTATACAAAAATATGGGTGTGCAGGAATCTCAAAACTGCACGGTCATTACCATGAGGATGAAACACCGCCGGATGAGATGGTCTGCGAAAGGAGCAAATAATCTGGCGAAAGTATTATGCTGTAAAGAGAATAAAGAACTTTGCAGTACAATAGAACGATACACAGATGGTTTAATCTTTCATGCCCGAATGAACGAGGTGATAGAAACATTAAGTGCAGCAAAAGCACCAAAAAAAGATGGAAAGGGAAATCCGTATGTAGACGTAATTAGAGGTCATGTATCGCTATTAGATGCGGCAACAAGTGCATCCAGGAAAGTATTCCGAGACGCATTTATAAGATAAGGAAAAACTGAGTTTGGCTGGCTTTGTTTGTGTCAAGTAATCCTTACAATCCTTTCAGTCTTCCAGTGTTTCATGGGAAAAAGAATTACAAAGCATGGGTTATAAGTGCGCCGGTATGAGGTGCCTGTATTATAGGCGCCCATACCGCTGCGTGCTTATGTAGTGCAAACGCCCATGCGAGTAAACTTTTTCCCATGAAACACGGAACCTGAAAAAAGTGCCAATGATTACTTGACACAAACAAAGTCGCGAAACGACTTCTTTACAGTAGCATTTTATGTTATAATAATTTAGTAAAAATACTTCACAAAGAAAAGAGGAATAAACATGGCTTGGTATGACGAATCAGTATTTTATCATATTTACCCTTTGGGATTAACGGGCGCACCGGCGCAGAATGATTATGGCGAGGTTATCCACAGGCTTCCTAAGCTGCTCCCATGGATTGACCATATAAAAGAAATCGGATGCAATGCAATTTACATCGGACCGCTTTTTGAATCCGTAGGACATGGCTATGAAACAACGGATTACCGAACACTCGACAGACGTCTCGGCGACAATGACGATTTAAAAGAATTTGTCCGTACATGTCACGAAAAAGGAGTGCGGGTTATCTTTGACGGTGTTTTCAATCACACAGGAAGAGATTTTTTTGCTTTCAAAGACCTGCAGAAAAACCGTGAGAATTCACAATACAAAGACTGGTACTGCAATGTGAATTTTGGTGGAAATAATGAATACAACGATGGATTTTCCTATGATAACTGGGGCGGTTATAATCTGTTAGTAAAACTGAACCAGTGGAATCCACAGGTAAAAGATTATATTTACGATGTAATCCGCTTCTGGGTTTCTGAATTTGACATTGATGGCATCCGGCTTGACGCAGCAGATGTTCTTGATTTTGATTTTATGAAGGGAATGCGTCAGGTTGCCAATGAAGTAAAACCGGATTTCTGGCTGATGGGCGAAGTCATTCATGGCGAATATACACGCTGGGTTAATTCGGAAACTTTGCATTCTGTAACCAATTATAACCTGAATAAAGCTCTTTGGTCCGGCTGCAACGAGCATAACTTTTTTGAAATTGCACACACAGTAAAGCGTCTTTATGACATGGGTGGATGCCATTACCGGAACTTGGAATTGTACAGTTTCGCCGACAACCATGATGTTGAGCGAATTGCAAGTAAGATAATAAACAAAGACCATCTCGGCGTAATCTACACTTTGATGTACACACTTCCGGGGATTCCGTCTATTTACTACGGCTCCGAATTCGGTATCGAAGGAAAAAAAGAACAAGGTTCCGATGCTTCACTCCGACCACACTTAGAACTTAGTGACTATGCCGATGCAATGACTGACAATCCGCTGACTGCGCTGATTGCCAAACTCGGTTCTATCCATCAAGCGCAAAAAGCATTGTGTTATGGTGAATACAAAGAACTTCTTCTTACGAACCGCCAATATGCTTTTGCACGCTGTTATGAAAATGAAGACGTGATTACAGCCGTCAATAACGATGAGCAGTCGACAACTCTCCATATTCCGTATCAGGGACCAAAAACACAGTTTAAAGGTGCACTATCCGGCAAAGATTATATGGTGCAGAATGGTTCAATTGAAATTACACTGGATGCATGTGGCGGCGATATTCTTATTTAGAAATATTTTTTGGTTCACGGTTGACTAAATAAATTCCTGCACATACAAGCAAAAGTGCAAAAAGCGTATTTACATTCCATAGGCTGTCTTTCAGAAAAATAACTGATAAGAGGCTTCCAAATACCGGAATTAAGAAATTAAAAACTGTCACTCTACCCATCGGATTATATTTTAACAAAACAGTCCATAGGGAAAAGGCTGCCGACAAGAATGCTAAATACAAAAGCAGCAGCCAGCCGGTGGCAGGTACTTCCAAAATCGAAATTCTCCCTCCAAATAAAAAACCCACACCAATCAACAAAACCGCACCCAGAATAAGCTGCCACCCACAAAGAGTAACCGGTCCCATTTTCTTTGCCGCCTCTTTGTTACACAGCGAGCCAAGTGCCGATGACACAGCAGAACAAAGCATAAAACCTTCTCCTAAAAAGGAAAACGAACCGCCAATACTCCCTTTTCCGAGATTTACCACAAACACGCCAAGAAGGCCCAAAAGACACCCCGCAATTTTTCTTCCATTAATTGATTCATGATAAAAAATGCATGCCGTCACCACACAAAAAAACGCTGTACTCCCATTCAAAATTGCACCTTTTACTCCTGTCACGTGCGCCATACCAATATAATAAAAAACGTACTGCAAAGCAGTCTGGACAAATGCTACAAGTACAATCTGTCCTTTCGGCCACTGCTTTCTCCGTTCCTTTTTATGCTCCTTTTTCTCCACAAAAAAAGAAATCAAAAGAGTCAAAATACCTGCAATCAAAAATCTCGCACCGGCAAACATAAGCTGGTCTGCGGTGTCCTGACTAGCAATCCGAAACATACGGTATCCGGTTTTTATACCGGGAAATGCACTTCCCCAGAGCAAGGTACACAACACCGCCGTTGCAAACACAATCCATTTTTTTGAAAATAACTTCTGTGCGTTCATAAATACAATATTACCCTTTCACCTTTTTCTATGCAACAAAATGGCACCCCCTCAGGAAGACAGGATGCCATAAACTATCTCATTCATCAGTATCCGTAAAAAGGATTACCGGTTTGGACAAATGATATTGATAATATTTAATTACATTACCACTATACATACGCATCGGATTCCAGTTGCACAAATCATAATCCTTGTGATATGGCAAATGATAATAAAAAGAATCATTCGAGCGACTGGTTTTATCGTAAGTAACCAAACTCTTTGCAAAAATCTCTTGTGGTGTCATTCTCTATCCTCCGACCTTTCTTTTTTCCATTATATGACGGAACAAAAAATTTGGCAAGGAAAAATGAAGAAGGTTTTTGTTCTATGGCTGTTTCCTCCTCTTACTCTCCAATCCCATACTCCTGTAACAATTCTTTTTGGTAGTCTGTATCCATGATTGCTTTTTGTATATCTTCCATTCGGTTATCCGCCAACAAGCATTGGTACAATGCGTTAATTTCCTCGATTCCCTGTGAAATTCCTTGTAAAATCCCTTGTGAAATCCCCTTTGCTATTCCACGCGCCTCTCCTTGAGCAATCCCTTTCTCTATTCCTCGCGCTTCTCCACGTTCTTCATACATATCTAACAATACACACATATCGATTTTTCCTCCTTTTCCTTCTGTTGTCTCAATTAATTCTTTTGCTTTCCGATATCTCCTGTCATTTGTCACCGCAGACAGCCAATCTAAAAATGCTTCCGGGTGGTCTAATTGAAACTCCGTTGTTTGGAAATATTCATCCAGTTTTCTTCTGTCATTTCCGCAGGACAGGTAACGGACTATGTATTTAAAATCCGATTGATACTGGCGAATTGTCGTTTCCGGCTGACTGGCAAGGTTAATAATACAAATGGGATGCTCAGGAATCCATTTTGTAAGTTCTTCACCAATATCTTCCGGAAACTCCAGCATATCATTCAGACATCTTGGCTTTCCCCATTCATTCTGACTGTAATTCAAAACCAGAGTGATGACCGGACTTAATTTCTGTGAATCGTTAAGTTCTTTTGTCATCGGGTTTGGATAATTGCCGGTTTTCCGATTACTTTCCTTCACTTCCTTGATCTGCTCCATATATTTGGCATGCTGGTATCCCATATCGCGCACCGGCATAACGTTGTTTTTGTCACTCTGATTTTCCAGACATAAGAAAAAACTTCTATTGTTCTTCTTACACTTCATCGGCACATCCATCTGTAACTGCCGAAGTTTATCATCCGATACGGCTTTCGTAATCAACTCGCCGGGTTCTCTCGACAACTCTTCCGCCGACACATAACATCTGCCACCAAATAGGTTTACATTCACAATGTCTGAAAATACATCTTTGTATTGTAGTAAACTTTTCTCTGCTAAATCTTTTGCTCCCAAATGGTACCCTCCTCTTACTCTCCAATCCCATACTCCTGTAACAATTCTTTTTGGTAGTCTGTATCCATGATTGCTTTTTGTATATCTTCCATTCGGTTATCCGCCAACAAGCATTGGTACAATGCGTTAATTTCCTCGATTCCCTGTGAAATTCCTTGTAAAATCCCTTGTGAAATCCCCTTTGCTATTCCACGCGCCTCTCCTTGAGCAATCCCTTTCTCTATTCCTCGCGCTTCTCCACGTTCTTCATACATATCTAACAATACACACATATCGATTTTTCCTCCTTTTCCTTCTGTTGTCTCAATTAATTCTTTTGCTTTCCGATATCTCCTGTCATTTGTCACCGCAGACAGCCAATCTAAAAATGCTTCCGGGTGGTCTAATTGAAACTCCGTTGTTTGGAAATATTCATCCAGTTTTCTTCTGTCATTTCCGCAGGACAGGTAACGGACTATGTATTTAAAATCCGATTGATACTGGCGAATTGTCGTTTCCGGCTGACTGGCAAGGTTAATAATACAAATGGGATGCTCAGGAATCCATTTTGTAAGTTCTTCACCAATATCTTCCGGAAACTCCAGCATATCATTCAGACATCTTGGCTTTCCCCATTCATTCTGACTGTAATTCAAAACCAGAGTGATGACCGGACTTAATTTCTGTGAATCGTTAAGTTCTTTTGTCATCGGGTTTGGATAATTGCCGGTTTTCCGATTACTTTCCTTCACTTCCTTGATCTGCTCCATATATTTGGCATGCTGGTATCCCATATCGCGCACCGGCATAACGTTGTTTTTGTCACTCTGATTTTCCAGACATAAGAAAAAACTTCTATTGTTCTTCTTACACTTCATCGGCACATCCATCTGTAACTGCCGAAGTTTATCATCCGATACGGCTTTCGTAATCAACTCGCCGGGTTCTCTCGACAACTCTTCCGCCGACACATAACATCTGCCACCAAATAGGTTTACATTCACAATGTCTGAAAATACATCTTTGTATTGTAGTAAATTTTTCTCTGCTAAATCTTTTGCTCCCAAATAATATCCTCCTTAATTAGTCAAATTCTTTTGTTACTATCATTACAAAGAGAACATCTTCGCCCCACCCTTGTTTGTATATATACTAGCACAGTTGCATTACAAAGTCAATATATTTACTTACAATCGTCAAGCGACTTACGCCCCTTAAAAAGAGGACTAAATCGTGCCAAACAAGCCAAATTCCAGCATATAAAAAGAGCGTAAAACGACACCCCCAATAGGAGGGGCGTTCTACGCTCAAAGTTTTTTTCAAAACCCGTCTTATATTACTTCTTTATCTTAACTTTTTTCACCGTGCTCCACTTACCGTATACCTTTTTCTTGCCATTCATTTTATAGGCACGAACACGAATGTAATACGTTTTCTTCTTTTTCAGTTTCTTAATGGTGTACTTGGTTTTCTTTGTCTGTATGCTCTTTTTCTTTTTGAACTTTTTGTTTAGGGCATACTGAAGCTGGTAGCCTTTGACATCTTTAACCGCATTCCAGCGAACAACAAGTTTTCTGCCTTTTTTATTCTTTGGCACTTGCAAAATAACCTTTGATAATGTTTTCTTACCTGATATCTTATCCGAGTTATCCGGCGTCGCCGAAGGTGTTACCGTTGGTGCTATAGTCGGCTTTAAAGTTGGAATTGCAGTTGGAACAGCAGTCGGCTTGGCCGTTGGCGTCGCCGTCGGTGCCACCTCCTTTTCCAGCACAATGCTATTATTCCAAAGCTCATATTCCGTTTCTTCCTGACTCACTTCCAAATACAATATCTTCGTTCCAGATATATCATTTCTTGTGGCTTTATTCCATATCTCCACAAGTGAAATATCTTTCGATTGTCCTGATGATAATGTTCCCAATGTTTCTGTATGTATTACATTACCGTTTTCTCCACCATCTTTAACAACCAAAGATACATTTTCTGCCTCGTTGCCTCCATTATTGGTTACTGTTATTAAATCTTTATTTTTCGCTGTAACAACAAGGTCACTTGTTGTCGTTTCAATCGTTTGTTTCGCTGTCAATTGCTGTTCGAATGTTTCATCCGATGTAACGGAAGCCGTAATATCCGAAGTAGTAAAGTCTGCCGGAACAGAAATCAGTATCTCCTGTTCACTCTGCATACCAGCAGCTAGTTTGTCTACGAACGGCCCCTCATACAACACATTTCCGGAAGCATCTTTTACTGTAATTTTCACATGATTCAAATCGGTTGTACCGGTGTTTGATACAGTAATCAAAATCGGATTTTCTTTATCCGTACCAAAACTTAGAACATCATAAGCAATATTGGTAACCTCCGCCTGACTCCGTTTGGTCTCATTTTTATATTTTAATACCGTCGCACCATATGGATTTTCTTTTGAAGTATCCACTTCCTGCTCTGTATAAACAACTCCCGGTTCTTCACTATTTTTTAAGAGTGCAAAACCACTGACATAGCCCCCATCTTCGGTAAGTGCAGCAGCAACGGATTCCTCTCCTATCTTTTGTTTATAAATTTCGCTATTAAAGTTATCCTGCCCAATCCAGTAAACGGCATCTTCATATACATCATACGAAGAACTGCAGGCAATCTTCAAATTTTCTGTCTCCCCACCGGCATAGCGCATAAGCGTTCCGTCCTGAATAAAGTAAATCTTTCCATCGATGCATTTTACTGCCTGCATTCCGGTATCCGCAGTTGCGATTGTTTCACCATTTACCAAAAGGGTCTCCCCCTGAACCATAGCCAGTGAAAATTTGTCTCCAACATAACCATACGCAAAGTCACTGATTGTATCATCGGTACGGTATAATTCTTCCGGAGCAGACCAACCGTCCTCAGTCAATTTACTTCGATAAATCTTTGTCTTGCCTTCTTCTAACAATGCATCACCAGAAGAATTTTCACCCCAAACGGCATACAAGTCTGTTCCGTCTGATGCAAACTGGTATTTATAACTCCAATTTTTTCCTGCTTTTCGCAATGTAACAACCTTATCGAAAGTTTGACTTTCTTCATCATATCTTGCAACTTTTAATGTCAAGTGCTGCAGGATTTCCTCCTCGGACATATCTTCCGTGATTGCCACATCACTGTTTTCGTACATCACATAAGTAAATCCATTGTGAGAAAACATCTGCGCTGCCGTATCCAGCCGTCCCGTCTTGTCAACCGGTTTGCCATCACTCCATGCACCATTCTGATACAAACGGTACATCAGTGTTGTCTGACCGCCGGAATTTTCCTCGGTATCATCCAAATAAGTCATAAGTGCTGTTCCATCCGCAAACGTCGTAATTGTCGGCTT
>ERZ791840.1612-NODE-1612-length-10819-cov-3.000093_pt1 | contig 10819 bp, 13 predicted proteins | sample MGYA00510291_ERZ791840 | MGnify/ENA primary metagenome ERZ791840 (study PRJEB30046, sample SAMN00715256) | human gut metagenome | study: EMG produced TPA metagenomics assembly of the A metagenome-wide association study of gut microbiota in type 2... | reverse complement strand
CCTTATCCCTTTGATACGCAACGCGCTACGCTGAAAATGGAAGATATGGTAGATATTTTCTGCAACCTATTTGTTTTGCAGATATTTAGTATAGTTTTATGTATTCGTATGTGTTGCCAACTATCGAGAGATAATTCTCGAAGGCGTGTCGAGAGATGACTACTGTGCCACGGCAGTCGTTAGGGTGAAATGATAGTGTATCGGCTTGCTGAAGATTAGCATCGAGAAATAGATGTACGTGGTTGTCGGTGTCGTTGATGAGTCCGAACGGCGACACGCTGCCAGGTTCCAGCCCAAGAAACCTCATCATACGTTCGGGTGATGCGAACGAGAGTTTGCCGCATGAGGGCAGTCCTTTGCTCACCAGCGACTCTTTCAGCAGATGTTCCAAGTCGTGGATGGCGAGGTCGTGGTCGCAGTTGAAGCATACGAGATAATGGCGGTTGCCCTTGTGGTTGCGGAAGAAGAGGTTCTTGCAGTGCACGCTGCCATCGTCTTTCCACCAGCGTTTTGCCTCCTCTATGGTTTTGCCTTCGGGATGGTTGTAGCAGCTGAATGGAATGTTGTGTTCTTTAAGGTAGTTGAGAACCTTTTCTTGTCGTTCGGATATCTGTTCCATAGTTCATCGAATTATTTCTTACAAAAATACAACATAATCGCGTATAAACAAAAGCTATTCGATAATAAATCTTTACCTTTGTAATTACTAAGTAGAATACAATCAATGAATCCAATCAAGCGTTATATCATCTGGCTTCGTCGCATGTCGTATAGTCGTGGCTTCGGAGTGCAATCGCCGTCGGCATATCGTTTCATACGTTATGTCATCAGCGAACACTATCCGTATTATGCCTACGCAGACCTGCGTAAGAAGTACCCTACGCTCAATTGGCTGACACGCAAGCGCATGGAGCTTTACTTTCGTTTGGCAAACTTCTGCAGAACGAAGCTGATGGTTGACTACAGCAAGGACAGCAGTCTGCTTGCTGATTATGTTGCGCATGGTTGCAAGATGACGAGGGTGCGTAACGTTGTTAGCGAATTGTTGGGGGGTGATACAGTTGATGATTCGCTTGATGATGTGGTTATGCGATTAGTGCGAATCTGCCCCATTGCTGGGTGTGAAGCGTTTTTGGAGAAGGCTTTAGCTGAGTCGGACCAGTCGTCGGTATTCGTCATTGAGGATGTCTGTTCGGATGGAGTGGCTCACCGTATGTGGCAGCAACTTGTGGAGAGCGAGAAGGTGAGTGTGAGTTACGACCTCTATTACTGTGGCATCGCTTTCTTCGATACCGACCGTCATAAAACGAATTACGTAGTGAACTTTTAATGAAGTCTATCTAATTTATCTGTTAATATTAAACCTATGAAACTATATACAAGGCATGGCGATACGGGGCAGACCACCCTCGTAGGAGGTAAGCGCGTGACGAAGGACGACATACGTATCGCTGTGTGTGGCGACCTTGACGAACTGAATGCACATATCGGTATGCTCCTATCGTTCGGTGTTCCAGAGCGCGAATTGAACGTGCTCATCAGAGTTCAGCAGCAGCTGTTCCATATCGGTGGCGAACTGTCGAACCCCGACTTCGCTATGCCGTCGCACCTGACCGCTGCTGATATCGCCCAGCTTGAGCAATGCGTTGACACGCTGCAGAAAGAAACTCCGGAGCCAGAAACCTTTGTCCTGCCTGGTGGATGCACCGCAGCCGCCGAGTCGCATGTGTGTCGCACCGTGGCACGTCGTGCAGAGCGCAGCATTGTAGCCATGTCGCACGAATATCGTGTCGAACCACTTATCTTGCAATTTATCAATCGCTTATCCGATTATTTCTTCGTTTTGGCTCTCAATTTAAACTTTATTACATCTATAGACGAAAAAAAACTATATATCACTTGTAAATAACTCAGAATTTACTATTTTTGCATTTGGTTAGAGCAGGAGGGCAATCCATGAAGAACAGTGCCTCGCGGCTCTTAAAGAAAACATATTAAAGTACGACATTTAAAACTTAAAACTATGTATTGGACACTTGAATTGGCTTCCAAGCTGGAAGATGCCCCTTGGCCAGCAACTAAAGATGAGCTCATCGACTATGCTATGCGTTCTGGCGCTCCGCTCGAGGTGCTTGAGAACCTGCAGGAGATTGAGGATGAGGGTGATGTTTATGAAAGCATCGAGGACTTATGGCCCGACTACCCTACAAAAGAGGACTTCCTCTTCAACGAGGACGAATATTAATCGCTCAAACAGCTATATAGTATAGCTTGAAGCGTTGAATATAAGCGGTATAGGAGTTGTACAACATTTCTATACCGCTTTTTACGTTCTTTTGAACTTCTGTGTCAGTACTTGGTATCGTTTTGCAATAACTTGCAATAAGCATTTGTTAATGTAACCAATAAATTAAATCTTTGCATGTAGTAATAAAAATAAGTATATGGTAAAAAGACAAAGGAAGGGTATTATGATTCGACTGTTGTCGCTCGTTGTGGTGATGCTGGTTTTGTCAGCTGCTGCTATACTGCGCGACGGCAGGATATTCGGGCACGACTTGCGCCAGACTCATGCTGCGGTGGCATCAGTAGCGCAGGGCAGTGACACGCTGAGTGTGCAGCCTGATGGAACGTTTGTGGTGAACACCCGCGTGCTCGCGAAGGACGTGCAAGGCTACGGCGGACCGGTGCCGTTGAAAATACATATAGATAAGGACGGAAGACTGACCGCCATTGAGGCTGAGCCAAACGCCGAGTCGCCGAGCTTCTTCGATCGTGCGAAGGAGCTGTTCAGCCGTTGGCAAGGCAAGACCATTGACGAGGCAATGGCGGAGGACGTGGATGCCGTGTCGGGGGCTACGTTCTCGTCGAAGGCGATAATAAGGAATGTGCAGCGCGGATTGGCTTATGCCAAGCAGCACGGACTGGCTGACGGCGGTAAGGGCGCACAGGAGGAGAGTGCAGAGCACACCGTAGCTACCGGCTGGACTCTCGGCAGCATTGTGGCGTTGATCGCCGTACTGCTCGGAGCCGTCGTTCCGCTCTTCACCAACAACCGCCGTCTGCATCTTGTGCAGCTCGTGGTGAACGTTGTGGTGCTTGGTCTGTGGACAGGCACGTTTGTCTCCTACACGCTCTTCCTTCGACTCTTTGCCGGAGGCGTGAGTCTGTCGGCGATAGGTACGCTCGCCGCTCCGCTGTTGATGCTGATTGTGGCACTGCTCTATCCTTTGGCTGGCAGGTCTGGCCACTACTGCGCTCATGTCTGCCCGTTCGGTTCGGCACAGGAGCTTGCCGGAAAGCTCAGCCGACGCAAGCTGCGCATCACGCCGCGTGTGCTCCGTGTGCTCACCGCTTTGCGCAATCTGCTCTGGGGCGTACTGATGGCACTGCTGCTCACCGGTACATGCTCCGCATGGATCGACTACGAGCTGTTCACGGCGTTCATCTATTCGTCGGCATCGGTGTGGGTGATAGTGCTTGCGATGCTGTTCCTTGTGCTGTCGGTGTGGGTGCCGCGACCGTATTGCCGCTTCGTGTGCCCAACGGGAGCACTTATGAAGAGTGTTGAATGTTGAGTTTTGAGTTTTGAATTATGCGCTGCGCGCATTGTGAGTTATTGAATTTTGAATTAAGATTTTTAAATTATGAATTTACAGAATAAGTCAATAGTGTTGAACGTGGTGCTCGCCATTGCCGTCGTTGTGCTTGGCGTGCGCTTGGTGTCGGGCGTGGAAGACAGCGTCGAGTCGCAAACGCAAGAGCAGGTAGTGCTCAACAATATTGCTACGCGTACCAGCATACGCGACTATGAGGCGCGTCCCGTGGAGAAGGAGAAAGTGGAGAAGATGCTGCGTGCGGCTATGGCTGCACCTACGGCTATGAACAAGCAGCCGTGGCACTTCGTGGTTGTCGACCAGCGCAGCGTGCTCGACAGTCTTGCAGGTGCTAATCCTTATGCGAAGATGCTGCTCAAGGCTCCGCTCGCTATCGTTGTCTGCGGCGATATGGATAAGACGATTGAAGGCGGCGGACGCGACTTCTGGATTCAGGATGCGTCGGCAGCAACGGAGAATCTTCTGCTTGCGGCTCACGCTATGGGGCTCGGTGCCGTATGGACGGGTGCCTATCCTTCCGAGGATCGCTGCAAGGCGATTGGCGCAACGCTCTCGCTGCCCGATAATCTCGTTCCGCTTAACATGGTGGTTATCGGCTATCCGGCGGAGCATCCGCAGCCGAAGGATAAGTTCAAGGAGGAGAACATAACTTTTAAAAGTAAAAAAGTAAAAAAGTAAAAAGTAGGAGGTATGGGCATCTTGCCCATACCACGCACCCACAAAAGCATATATTTTAAAAGTAAAAGGGTAAAAAAGTAAAAGAGTAAAAAAGTAGAAGAGTAAAAAAGTAAAAGAGTAAAACAAACTACAATGGGGAAAGTTCTATTCTCTCTCGGCATGTTGCTATTCACCGTTGCAGCCTACGCCGATGGCACTGTGCTGTTCAGTACGGCGAAGGGCGGCATCGATGTTCCGCCTTATCGTATCCCTGGCATCACCTGCGGCAATGGCGGTAGACTCATAGCGAGTGCGGCACGCCTCGTCTGCGGCACCGACCCAGGTTACGGACGTGTCGACTGCGTGGTGAAGCTGAGCGACGACAACGGCAGAACGTGGAGCGAGCGTGAGATTGACGTGGCTTGTGGCGACGCATCGCTCATCAACAACGTCAAGACACCGATGGCTGCTGCCTATGGCGACCCTGCTATCGTTATGGATCGCGAGCGCAACGAAGTGCTCATCATGGCTGTTGCCGGCTGCACGGTGTACGGCAAGGCGAGCACCAACCGCCGAAACCCTAACCTCATTGCTGCAATACGCAGTACGGACGGTGGCTTGACATGGCAGAAGCCCATCGATCAGACCGAAGCGATATACGGCTTGTTCGACGTGGGCAATCCGCTGGATGCTGCTTTCATCGGTGGCGGAAAGATATTCCAGAGTAGGGTGGTGAAGGTAGGCGACTACTATCGCATCTACGCTGCACTCGCAGCACGTCCCAACGGCAATCGCGTGATCTATTCCGACGACTTCGGACGCACATGGCACGCTCTCGGCGGCGCGGCTGTTCTGCCCGTGCCCGATGGCGACGAACCGAAGTGCGAGGAGTTGCCCGACGGTCGTGTCATCATAACAAGCCGCGCCTCTGGTTGCAGACTGCTTAACATATACACCTATAGCAACGCAACTACGGGTGAAGGCTCGTGGGAGGAACAGACGAAGGCTACGATGAGCGGATTGGCTCTCGCACCGAGCACCAACCCTACGAACGGCGAGATGCTCATTGTGCCAGCCGTGCGCAGCAGCGACGGCAGACAGCTGCACGTTGTGTTGCAGTCGGTGCCAACAGGCACGGGGCGCAACAACGTGAGCATATTCTATAAGGAGTTGGCTGATAAGACGGATATGTGCAACGTGAAAGCCTTAGCCGAGGGTTGGGACGGCTGCTATCAGGTGAGTACCACGGTATCGCTCTACAGTAGTATGGATCTGCAAGCCGATGGCAGAATTGCCTTCTTCTATGAGGAAACGCTTACTAAATGGGGCACGAAGCCCAATCCCGTCTGCACAAGTTTTCCGCAGGGCGAGGGCGAACACAACTATGACGGCTGCGAACTCGTGTATAAGGCGTTCGACCTGAAGACAATAACCGGCGGAAAGTATAGGATGGGATAAATCCGTATTTATAATATATATGTAATTCTTAATTATACCAATATTTACCTTAATAATTTCATTTAATGGTGAACAGAGAATAACAAATAATTAGGGGGTAGCAAAAAAAATAAGAGTTTTTGTTGTTTTATTATTTTTTTTTATCTATATTTGCAATCGTAATACTAAAATAGACAAACTAATAACATATAAAACTAACTGAATTAATAACTTTTAAAACTAAACAATTATGAAAAAGCTATTATTAACTATTGTGTGCTTATTATCGATTTCTATTAAATCAGTAGCAGTTGATTTCTTTCCAATAAGCGAAGTGAATAACAAGCATTATAGCGTTGGTCTTTTAGGAGGCTATGTGGGCTATGCGGACGATCTTAGTAGTGGTGCATTTGGTTTTTCATTAACTGCATGGGGTGCATATCTTGATTTAATCGGTTGGCCACGTGCCCATGCCAATGATACAGGTGTGGATAAATGGGATGATAAGTATTGTTTTGGTGTCCATTTAGGCTACCAAATTCCTATAACCAAAGCTATCAGAATTGTACCATTGTTAGGCTATACTTCTGTGCAGGAGGGTACAACTGACGGAGGTAATTGGAGTGTCTCAAATAGTGGCATAAATAATAGTTTCAAAGCTGACAATGAGGTCTCCGGATTTGATTATGGTGGAATGTTGGTGTTTAATTATAAGTTTATAAACTTCAATGCGGCCATTACACGTTATGCTGTGTATGGCGGAGTGTCCTTCGAATTCTAAGCATTATATTTAAGCAAAAACTATTATGACTATGGAAAAAATTAAACAATATTTAGGGATTGTCTTTATGGCAATGTGCGTGATGATGCTATCATATTCGTGTAGCAGCGATGATGATGATAGACCAACTATATCGTATTACGATTTTCTGCAAGGTAATTGGCTTGGTGAGAACAATAATATATATGTATATATGACGTTTTCGGGTAACAATATCACGGCAACAGTTTACAATAATTCTAAAAGTACGACATTGAATGGAAACTTTACATTCGATCAAACACGAAGTGTATTAGTGGCAAAATGGAATAATTCTTCTACCACAGAGGAGTTTCCCGTTTCTATAAATTACACCAAAACGTCTTACTTTTTCCTAACCATTGGAAAGGTTATGTATACTATGAAGCGTCAAAGCAACGGCTCAAATGGATATCCAAGCGGAGACACTACCTCAGAAACTGATTATGCTCCAACAATTATGAAGAATTGTATGGTAAAAGTAAGCGCATCAACAATGTCTTATTATCTGTATTTCGACTCTTATGGTGACATAACAAAAAGTAGCCGTAGCTATGTTGGTGAAATTACCGGCGGATCATACACTAAAATAGGTAAGAATAAAGGAGAACTCAAATTCTTTGTTAAGGCAGGGGCGAGTACCATAACTCATTCTTACATCATGACTTTTACATCTTCAAGTGGAGGCAACGTTAAAATAACTGATAGTAGAAATGGTACTTTCGCAATTGAAGAATATGATGATGATATTAGTGCGCCAACAAATCTATTAGGTCTCTCATTCAAAACGGGTAGTGGAAGTTGGGGCTATTATTTCAAGTCTCATTATAATGGACAATACTCGTGTGATCCTATAGGTGGTGATTACTATTCTATCACTGCTAAATATGACAGGTATTCAGACACGAGTGCACGCCTTACGGTTGTTCATCAATATAAAGAAAATAGCGGAAAGCAGACCTATTATTATGATCTTACATTTACATCAAGTACTGGTGGCACATATATAAGAACAGACAATAACCAGTTCTCGGCAGGAACGGCAAAAGGAACCTTTACATTAGAATAAACATCCTGCAGATGTTTGTGTTCTAAGATTGGAAGTGTCCATTTCTTGCATTGTAGTGTGTGAGGTGTGTCAAAAGTTTAATTTCGTACACCTAATCCAAAGGGATTATGTGGTGTTGGATTTCAGACCGTATTAATAAAACTTTTGACACACCCACCTCCTATAATAACTCTGGAAGCTCGAACAGGCGTGTGCCGTTGCTTCCCTTGATGAGGATGTAGCGGTCGTGCGGTTTCTCAGAAGCAATTGCTTCCTTCACTCCTGCTACGTTCTCAAACTTGCGGAACGTGGCAGGAGTTGTTGTATGCTCAAACTCCGAACCCACGAGCCACACCTCTTCGAGTGTCATGCGACTGAGCTGGTCTACGATGCGCTGATGCTCGTCGTGGCTCACGCTGCCCAGCTCCTTCATGTCGCCGATGATAGCCATCTTATGGTCGGCATTGATAGCCTCGAAGTTGTTGAGTGCCGCAGCCATGCTCGTCGGGTTGGCGTTATAAGCGTCGACGATGAGACGGTTGTCGGCAGTCTGCTCAAACTGCGAGCGATTGTTGCTCGGCGCATAGTTCGTCAGTGCTGCGTCGATGCGCTCTGCCTCCACACCGAAGTATGTGCCGATGGCGATGGCAGCGAGCATGTTCGTGATGTTGTAAGCACCGATGAGCTGACTGTCAACGTGGTGCATTGCCTTTCCCTCCGCTGTCCACGTGAAGCTGAGCATAGGCTCACTCTTCACGTCTGCGGCTGTAACGTACAGGTTGTCGGCGGCGTTGATGCCGTAGCGTACAAGGTTCAGCCCCGTAGCGATGCCGTTGAGGTGCGGGTTATCGTTGTCGATGAACACGCAGCGTGGGCGTTCCACCTCGCGTATGGCGTAGGCATCGTTCTCGCCTGCGGTAGCCGAGCGCACGAAGTCGTACAGTTCGCCCTTGGTACGTATCACGCCCTCGAACGAGCCGAAGCCCTGCAGATGCGCACGTCCCACGTTCGTGATGAGCGCATAGTCGGGCTCGACAATCTCCACCAGCGTCTTGATGTCGCCCGGATGCGACGCACCCATCTCCACCACAGCTATGTCGTGCTCGGCGTTCAGGCGCAGCAACGTCTTCGGCACGCCGATGTTGAAGTTGCCCTCGGTGTAGAGCACGTTATATTTCTGCAGCAACACCGCAGCCGTCAGTTCCTTTGTCGTTGTCTTGCCGTTGGTGCCGGTGATGCCGATTATCGGTGTGCCGAGGGCACGACGATGATAGCGTGCGAGCTGCTGCAGCGTGTGCAGACAGTCGTCGACGAGGATGAAGCGGTCGTCGCCCTCAACGGCATACTCCGCCTCGTCAACTACGGCGTAGGCGCAGCCCTTCTCCAAGGCTGCTGCAGCAAACTTGTTGCCGTTGAACGATGCGCCCTTCAGAGCGAAGAACAGCGAACCGGCAGGGCAGTCGCGGCTATCGGTTGTCACAACGGGGTGTTGCTTAAAGATTTCGTAAAGTTCGGATATTTCCATTTTGCTTCTTGCTTTTATAGATGCATTTATCGGTGCAAAGGTAATGCAAACCGAAGACAATGCAAAATAAGCTCGCTGTTTTTTATTGTTGAGGTGCAGCTTGTGGGATGGTAGGTGTATTAAAAAAGAGGAGCGTGTGCTCCTCTTTCCGTTTATGATTATGTGTGTATTTGTTTAGAACTTGTATGCAGCACCGAGACTGATGACGCACTGGTCCAAGTCGCTCACGAGACTGTACTTCACCTCGAAGTTGAGCATGAGGTTGTCTGTCAGGTCGTACTGGGCACCGCCACCGAGGTTCACGCCAAACTTGCCAGTGTTGTAACTCTCGTTAACGGTTATCTCGCCGTTTGCCTTTCTCATAGGAGCACCCCAGCCCCAATCGCCACCGCCACCTACGCTGTATTTGTTGCTCTAGTGTCCATGTACATATGTCAGACCTACGAGCGGATATACCTTGAACTTGTCACCAATGTTGAACAAGTAGTGAGCGTTAGCGTTGATTTCCCACATTGTGAAGTGATCTTTCGGGAAGAAGTAGTTGAACGAAGCCTCGCCACGAATGTGGTCTGTGAAGCAGTAAGAACCCTTGACACCAAGGCCGAGAGACTCGATTTCTGTACCATAGTTAAGGTTAAGACCGACCGCAGCAGTCTTTGCCTGCGCTGATGCGAACAAGCTTGTCATCGCACAAGCGAGTGTTAATAATAACTTTTTCATAATTGTTTGTGTTAGTTTTGGTTAAAGTATAGGGGCAAAATTACACTAAATAATCCAAACTTCCAACTCTTTTTGTTAAAAATGTTTGGCTATTTGGATATTTATTGCGTATTTTGTGTTTTGTTATTAACAAATTATCAAGCATATATGCAATATACAATAAATGTGCAAGGCAGACTTCTCGACCTCTCACAGCCCTTGGTAATGGGCATACTGAACGCCACGCCCGACTCGTTCTACAGCGGTTCGCGCAAGCAGACGGAGGCAGAGATAGCCGATCGCGCCAACCAGATAGTAGCCGAAGGCGGACGCATCCTCGACGTGGGAGCGTTCTCCACACGCCCTGGTGCCGACGAGGTGACCGAGCGTCTGAAGCACGCCCTGCAGATAGTGCGCCGCGAGCAGCCCGACGCCATCGTGTCGGTAGACACCTACCGCCCGCTCGTGGCTCGCAGATGCGTGGAGGAGTTCGGTGCCGACATCATCAACGACGTGTCGGAGGGCGGCATAACGGGCATCGTGGGCATGGAGATACACGAGGAGGGCGACATGTTCCAGACCGTGGCGCAGCTCGGTGTGCCGTACATACTGATGTCGGTGCAGCCCACATTGGAGAAGATGATGCAGAACTTCGCGGCGGAGGTGCAGCGCCTGCGCGACCTCGGTGCGAAGGACATAATCCTCGACCCCGGCTACGGCTTCGGCAAGACGCTCGCGCAGAACTACGAGATAATGAACAGGGCGGAGCGCCTGCTCGAACTCGACCTGCCCGTGCTCGTCGGCGTGTCGCGCAAGAGCATGATATATAAGCTTATCGGTGGCGACCCCACCACGGCACTCAACGGCACCACCGTGCTGCACACCGTATCGCTGCAGAAAGGTGCTTCGATACTGCGTGTACACGACGTGAAGGAAGCCTTTGAAGCCATCCGAATCGCAGCACAATTCGGATAGCTTCAAAGGAGTTTTGAGTTTTGAATTTTGAGTTTTGAATTATTGCGGTTGCACCGCAATTT
>ERZ791840.1607-NODE-1607-length-10830-cov-3.677309_pt1 | contig 10830 bp, 10 predicted proteins | sample MGYA00510291_ERZ791840 | MGnify/ENA primary metagenome ERZ791840 (study PRJEB30046, sample SAMN00715256) | human gut metagenome | study: EMG produced TPA metagenomics assembly of the A metagenome-wide association study of gut microbiota in type 2... | reverse complement strand
AGCTGCTCAGCTTACGGAAACGTCGATGCCGATCGGTGGGAATAATACGAATATGGCGGTTGTCGCACATCGGGGATACAGTTATGCAAAGATGTTTCGTGAGATTGAAAAATTGAAAATCGGGGATGAAATATTTATTACAAACTTCTGGGAAACGATGACTTATAAAGTGGAACGGATAGAGGTGATATCTCCGGATGAGATTGATAAGATCAGAATACAGGAAGGCAAAGATATGGTGACTCTTGTGACTTGTCATCCATATCCTCACAATTATCAGCGGTATTTAGTTTATTGTGAGAGAGTTTGAATCCATCTATAAAATCCATGTCCGGTAATTTAAAAATGATTCGTATAGCCCGTAATTCAAAAGATGAAATAGTTGACAAAACAGATTTTATTTCATAATATAATAGCTAATAATATTTGCGTATAGAATTTAGACGGTTAGATGATTTAAAACAATCGTCGACACAGAAAAAGGCGGGGGGGGAGAACAAAAAACAGAAATACAGACGTTTTGATAAAGAAACGGTTCTTCTTTCATTAAAGTGAAATCGCGGATTGACTTCGCCTCTTTTAAGAGGCGGAGTTTTCTTTTATAGAAGAAACTTTGACAGAACATATAGGGTACAAAAAGGAGAGGACAAAATGAAAGTGATCGATGGCGGAGTAACAGCGGCAAAAGGATTTCAGGCAGCGGCAGCGGCAGCGGGCATCAAGTATAAAGACCGTACCGATATGGCGCTGATCTACAGTGAAAAGCCGTGTAAGGCGGCGGGAACTTTTACAACAAACCTTGTGAAAGCGGCTCCTGTAAAGTGGGATCGCGCGATCGTGGAGTCAAAGCGGAAACCACAGGCAGTGATCGTAAATTCCGGCATTGCAAATGCATGTACCGGAGAAGAGGGAATGAAATATTGTGAAGAAACGGCAAAAGAGGCGGCTTGTGTTCTTGGCGTAGAGGCGGAAAGCGTGCTTGTCGGTTCCACAGGAGTGATTGGTATGCAGCTTCCGATGGACCGGGTGAAATCGGGAATCAAAATGCTGGCAGAGGCAAAGAACAGCAGCAAAGAAAAGGGAACAGAGGCAGCAAAAGCGATCATGACAACGGATACAAAGAAGAAAGAAGCGGCAGTTACCTTTGAGATCGGAGGGAAGACCGTGACGATCGGCGGGATGTCAAAGGGATCGGGAATGATTCATCCAAATATGTGTACAATGTTAGCCTTTCTGACAACGGATGCCGCAATTACAAAAAAAGCGCTTCAGTGTGCGTTAAGTGAAGATGTGGAAGATACTTACAACATGATTTCCGTAGACGGAGATACATCTACAAACGATACGGTTCTTTTGCTGGCTAACGGAATGGCAGATAATAAGAAGATTAAATATGGAACAAAAGAATACGAACAGTTTAAGAAAGCTCTCCATTATGTCAATGAAACGCTTGCAAAAGAGATGGCGGGAGACGGAGAAGGCGCGACGGCGCTTTTTGAAGTAAAAGTCGTAGGCGCGAAGACGAAAGAGCAGGCAAAGGTTTTGTCGAAATCGATCGTCTGCTCAAATTTGACGAAAACGGCAATAGCAGGTCACGATGCGAACTGGGGCAGAATCCTCTGTGCGATGGGATATTCGGGAGCACAGTTTGATCCTGAGAAGGTGGATTTGTTTTTTGAAAGTGCGGCAGGAAAGCTTCAGATCATTGAAAACGGTGTTGCGCTAAATTACAGTGAGGAAAAAGCAACGGAAATTTTATCTGAGCCTAAGGTGACTGCGATCGCCGATCTGAAAGAAGGTGATGCCGCGGCAACGGCATGGGGATGCGATCTGACTCATGAATATATCAGCATTAATGCAGATTACAGAAGCTAGAACATGTCAGTGAAAAAAGAGTTATTTGCAGGATCAAAGATACGAGACAAAAAGATTGGAGAGAGAACATGAATAAAAACATGCAGCAATATCTTGATAAAGCAGAAGTTTTGATTGAAGCTTTGCCGTATATCCAGCGGTTCAACCGAAAGATCATCGTTGTGAAATACGGCGGAAGCGCTATGATCGACGAAGAATTGAAAAAGCGCGTTATTGAGGATGTGACGCTTTTGAAGCTTGTCGGATTTAAGCCGATCATCGTACATGGCGGCGGAAAAGAGATTAGCAAATGGGTTGAAAAAGCCGGTATGGAACCGAAGTTTATCAATGGGCTTCGTGTGACAGACAAAGATACGATGGAATTAGCCGAGATGGTACTTGGAAAAGTAAATAAAAGTCTTGTTCAACTTGTTGAGAGCCTTGGCGTGAGGTCGATTGGTATCAGCGGTAAGGACGGAGCTTTGTTAAAGGTGGCGAAGAAATACTCTGACGGTCAGGATATCGGATATGTAGGAGAAGTTACAGAGGTAAATGAACAGATTATTTACGATCTCCTGGAAAAAGATTTCCTTCCCATCATTTGTCCGGTCGGTATGGATGAAAATTACCATACATATAATATTAATGCAGATGATGCGGCGTGTGCGATCGCGCGCGCGGTGAAAGCGGAAAAATTAGCGTTTTTGACTGATATCGAGGGCGTGTATAAAGATCCGGAAGATCCGTCTACCTTAATCTCGGAACTTTGTGTAAAAGAGGCGGAAAAACTAATGACAGAAGGTTATATCGGAGGGGGAATGCTTCCGAAACTTCAGAACTGTATCGATGCGATCGAAGCAGGTGTTTCAAGAGTGCATATTCTTGACGGAAGGATTCCGCATTGTCTTCTTCTTGAGATTTTCACTAATAAAGGGATCGGAACAGCGATTTTAAATAGTACAGAAAGCAGGTATAATCACGATGAACAGTAAGATACAGGCGGCAGAGGAAAACCTTATTCATGTATATAATCGTTTTCCGATCGCACTTGACCATGGAAAGGGAATGTATCTGTATGATACAGACGGAAAAGAATATCTTGATTTTGCGGCAGGCTTCGCAGTGACAGGGCTTGGGTATGACAATAAAGAATTAAACGAGGCGCTGAAAAAACAAATTGATAAATTATACCATACGTCCAACCTTTATTATCATGAAAGCTGCGGGGAAGCGGCGGAAGCGCTGAATAAAGTCAGCGGAATGGATCGGGTATTTTTTACAAACAGCGGCGGCGAAGCAAATGAAGGGGCTTTAAAAGCAGCGAGACGATATGCATATACAAAAGGATCGGGACGATATGAATTTATCGCTATGGAAAACTCGTTTCACGGCAGATCATTTGGAGCGGTATCGGTTACAGGACATGATTCTTACAGAGAACCTTTTGAGCCGCTTGTTCCGGGGGTAAAGTTTGCAAAATTTAACGATCTTGACAGTGTGAAGTCGCTTGTGAATGAGAAAACGTGTGCGATTATTTTAGAACCGCTTCAGGGAGAGGGCGGCATTCATCTGGCGACACAGGAATTTATGGAAGGGATCAGAAAGCTCTGTGATGAAAACGATATCCTTATGATCTGTGACGAAGTACAGTGCGGTATGGGCAGAACAGGTACGATGTTTGCATGGCAGGGGTACGGAGTAAAGCCGGACATCCTTACGATGGCGAAAGCGATCGGAAACGGCATTCCGGTCGGCGCGTTTGCAATGACGGAAGAGGTTGCCGGATATTCTCTTAAACCGGGAGATCACGGGGCGACATACGGAGGAAATCCGCTTGCGTGCACGGCGGTAAAGACAGTTCTTTCCATTTTTGAGAGAAAAAATATTGTAGGACATGTCAATGAGATAGCTCCATACTTTACAGAAAAATTAGAAGAACTTAAAGCGGAATTTGACTGTGTGACAGAGCGAAGAGGAAAAGGTCTGATGCAGGGTCTTGTGATCACAAAGCCGATCAAAGAGATCAATGATCGTGCGATTGAAGAAGGTCTGCTTATCATACAGGCGCAGGGAAACGTAATCCGTTTTGTTCCTCCGCTGATCGTAGAAAAAGAGCATATCGATCAGATGGTTGAGAAGATGCGCAGAATACTTGCATAAAAGTGTTTCCGTAAAGATATTTCTCCAATGTTTTCATAAGAGAAAATGTTACATAAATAGACAGAATAAGAAACCGGTCGAAGGACATACTAAAGGAAGTTAGAAAAATTGTTTGATCTAAACAGTTCGGAGGTATGTATATGATCGGTTTTTTAATTGCTCTTTTGTCCGGAGCGCTTATGAGTATTCAGGGAGTATTTAACACACAGGTTACGAAGACAACAGGAATGTGGGTCGGAAACGGCTGGGTACAGTTTACGGCTTTTGCGGTTTGTCTTGCGATGTGGTTTTTTACCGGAAGAGATCAGGTTTCACAGCTTATGGAAGTACAGCCGAAATATATGCTGTTAGGCGGTGTGATCGGCGCAGGGATCACATGGACGGTTATAAAAAGTATCGAAGCGTTAGGGCCTGCGCGTTCAGCTCTTCTCATTGTGATCGCACAGCTTACGGTTGCTTATCTGATCCAGCTTTTCGGATTGTTTGGAATGGATCGGGAGCCGTTCTCATGGAGAAAAGCAGGTGGTCTCCTTCTTGCGGTTGTCGGCATAGCAGTTTTTCAATGGAAATAAAAGTAATAAATCTGTAATATATATGTTTTTTTTGTAAAGGAAAAGAAAGTTGTCCTTAATAGGTTGACAGAGATGTAACAAGACGTTAATTGTCTATTGTAATTTTAGTAAAAATTCGTTACAATATTAATGTCCGACATAAAGGGGTAATTCTCCCGGCAAAGCTGAGGAGAAGAATATGCAAGACAATCAGAAAAAATACAGAAAAAAATACGCTGTCATGACAGTGTTCTTTCTTATTTCGGCAAGTTTCCTGTTTGGGTGCGGGAACAAAGATTCGGCCGTTCCTGAAACAGAAGAATTTTTATTTTCTGCGGAAGAAGAAAAGTCGGATCATACATCACAAAAGAGCGAAGAGCCAGCAGAGAAGGCAGAAAGAAAAAAGGCGGAAGCGGACAGCGGTACAGTGGAAGAAAATCCGGAGCGTAAAAAAGTATTCGTATATGTTTGCGGAGAAGTTCAGGCTTCGGGCGTATATGAACTGGAACAGGATTCCAGAGTGTTTGAAGCGATTGCGAAAGCGGGCGGGCTGACAGAAAACGCTGCGGCGGAAGCGGTTAATCAGGCGAGGGTTGTCGTTGACGGAGAACAGATTTATGTGCCTTCTTTAGATGAAGTGAAAGGCGCAGGGGTTGTATCGGAAGTGACCGAACGTACGGACGATGGGAAGATAAATATTAATACAGCCGAAAAAGAGGAACTCATGACGCTTACAGGAGTCGGAGAGGCGAAAGCGCAAAGTATAATCGCATATCGGGAAGAACACGGCGGCTTTCAGTCAATCGAAGAATTGATGCAGATTGAGGGAATCAAAGAGGGAGTATTTAATAAAATAAAAGAAGACATAACGATCTGACATAAGAGAGCGGTTTTGTATACCGCAGTGCATAAGGAGTCGAAAAAAGAGGAGTATGGGTAAGAGAATTTTAGTTGTTGATGATGAGAAGCTGATCGTAAAAGGAATCCGCTTCAGCCTCGAGCAGGAAGGCATGGAAGTAGACTGCGCCTATGACGGCGAGGAGGCTTTGGAATACGCAAAGGCATGTGAATATGATCTTGTCCTTTTGGATGTGATGCTGCCGAAACTGGACGGTTTTCAGGTGTGTCAGCAGATTCGGGAATTTTCGGATATGCCGGTTGTGATGCTGACGGCAAAGAGCGAGGATATGGACAAGATACTGGGACTGGAATACGGTGCGGATGATTATATAACGAAACCGTTTAACATTTTAGAGGTGAAGGCGAGGATCAAAGCCATCATGAGGCGGACGTCGAAACGGAAAGAACCGGCAGGCGGACCGGTGCTGATCAAAGGAAGCTTAAAGATTGATTGTGAGAGCAGAAGAGTATTTATCGGAGAGAGAGAGATCAATCTTACGGCAAAAGAATTTGATGTTTTAGAGCTTCTGGCAATGAATCCGAACAAAGTATACAGCAGAGAAAATCTGCTGAATCTGGTGTGGGGATATGATTACCCGGGAGATGCAAGAACAGTAGACGTACATATCCGAAGGCTTCGTGAGAAGATTGAGATGAATCCGAGTGAACCGAAATATGTACATACAAAGTGGGGAGTGGGTTATTATTTCCAAGATTAAATATCAATTTGTATCCAACCGTAAAATTATCGGGAACATGCGTTTTTGTGTGATTCTTTGTACAATGCTGGCAGGGCTGATACCCTGCCTTGCAACACTTTTCGGAATCGTAGCATTTTACGAGTCGCGTGCGGTCGAACTTCGGACTGCGGAAATCCAAAATCAATGTACAATATTAAGCAATCAGCTCTCGGCATACGGATATCTTTCCGATCCGACTTCGGAAGTGATCGATTCTAATCTGACGCAGCTGACGAATATATATAACGGCAGAGTTATGATCATGGATGAAGATCTCTGCGTAATTAAAGATACATATAATCTCGATGAAGGAAAGACGAATGTATCGGAAAGCGTCGTTCGGTGCATGCGCACAAAGCCGACGAACCACTATGATAAAAAGAATCATTATATCGAAGTGACTTCACCGATCAATATCCCGGGGAAAAAGAAGATAGACGGTGTGATTTTAGCAAGTGTCTCTACAGACAGTATTGAAGTTACAAAACAGGTATTTTATACGCATGGAGGTGTCGTAGTAGGAATAGCGGCGATTTTCCTGGCTGTTTTCGGGGTGGCCCTTGCCAATAAACTTGTAAAACCGATTCATAAGATTACAGGGGCGATTGAAAATGTGAGTGAAGGATACAGTGACGATGTGCTGCACGTAGACACGTTTGCGGAGACAAGTCAGCTAAGTGAAGCGTTCAACAAAATGCTCGGCAGACTAAAGCAGCTGGACGACTCCAGAGAAGAGTTTGTCTCAAACGTTTCCCATGAACTGAAAACTCCGATGACATCGATGAAAGTGCTGGCAGATTCGCTTCTTGAGCAGGAAAACCTTCCTGTGGAAATGTACCGTGAATTTATGGAAGATATCGCGAAAGAAATCGACCGGGAAAATCAGATCATAACAGATCTTCTTTCTCTTGTGAAAATGAATCGGACCGGTCAGACGATGAACATTCAGCAGGTGAATATCAACGACTTGCTTGAACAAATATTAAAGAGGCTGAAACCGATCGCGGAAAAGAAAAATGTTGAGATGGTCATGGAAAGTTTCCGTCCGGTGAGCGCAGAGATTGATGAGACGAAATTTACACTTGCCGTTTCAAATCTTGTGGAAAATGCGATTAAATATAATCATGAAAACGGATGGGTTCATGTGTCTTTAAATGCCGATCATAAATATTTTTATTTAAAAGTAGAAGATTCCGGTCTTGGAATCCCTCAGGAAGATCAGGCACATATATTTGAGCGGTTTTACCGGGTAGACAAGTCTCATTCCAGAGAAATCGGCGGAACGGGACTGGGGCTTGCGATCGCCAGAAACGCAGTGATCGTTCACAGAGGATCGATCAAAGTGCATAGTAACGAAGGCGAGGGAACGACATTTACAGTTCGGATTCCGCTGATCTATACAACAGTGCCGGAAGGAGTGGGGAGATGAAAAGGAACAGGAAACTTGCGGTCGTAATATGCATTTGTCTTATTTTGTCCTTGTGTCTGCCGTTTTTCCTTTCAGGCTGCCGGAAGAAGAAAATAGATTCGGAGATGTCAGTCTATTATCTTAATGAAGACAGAACAGGACTTGTTAAAGCGCCCTATGAAACCGGGAAAACGGCAAAAGGCAAGAAGATGACGGACAAAGAAATCTGCGGTATGGCAGAGGATATACTGGAAACGCTTCGGAAACCATCGGATAAAATCGAAAATGTTCCTCCGATTCCGAATGAAGTATCTGTACAAAAATGTGAACTGCGGGGGAGTATATTAGATATCGACTTCAATAAAGCGTATTTAAAAGTAAACAGTCTGGAAGAAAAGCTTATGAGGGCATCTATTGTATGTTCGCTTTCGGAAATTGAAGGGGTCAACGCAGTACTGTTTACGATCGACGGAGAGTCGCTTAAAGACAGTGACGGCAATTCGATCGGACTTATGACAGAAGATGATTTCGTAGAAAACACAGGATCGTCACCGAGCGCCTACCAGACGGTAGAATTAACGCTTTATTTTGCAAATGAAAGCGGAGATAAGCTTGTTCCGCAAAAAGTTTCGGCAAGGTACAGCAGTAATTTGTCGAAAGAGAAAATGATCGTTGAGAAACTGATGCAGGGTCCTGAAAGCGGAGCTTATCCGACGATCAACCCGAATGCAAATCTGTTGGGAGTGACGATCAAAGATGATATTTGTTATGTGAATTTCGATAGTACGTTTCTGAACGGAGAGTATGATATCCTGCCGAAACTTACGATTTATTCAATCGTAAATTCGCTTGTTGAGGGAACAGAGGCGACGCAGGTTCAGATTACGATTAACGGAGAGTCAAAAGCTAAGTATATGGGCACTGTGGATCTTTCACAGCCGCTGAAAGAAAATTTAGAGTTGGTCGCAGCCGATGACAAAAAATGAAAAGACGACCATTATGTATATTTTGCGTACTGTTTCTTACAGTACAGGCGATAAGGGTGCTGTTTTTCGGCGCGGGAGATTACACTTCCGCGCTTGGGCAGATCGTAAACCGAAACAATAAAGGAGAAATCAATCTTATATTGACGGGAACGGCAGATAGGATTGATGAAAAAGAATCTGTAACGGCAGTCCGTGTAAAGGGGAATGCCGTCTCTTTTTATAGTGGCAGCGATCGAAAGATCGCAAGGCAGTCTGTATTCGGAAAAAGCGACGGGCATCGTTCTTCCTATGATTTCAGTCAAGAGCTGCCAAGAAAAATATGGGAAGAGAAAGTGCTTGTTTATCTTGAAAAAGAAGATGCGGCACATATCAAAATCGGAAATAAACTAAAAATAAAAGGAAAGGCGTCTGCATTTGAGACTGCACGTAATCCGGGCAATTTTGATCAGAGAGCTTATTACAAAAGGCAGAAAATAGGCGCATATGTATGGGCGGATGAAGTCGGTATATTATCCGGGCAGACTGAATGCATCAGACAATTCCTGCATGAATTCAGGCAAGGTTGGAAGAAACTCCTTGTAGGGTGTTTGGGCAGTTATTATGGAAACACGATAAGTGCGATCCTTCTCGGAGAAAAAGGAGACCTTGATCCATATATGAAAAAGTTGTATCAGAAAAACGGGATCGGTCATCTGCTGGCCATATCAGGTGTTAAGACTCTAAAGTTGGATATCCCCCTAGTGCCTGAAACCCGCATAAACTGGGCGTTTGTGCCTCTACATATCGCTATAATTTACATTCTAAAACTGTGCTTAGACGAGGAAATTATTCCCCGTTGTCGTTTCCCTTGTTCAAGGGGGTATCTCACAAAATATATAAATTGGCAAAAGAAGCAATAATTCAGCGTAAGTTTAATCTTATGGCGGAAGTCTAAAAATTGGCAAAAGGAGAAGATGAATATGGCATATAAAAAATATAGAGAAATGAAAGTTTACGAGGCAAGTGGATATCAGTACAAACGAACACCAAGCATTGTTCTGAAAGGAAAATGGCTTTCAGAGCTGGGATTTGATATTGGAGAGCAGATTGAGGTGAAGTGTGAAGATGGTCGATTGATTATAACAAAAGCGAATGAAATATGGATTGCGTAAGTGTGATAAAGTGGCTCAAATAAGATTATAAAGAGAAAGAAAAGCATATAAATTGTAAAATGTTTGTTTCAATGATAATATATACATGAGGAAAGCGATACATAATTGAGAGGTATCTGTAGTGGCGGATACCTTTTTGTGGAGGAAGATATATTATGACATTTACAAAAAATGAAGTATGGGAATGCTATCAGTTTGCACGCCAGATGAGAGGAAAGCACAACAGAAGCATGATAATGGATAGAGATGATTGGGAAATATTCAGAGATGATTTAAGAGGAAAACTGGGTGAGATAGCTCTTAGAAATTATATTATGAAGAACATTCCCAATGCAAATATTGAAAGCAATATAGATTTTTCCGTTACACCTCTTGGACAATGGGATATTACAGATCTTATTGTTAATGGAAAATATATAAATGTAAAATCCGTCAAAGGTAATTCGCGTTTTTTGCTGATTGAAACTAAAAGATAAGATCCTGATGGTAGCTATGCATATAGAAATAATGATGGTATGCCGGTTAGAGTAGATGCTTATGTGCTCGTAAGAGTGACAATTGAACCAGAAATTGATTGTATGGATATGAATTATAAAAATGTCGAAGAATTTAGGGACTCAAGGGGAGGACGTAGCATTAAAGCAGAAATTCTTGGTGGAATATCACATGAAGAATTTTGGAGAAAAAAACATTTCGCTCCTAAAAATATGAAATGTAATTATGCTAATTTAAGTGCTGTTTGTAAAGGTAAAACTGTTGAAATGATTTATGAAGGATCAAAAACAGCAAGACTTCAAAGAGATAATTATGTTTTGGATAGCCGGACAGAATTGAAAGATATAAGGGAAATTTTATAAAAATTTATATAATTAAATAAAGTAATAGCAAGAGTGGTAAATATGGATAATTTGACCAAAGAGCAAAGGCATAAGAATATGGTAAATATAAAAGGGAAAAATACATCTATTGAGGTATGCCTATGCAAAGCATTGTGGAATAAAGGTATTCGGTATAGAAAAAATTATAATAAGTTGCCGGGAAAACCAGATATTGCCATTACAAAATACAAAATTGCAGTAT
>ERZ791840.1598-NODE-1598-length-10871-cov-3.092086_pt1 | contig 10871 bp, 9 predicted proteins | sample MGYA00510291_ERZ791840 | MGnify/ENA primary metagenome ERZ791840 (study PRJEB30046, sample SAMN00715256) | human gut metagenome | study: EMG produced TPA metagenomics assembly of the A metagenome-wide association study of gut microbiota in type 2... | reverse complement strand
TCATAAGATATTTTTTGTTTTTCCATTTCAAATTTTTGCATTTTTGTGAATTATTTTTGCACTTTTTTCAGTACAATCAAACCTTCCTTTACTTCTCCCCCTTTTCCTGTTAAACTGAATGATATGATTTTCTACAGAAAGAAGGAGATTTCTTGAAACAGAATTACCAACTCGTGCTGGAGAAAACCCTCAAGGCTCTACAGGCAGAGGACAAACGCCCATCTCTGCTGCTGCATAGCTGCTGCGGACCCTGCTCCTCCTATGTCATGGAATATCTGGCACAGTATTTTGATATCACCATCTTCTATTATAATCCCAACATTTCCCCTGCGGCGGAATTTCAGTTTCGCGCAGAGGAACAGCAACGGCTGATTCGGGAAATGGATCTCGGCGTGTCCTTCCTCCTCGGAAAATATGAGCCGGAGCGCTTCTTTTCCTTGGCAAAGGGACACGAAGCGGAACCGGAGGGCGGCGAACGCTGCTTCAAGTGCTATCGTCTGCGTCTGGAGGAAGCGGCAAGAGCTGCTAAGGCAGGCGGCTTTTCTTATTTTACCACCACCCTTTCCATCAGCCCTCTGAAAAACGCAGCCAAGATCAACGAAATCGGTGAAGAACTGGCAGAAATCTACCACGTCCAACACCTCCCATCCGACTTCAAGAAAAAAAACGGCTACAAACGTTCCATCGAACTATCCCACGAATACGACCTCTACCGTCAGAACTACTGCGGTTGCGTCTATTCCCGAAGAGAGGCTGAAAACAGAAAATAAAGCAGTAACCACAATTATGTAACATATAGCCAATACCCAGTGAAGAAAAAGAAGGTGTGTTGGGGCGCATTTGAGGGTTCTTGTAATTCTTGGTATTCGTGAATCTGCGTTATGAGCCGACCGTCTCACGTGTCTGAGCGAAGTTTGCAACGGAGCGAGTTTGAGAAGGCGGCTCATGGTTTTAGCAGATTCCCGAATGCCTTAGAATTACAGGGTTCCGAAACTAAGCCCCAACACACCTTCTTTTTCTTCACGTACCTTTTGAATGATTCCAAACTAACTACTTTGCAATACTGAAAAAATATGTTACACTAACACGTAAAAGCAATAATACCAAAAATAAAGAAGAAACGAGGAATAACACAATGGCACAGCTTTGGGGCGGACGTTTCACAAAAGAAACAGACAAACTTGTATATAACTTCAATGCATCCATCTCTTTTGACCAGAAATTCTATGAGCAGGACATCAGAGGCAGCAAAGCACACGTAGCAATGCTCGCCAGACAGGGAATCCTGACAGCAGAAGAAAAAGATCAGATCGAAGCAGGTCTTGACGGAATCCTTGCAGATGTAAAATCCGGCAAACTCGAGATCACATCCGAATACGAAGATATCCACAGCTTTGTAGAAGCAAACCTTATCGACAGAATCGGTGATGCAGGCAAGAAACTTCACACAGGAAGAAGCCGTAACGATCAGGTAGCCCTTGACATGAAACTCTATGTAAGAGATGAGATTGACGAGACAGACGAACTGGTAAAGAAACTTCTCGAAGCACTTCAGAAGATCATGGAAGAGAATGTCCACACATACATGCCAGGCTTCACACACCTCCAGAAAGCGCAGCCGGTCACACTGGCTCACCACGTAGGTGCATACTTTGAAATGTTTGTACGTGACAGAAGCAGACTTGCAGATATCCGTAAGAGAATGAACACCTGTCCTCTGGGTGCAGGCGCACTGGCAGGAACCACCTACCCGCTTGACAGAGAATATACAGCACAGCTTCTCGGTTTCGACGGCCCGACCAGAAACAGCATGGACTCTGTATCAGACAGAGACTATGTGATTGAGCTTCTGTCCGCATTCTCCACAATTATGATGCATATGAGCCGTTTCTGCGAAGAGATCATCATGTGGAACTCCAATGAATACCGCTTTGTAGAGATTGACGACGCCTACAGCACAGGCAGCAGTATCATGCCTCAGAAAAAGAACCCGGATATCGCAGAACTTGTAAGAGGAAAAACAGGACGTGTATACGGAGCATTAACATCTATCCTTACAACCATGAAAGGAATCCCTCTTGCATACAACAAAGATATGCAGGAAGACAAAGAACTTACATTTGATGCCATTGACACTGTAAAAGGATGTCTTGCCCTCTTCACAGGCATGATCTCCACTATGCAGTTCAACAAACAGAATATGGAAGCAAGTGCAAAGAATGGCTTTACAAACGCTACAGATGCAGCCGATTATCTGGTAAATCATGGAGTACCTTTCCGCGATGCACACGGCATTGTAGGCCGTCTGGTGCTTACCTGTATTGATAAAGGGATTTCTCTGGATGAACTTCCTCTTGAAGAATATAAAGCCATCAGCCCGGTATTCGAGAATGATATTTACGAAGCGATCAGTATGAAAACCTGTGTAGAAAAACGTATGACCATCGGTGCGCCGGGACCTGACGTGATGGAGAAAGTGATCGCTGAGAACAAAAAATATCTGGAAGAAAATTAAAAAAATGCTTGCAATTTATTTTGGTTTGTTATAGTATGTACAAGAAAGACAGATGTACGCAATATAAGGACACCTGGATAAAAATGTCCGCGAAAGGGTAGAGACGCGGGCAGAAGATAAAGAGGAGAAAGATATTATGAGTGAAAAGCTTAGAGTCGGTATTTTAGGTGCTACAGGTATGGTAGGTCAGAGATTTATCTCTCTGCTTGAGAATCATCCATGGTTTGAAGTTGTAACTGTAGCTGCAAGTCCGAGAAGTGCAGGAAAGACATACGAAGAGGCAGTTGGCGGAAGATGGAAAATGGATACTCCAATGCCGGAGGGTGTCAAGAGTCTTGTTGTTATGAACGTGAACGAAGTAGAGAAGGTTGCTGCAACAGTTGATTTCGTATTCTCTGCTGTAGATATGTCAAAAGAAGAGATCAAGAAGATCGAGGAAGAATATGCTAAGACAGAGACACCGGTTGTTTCCAACAACAGTGCTCACAGATGGACACCGGATGTACCGATGGTAGTGCCGGAAATCAATCCGGAACACTTCGATGTAATCGAATCCCAGAAGAAACGTCTTGGAACAACACGCGGATTTATCGCTGTTAAACCAAACTGCTCTATCCAGAGTTATGCTCCTGTATTAACTGCATGGAAAGAGTTCGAGCCATATGAAGTAGTTGCTACTACATATCAGGCAATCTCCGGAGCAGGTAAGACATTTAAGGACTGGCCGGAAATGGTTGGAAACATCATCCCATACATCGGCGGCGAGGAAGAGAAGAGCGAGAAAGAGCCATTAAGAATCTGGGGTAAAGTAGAAGACGGTGTGATCAAACCTGCTACAGAACCGGTTATCACATGCCAGTGTATCCGTGTACCGGTACTGAACGGACATACAGCAGCTGTATTCGTTAAATTCCGTAAGAACCCTACTAAAGAGCAGCTTATCAAAGCATTAGTAGAGTTCAAGGGACTTCCACAGGAATTAGAACTTCCAAGTGCTCCGAAGCAGTTCATCCAGTATCTGGAAGAGGACAACCGTCCACAGGTTACAGAGGATGTAAACTTCGAACATGGCATGGGCGTATCTGTAGGACGTCTTCGTGAAGACACCGTATATGACTGGAAATTCGTAGGACTTTCCCACAATACAGTCAGAGGTGCAGCAGGCGGAGCAGTTCTCTGTGCTGAAACCTTAAAAGCAAAAGGATATATCCAGGCGAAATAATTTATAGAAAATAATAAAAGAGGTGCCGGTAACGGTGCCTCTTTTTATGAGGACACGACGGATTATGAAAGAAAAAGTTCTGACAACAGTGGTGACTTTTGAAACTACCACTCAGGCAATTGCCATGGAAAGGGAATGTAAGAAAAACAAATTTACAGGCAGACTGATTCCTGTGCCAAGAGAAATATCAGCTTCCTGCGGCCTTGCGTGGAAATGCGGGGAACAGAACGAAGAAGAAACAGCTTCCTATATGAAGGAACAGGATCTGGAATATGAAAAGATTTATAGGATTCTTGCATAAAATGGAAAGATTTATAGGAATACCTGATATATGGTAAACGGTTCACATTTTGACGGATATGTGAAAACATGATACAATGATAGCACTGAATCTCTTGTTATAGAAGATATGTAACTATTCGGCAGTCTGTCGGCTGTGAAAGTACTGAACAGTTACGAAGAGATTCTGAATATGGAGATCAATTGGGGTGAACTGACTTATGGGAAATGAAATGAAAAAGAGTGAAGTGCGTCTTACACAGCTTGCCAGTGCAGCCGGATGCGGAGCTAAGATTGGCCCGAAGGTTCTGGCACAGGTAGTAGGCAAACTTCCCAAATTTACAGATCCGATGCTTCTGGTAGGTCCGGAGACATCAGACGATGCAGCAGTATACAAGATTAATGATGAACTGGCAATGATCCATACAGTAGACTTTTTTCCGCCAGTAGTGGATGATCCGTATATGTACGGGCAGATCGCGGCAGCCAATGCACTGAGTGATGTCTATGCAATGGGCGGTGTTCCGAAACTGGCATTAAATGTGGTAGCATTTCCAAACTGCCTTGGTCCGGAAGTACTGGAGCAGATTCTGCGCGGCGGTGCAGATAAGGTCATGGAAGCCGGAGCAGCCCTTGCAGGCGGGCATACTATCAATGATAAAGAACCGAAATACGGACTCTGTGTAACTGGTTATGTGCATCCGGACAAAATGTGGAAAAATTACGGCGCAGAAGCAGGAGACATCCTTATTCTTACCAAACCGCTGGGCTGTGGAATTCTTAACACTGCCATTAAGGCAGAAATGGCGTCTCAGAAAGAAATTGAGAGAGTCCAGAAGATCATGGCGAAGCTGAACAAATATGCAGCAGAGATTGCATCTAAATACACGATCCACAGCTGTACCGACGTAACAGGATTCAGTCTTGCAGGTCACAGTCTGGAAATGGCAAAAGGCAGCCGGAAAACTCTGGTGATCCAGTCTGAGAAACTTCCGATCATTGAGGGTGTTGAAGAATATGCACAGATGGGGCTGATTCCTGAAGGGGCATACAGAAATCGTGACTTCGCAGGCGATGAAGTACGAAGTGAGATTAAGGAACTCTGGATGGAGGATCTGGTATTTGATCCGCAGACATCCGGCGGACTTCTGCTTGCAGTACCGGAAGAAGAGGCCGATGCCCTTGCAGAGGAGCTTGCAGGTATGGATATCTTCGGCGGTGTTATCGGATAAGTAACAGAATTGCAGGATAAAGCAGTTGTATTCGAATAAAAAAATCAGCTTTAATTTCAGACATGCTCTGTACGCTTGCGGAGATCTTTCTTGTCTTTTGCGCTCTGCCGAACTGCCTTGAATGCATTAGTTTATGGAATTGCTATAAAAATCTTCGAATATAATGGAACATAATTACAAATCGTTACTGTTCACTCTGTTCACAGTAACGTAGCCAAAATTCATTCCAGATTGCCTGCGGCAATGGAATTTTGGCTTGTATGTCTTGGGATTTTGGCATATTCATGCCAAAACACCTCGCGGGATAGTGGTGTGTGAACAGTAACTACAAATCTGATGAATATTCTTGAATTGTTTGACGATTTCGGTTGTGAAACAGATATTCAGGTGATATAATGTTCTCAATAAAATACATTGCGGAGGTGTAGTTATGAATTACGAAGATGTACAGAAAGTGTCAAACGCGGCGAAAGCCAAGAGTAACCTGGTGAATACCAATTTTTTCAAGTACTTTATACGTGCGGTCATGGCGGGATTTTTTATTGATGTGGCCATGATCTACAGTAATGTAGTTGGAAACGTATTCTCCAAGACCATGCCTGAATGGGGAAAATTTGTGGGGGCATTAGTATTCTCCATTGCAGTGCTTCTGATCAGCTTCGTAGGCGGCGAACTTTTTACAGGAAACAATATGGTAATGGCGTTCGGAGCCTATGATAAACAGGTGAGCTGGAAAGAGGCAGGTAAGGTATGGGGCGTAAGCTACCTTGGAAACTTTGTCGGATGTGCAATTTTAGCATTGTTGTTTGTAGGTGCAGGAGCGTCCGGAACAGCAGATTATTTTGCAGGATTTATCGGAAACAAATTGAGTATTCCGCTCGGACAGATGTTTTTCAGAGCAGTGCTCTGTAACTTCTTCGTCTGTCTCGGTGTGCTCTGTGGTATGAAATTAAAGAGTGATGCAGGAAGATTCCTGATGATCGTTATGTGTATCTCAGGATTTGTTGTAAGTGGATTTGAGCACTGCATCGCAAACATGGGAATCTTTGTTACCGCATACTGCCTGGTACCTGGATTATCCCTTGGAGCCATGTTAAAGAGCATGGTAGTAGTAACTTTAGGAAATATGGTGGGCGGTGCCCTGTTGCTGGCATGGCCGCTCAGAAAGATGAGTGCAGATAAATAATATGTCAAAAGCTTTATACATAGCCGAAAAGCCCAGTGTGGCACAGGAATTCGCAAAAGCTTTGAAAATCAACGGACAAAGACGGGATGGCTACCTGGAATCTCAGGACAGCGTGGTGACCTGGTGTGTGGGACACCTGGTCACCATGAGCTACCCGGAAAAATATGATATCAAATATAAAAGGTGGAGTTTAGATACCCTGCCTTTTTTGCCGCGCGAATTTAAATATGAAGTGATCCCCGGAGTGCAGAAGCAGTTTGAGATTGTCAAAGGACTGCTTAACCGTGAGGATGTGGACACCATTTACGTGTGTACCGACTCCGGACGTGAGGGGGAATACATTTACCGTCTGGTGGCACAGATGGCAGGTGTTCATGGAAAAAAAGAAAAGAGGGTCTGGATCGACTCTCAGACAGAAGAAGAAATTATGAGAGGAATCAGAGAGGCAAAAGATTTGTCAGCATATGACAATCTTTCTGCTTCAGCCTATCTTCGGGCGAAAGAAGACTATCTCATGGGAATTAATTTTTCCCGTGTACTGACACTGCGTTATGGAAACAGCGTGTCAAATTATTTAAATACGAAATATCAGGCCATTTCTGTAGGACGGGTTATGACCTGTGTACTTGGAATGGTAGTGCGAAGAGAGCGCGAGATCCGTGCATTTGTGAAAACTCCGTTTTACCGCGTACTCAGCAGCATTGCCCTTGAGGGAGAAAACTTTGAGGGAGAGTGGAGAGCTGTGGAAGGCAGCAGATATTTCCAGACTCCTTATCTGTATAAAGAGAACGGATTTAAAGAGAAAGCCTATGCTGAAAAACTGATACAGGAGCTGTCTGTGAGTCAGCCACTGCAATGTACAGTAGAGAAAATCGAGCGGAAAAAAGAGAACAGGAATCCGCCGCTTTTATTTAACCTGGCGGAGCTTCAGAATGTGTGCTCCAAGCTGTTCAAGATCAGCCCGGATGAGACATTAAAAATCGTACAGGAACTGTATGAAAAGAAACTGGTCACTTATCCCAGAACAGATGCCCGTGTGTTGTCTACTGCGGCAGCAAAGGAGATTTATAAGAATATCTCCGGGCTGCGTAATTATGAACATACAGCAGAGATCGCACAGCACATTATTGAACAGGGAAATTACAAAAATCTGGCAAAGACCAGATATGTTAATGATAAGCAGATCACAGACCATTATGCAATCGTACCCACAGGCCAGGGCTTAAACGCATTGAGAAGTGTTTCTCTTACTGCGCAGCGTGTATATGAGACCATTGTCAGAAGGTTTGTATGTATTTTTTATCCTCCTGCAGTATATCAGAAGATCAGTCTTGTGACAAAAATTCAGAATGAAAGCTTCTTTTCTTCATTTAAAGTACTGCTGGATGAAGGGTACTTAAAAGTTGCCACAAATTCTTTTGCGAAGCGAAAAGCAGCAGATGCCATGAGCAGTGTGAACAGAGCCGGCGCAGCCGGCAATGAGGGAAGTGAAGAGGAAGATCCGGATACAGGAAAAAACGGCGGGAACAAAGCTGATGATTCGGCTGAGGATATGGCATGTGATACCAGACTTCTTGCCGCATTGCAGAACCTGAAAAAAGGTGATATACTCTCTGTGGACAGCCTGAGTATCAAAGAGGGCGAGACATCGCCGCCAAAGCGTTATAATTCCGGTTCTATGATTCTTGCAATGGAGAATGCAGGTCAGCTGATCGAGGACGAAGAGCTTCGTGCCCAGATTAAAAGCTGCGGAATCGGAACCAGTGCCACCAGAGCGGAAATTCTTAAGAAACTGTGCAATATCAAATATCTGGCACTCAATAAGAAAACCCAGGTGATCACTCCAACCCTTCTTGGAGAGATGATCTTTGATGTGGTAAACTGCTCCATCAGACAGCTTCTGAACCCGGAACTGACTGCAAGCTGGGAAAAAGGACTGAATTATGTGGCAGAGGGCAGTATTACAGAACAGGAATATATGGATAAGCTGGAACATTTTGTGCGCCTTCGCACCAGACAGGTGGAGGACAGCAATATCCAGCCATATCTGAGACAGTTCTTTGATGCTGCAGCAGTGAATTATAAGGATTCATTTGAAAAAAACAGTGCGAAAACAACAGGCAGATCAACGTCCGCAGCGGGACGATCACGTACCTGCAGAAAGCCGTCTGCTTCAAAGTAGTGTGTATTTGTGACAGATAAAAGAAAACATGTCATCATAGCGAGAGAAAAGAGGAAAATATTATGTTAAAAGATTTTACAATTGCAAACCTTCTGGATCTGAACGAAACAATCGCAAAGGATTTATTTGAAGGAAAAACATATCCATGGGAAGTATTACCGGAGATCGGAGATTTCATTCTGAAACTGGGACAGACCTTAAGTGAAGAAGAATACGACCACCCGTCAGAAGATGTATGGATCGCCAAGAGTGCCAAAGTAGCACCTACAGCCTGCATCAACGGTCCGGTCATCATAGGTAAAGAAGCAGAAGTACGCCACTGTGCATTTATACGCGGAAAAGCAATTATAGGTGAGGGTGCAGTAGTAGGTAATTCTACGGAATTAAAGAATGCGGTACTTTTCAACAAGGTACAGGTTCCGCACTACAATTATGTAGGCGATGCAGTTCTCGGCTACAAATCCCATATGGGCGCAGGTTCCATCTGTTCCAATGTAAAATCTGACAAGAAACTGGTAGTTGTAAAAGACGGTGACGAGAAGATTGAAACAGGTCTGAAGAAATTCGGCGCAATGCTTGGAGATAACGTAGAAGTGGGATGCGGTTCCGTATTAAATCCCGGAACTGTGATCGGACGCTGCTGCAACATTTATCCACTTTCCTCAGTAAGAGGCTGCGTACCTGCAAATCACATTTACAAGTCAAAAACAGAAATTGCAGAAAAGAGAAGTTGAAAATATAGAAGAGGCAGGTTGTATGAAGGATATTATTTCAGTCATACAGCCTGCCCTTTTATATTTTTATGTCTGTCTGATATAAAAGATATTTGTTGTACCTGATATTACATATGAAATAAAAGTTTTCTCAGGATTACCAGAATGGTAATGTGCACCGGATAAAACCAGTAAAAAACATATTTCAGAAATTTTCCTTTTACAAATCCACGTTCACCATTGTACATATTAATGGAAAGAAAAGCAAAGCAGGCTTTCCATTCATAGTAAAGCCAACAGCTTCCGATGATCGCCTGGGCGGTTTTATCGTTGCGGAACCAGTACATGATCAGCAGGAATACAAATCCCCGCCATCCGTAATCTGCCTTCAGAAACACAGAGACAGTCAGCAGTGCCAGCACGCAGACAAGCTGCATTTTCTGATTATCCCAGAAGTATTCCAGGGCACAGAATGCCAGGTATCCCAGAAACAGGGTGAAAAATACATTCTGTTTTTCATATCTCCAGGTGTTGGTAAACATGAAGTTCCATGGAATCTCAGAGATACATGCAAACAGAAACAGATTCAGGCCATATTTCTTACGGTTATGTGTATGCAGAAATCCTTCCACTAACAGAAAACAGAAAATTGGAAAAGCGGCCCTGCCGATATCCCGGAAAATCCGATACCAGCTGTAATCCACGCCGCCGAAACTGAAAAGGGTTGCAGTTGTGGCAGGGTAATTATACAGGATCATTAAGCCGGTATGGTCGATCAGCATCAGGATGATAGCAATTAATTTTAAAGTGCTCCCGCTCAGAACCTGAAATTTTGCAGGGAGAAAGGAAGCAGGTAACTTTGTTGTCATAATAGAAATCCCTTCATTAATAGAAATTAGAACTATTTTACCACAAAAAAATCAAAGATGGTTAAAAATTTTACAATTTATGACTGGACGAATCAGCACTTTTGTGAGAAAATAACACTAGGTTGTTAGGCATACTCCTCTGAAGTCATTCAGCAGACATCGGAGTTTTATCCTGTGCAGTTCATTCAGCAGTTCTGTACAGTGGAGAGTATAACAACATGAAGTTAATCTATACTTGAAAGGAGTTTTACAATGATTTATTCACGCGAAGTAGAAGAAATGTGCCCAGTTGCACAGGGCGTTCATCATGGCGCCGCTCCAATCCCAGAAGAAGCTAAATGGGTACAGGCAAAAGAAGTCAAAGATATTTCCGGTCTTACACACGGTGTTGGCTGGTGTGCTCCGCAGCAGGGTGCCTGCAAGCTTACATTAAATGTTAAAGAGGGTATCATCCAGGAAGCACTGGTTGAGACTATCGGATGTTCAGGTATGACTCACTCTGCAGCTATGGCTTCCGAGATTCTTCCGGGACTTACAGTTATGGAGGCACTGAACACTGACTTAGTTTGTGATGCGATTAACACAGCTATGAGAGAACTTTTCCTTCAGATCGTTTACGGACGTACACAGTCTGCATTCTCAGAAGAAGGACTTCCAGTAGGTGCTGGACTTG
>ERZ791840.1594-NODE-1594-length-10887-cov-1.951717_pt1 | contig 10887 bp, 7 predicted proteins | sample MGYA00510291_ERZ791840 | MGnify/ENA primary metagenome ERZ791840 (study PRJEB30046, sample SAMN00715256) | human gut metagenome | study: EMG produced TPA metagenomics assembly of the A metagenome-wide association study of gut microbiota in type 2... | reverse complement strand
CCCGGATGCTGTCCGGTCGTACGGCGCACGCCGACACAGCCCTCCAACAGACGCTCAATTTCCACCGTCCGCTTAGGAATTCCTTTCTCCTCAAAATAATTTTTCACATAACCGTATGCCGTCTTATCCGCAAGCGTACCTACCGTACCGGCGCGGAACGTCTGTCCGGCACCAAAAATAACTTCCGTATATGCATGGGCTTTACTCTGGTATTCACCGGAAAAGTTCAAATCAATATCCGGCTCTTTATCCCCGTAAAATCCAAGGAATGTTTCAAACGGTATGTCATGTCCATCGCGCACAAGTTCTGCCCCGCAATTCGGACATTTCTTCGGCGGCATATCAAATCCGGAACTGCCGGCAAACGCTTTTACCTCGTCCGAATCAAAATCCGAATAATGGCATTTTTCGCAGTAATAATGTGCCGGAAGCGGATTTACCTCTGTGATACCGGACATTGTAGCAACGAAAGAAGAACCAACGGAACCACGCGAACCAACAAGATACCCGTCCTCATTCGATTTCCACACAAGCTTCTGTGCAATAATATACATTACGGCAAATCCGTTGGAAATAATGGAGTTTAACTCCCTCTCCAGCCGCTCCGAAACCTGCACCGGTAAATTTTCCCCATACATACTGTGCGCCTTATTGTAACAAATATCACGAAGTTCCTGATCGGAATTTTCAATAACCGGCGGACATTTATCCGGAAATACCGGCGATATCTTCTCAATCTGATCGGCAATCAAATTCGTATTCGTTATAACAACTTCTTCTGCTTTTTCCTCTCCTAAGTAGGAAAATTCCGAGAGCATCTCCTCAGTTGTTCTAAAATAAAGTGGCGGCTGTTTACCATCATCCATCTTTTTACCGGCAAGCAGAATTGTACGGTAAATATCATCCTCCGGGTCAAGGAAATGGACATCACAGGTAGCGCAGACAGGCTTGTTATATTTTTCGCCAAGCCTTACAATCCGGCGATTCATTTCCTTTAAATCATCCCATGTATTGATGTTTGCGTAGGCACCTTTTTCCTTGTCAAACATAAATTCATTGTTGCCAATCGGCTGAATTTCCAGATAATCATAGAAATCCACCAATTCTTCAATTCTCTCCTCGTCTGCATCATCTAACAGTGCACGGTACAGTTCGCCCGCCTCACATGCCGAACCAAGAATCAATCCTTCCCTGTATTTCATTAACTGACTCTTTGGAATACGTGGACGTCTGGCATAATAATCCAAATGTGCCATTGATACCAGATGATACAAATTCACACGTCCAACTTCATTTTTTGCAAGAATAATCGCATGATAACTCGGCTTTTTCTTAATGATTTCCGGTGCCGAATGCGTCCTCTCATATAACGCCTTCAAATCTGTAATGCCCTGTTTTTCTAACATTCGGATCATTTTCTCAAAAATTTCCGCAGTTGCCTCAGCATCTTCGACCGCGCGATGGTGATTCACAAGTGAAATCTTCATCGTCTTTGCCACATTATCAAGCGTATATTTCGCCAGATGTGGAAATAACACACGTGCCACACCAACCGTATCTACAACCGTATAATGAATATCTCTGCCCTGCTCGGCTCCTTTTTTGCAGATAAAACTATAGTCAAATCCGGCATTGTGGGCAACTAATACACACCCCTTGCAAAAGTCAAGGAATTCCGGAAGTATCGTTTCGATTTTTGGCGCATCACTTACCATGTCATCCGTAATACTTGTCACGTCAGTAATTCTCGGTGGAATTGCTACCTCCGGATTTACAAATGTACTGAAGCGGTCCGTGATTTTTCCCTTTTCCACTTTTACCGCACCAATTTCAATAATGCGGTTTCTCGTTGGCGAAAAACCGGTTGTTTCCAAGTCAAAGACAACAAACGAATCCTGCAAAGTCTGCCCTTCTTCATTTACAACGGTATCGTCCAAATCGTCTACTAAGTATGCCTCACAGCCATAAATCACCTTAAAATTATCATCTTTAATGGCATGGTCGGCATCCGCAAAAGACTGAACAACACCATGGTCAGTAATTGCAATGGCAGGGTGTCCCCACTCCTGTGCTCTTGTTACCAATTTCTGACAGTCTACCACCGCATCCATATCACTCATCTGCGTATGTGCATGAAGTTCCACACGTTTTACCGGTGCCTCGTCTTTTCTGCCAACGCGGAAATCATCAATTTCTTTGGCACCATCTATGTTTTTAATGACAAGTTCCTTTGAATAATCATCAAAAGAAGCATGCCCTTTTACTTTCACATAATTTCCGCTCTTTATAAACTCAGAAAGAGACAATTCCTCTGCCTTTGTTTTTTTCACAAACATAAGACAGCGAATCGTATCGGTAAAATCCGTAATAGCAAAAGAAATTATCAATTTTTCACCATTACTGAATTCTCGTTCTTCCACACTTCGAATCATACCGGCGATAACGACTTCTCCAATTTCGTCCACAATATCGCTGATTGGCATAACTGCCCCTTCCACATTGGAGCCAAAAAACACACTGGGATCTCTTGTCTTTTTTTTCTTTGCCACATATGTTTTCTTTTTTTGTATCTGGCGTGCCTCTTCCACCGCTTCTTCATTTTCTTTCTCTTCTTTTTTTCGTACTACGGTGTAAATTTCCGGCTTTCTATCAATCTTTCTTTCCTTTTTCTCATAGCGAAAAGAAATATCGACTTCCTGACCAAAACTGCGTTTTAATCGTTTGGATAAAAACTCTTTAATTTCTTTACTTTTTTCATGACACAGAAAATCATCATCACAAGTTAAAACAATCGAGTTTCCCTCCACTTCAAATGGATGGCTGCAAAATTTCATATGTTCAACCGTGTCATGTTCTTTTAACTCTTCTTTTAAAATATCTTCGCATTTTTCCACCAGTTCATCCACCTCATAAGACGCTGCAAACGGGTAATACATCTCTAACTTTGGCTGCACTCCCATTTTACGGAACACCTGCGAATACAAAGCATGCTCCATCGTATGTATCGTTCGTCTGTGAAGCAGCTGGTCACTTTGACAGTAAATAAAGGCCAGCATCTTCGTACGCGATGCGCTGACCTTCTCCACCATAGTTCCTGAAAAATAATTATATAAGGAGTCCTCGATTGATAATTCCGGAAATGCTTCAAAAAAATGTACCACAAAAATCAACCCTTTCTCAATCTTTCCAGTGTAAAAGTTCCTGCCGCAAAGTCTCTAACAACTCGCTTTCCGGCACTTTCTTTACAATTTCGCCCTTCTTAATTAATAAACCTTCACCAATTCCTCCGGCAATCCCGATATCGGCTTCCTTTGCCTCACCCGGGCCATTTACTGCACAGCCCATAACGGCAACTTTGATATCCAAATCAAAATCTTTCACCATTTCTTCTACTTTACCGGCCAATGAAATCAAATCAATCTGGGTACGTCCGCAGGTCGGACAGGATACAACCTGTACACCACCTTTATAAAGTCCTAATGTCTGCAAAATCAGTTTAGCTGCCTGCACCTCTTTCACAGGGTCTCCGGTAAGAGAAACACGGATAGTATCGCCAATTCCCTGATACAAAATTGTACCAAGACCAACTGCCGATTTAACACTTCCCGAATACACCGTTCCCGATTCCGTAATTCCTACATGCAGTGGAAAATCCGTCTGCTTTGCCAGTTCTTCATGCGCCCTGATACACATTAAAACATCAGAGGACTTGATGCTGATTACAAGATTATCATATCCCATGTCCGTAATTATGGACACCTTGTCAAGTGCACTTTCAACCAGCCCCCGTGCCGTGACGCCACCATATTTCTCAACCAGATTTTTTTCCAGAGAGCCACTGTTTACGCCTACACGAATTGGCACCTGACGCTCTTTACAGCAGTCAACCACTGCCTTTATTCTCTCATTGCTGCCAATGTTTCCCGGATTAATTCTTATTTTATCTGCACCGTGTTCCACCGCCGCAATGGCAAGACGGTAATCAAAATGAATGTCCGCCACCAAAGGAATGTGAATCTGTTTTTTTATCTCTTCCAAAGATTTTGCCGCTTCCATGGTCGGAATGGCACAGCGGATAATTTCACAGCCTGCCTTCTCCAGCTGCAAAATCTGAGATACCGTTGCTTTCACATCTTCTGTTTTCGTATTTGTCATAGACTGAATGGCAATCGGATTTGTGCCGCCGATTGTCACTTTTCCAATCTGAATTTCCTTTGTTTTATGACGCATTCTTTTCAACCCCTTTTACTAGAACAAATTGATAATATCATGCCCAAGAATGACCACCATTAACAGCATCAAGAGCATAAAACCTGCCATATTAACATAGCCCTCATATTTTGGATTCATCGGTTTTCTGCGAATCCACTCAATAATCAAAAACAGTAACCGTCCGCCATCCAATGCCGGAATCGGAAGTAAATTCATAACGCCAAGGTTGGCAGATAACATAATACACCAGTAAATCATGCTCATAACCATCATACCCGGTCCGCCACCATTGTCTTTGTCACCACTGGCTTCGATGTTTTTTCCCATCGTTGATACAATGCCGACCGGTCCTGACACATCACTTGCCTTAAAGCGTTTTGTCACCAGTCCCTGCAGGCTCTTTACAACCGTTTCAATCCAATACTTCATTTCGTAAGTGGAATACTTCAAATTGCCAAGAATACCTACTTTTTCCCACTTTCCGTGGTTAATTCCGATGCGGTAATTTTCATTTCCACTTGCATCTTTCATAAGTTCCGGTTTCATGACAATCGTTTTTTCCTGACCGTCACGCTCTACGACCATCGTCACATCTTCGCCCTTAGGAAAACCATAATAAGCGGTATACAAACTGATATCACCGTCAATTGTCATCGTTTTCCCATTGATTTCTTTGACTACATCGCCAACCTGCAAACCACTCTTTTGTGCCGGTGTGTTGTCAGCCACAACTGTAATCTGCGGACTTTGATATCCCATTACCGCAGTCAGTATAACAGAAAATATAAATGCTAAAATGAAGTTAAAAAATGGTCCTGCAAAAATAATTGCCATCCGCGCATAAACGGATTTTCTGCTGAAGGAAGAATCATCTGCGATATCCTCTTCTTCACCTAACATCATACAGGAACCGCCAAAAGGAAGCAGTTTCCAAGAATAAATTGTTTGTTCATTATACTCCGGGTGTTCTTCTAAAAATGCGGAAGATTTCAAAAACATGATTTTTCTTCCCTCACTTGTTTTCACCCATGAAATCAAACGCGGTCCCATGCCAAGCGAAAACTCTAAAACTTTCACCTTATTCCATTTTGCCACGATAAAATGTCCAAATTCATGAAATAAAATAATTACACTAAAAACTAAAATTGCCAAAAAAATGGTCCATGCACTCATCTGCTTACATTCCTCCAATCTTTATTTAAACGTTCATATGTTTCCCTTTCGGTTTCTAAAATCTGAGACAAATCAGGATGCTTAATTACCCGATGTTTACTCATAGCATATTCTATCATATCATAAATTTGTAAAAAAGCGATGTCTTTCTTTAAAAATCTCGCAACTGCATACTCATTCGCCGCATTCATCGCAGTCAGCATACTGCCGCCAATCCGGCTTGCCTCCACGGCAATTGGGATTCCCCGCAGAACATCCGTATTTGGTTTTTCAAATTGAATATCCGCTAATGCCTCAAAATTAAGCCTTTCTCCGCCCAAATAATTACGCTCCGGATAATATAGGGCATACTGAATCGGAAGCCTCATGTCCGGTGTTCCAAGCTGCGCCATCACAGCACCGTCAACAAAGCCAACCATGGAATGAATCACGCTTTTAGGCTGAACCAACACATGAATTTTATCGATATCCACATCAAACAGCCACTTTGCCTCAATCATTTCCAGACCTTTATTTATCATCGTCGCTGAATCAATTGTAATTTTTGCCCCCATGCTCCAGTTCGGATGCATAAGTGCCTGTTCTACCGTTACTTTTTCCAGTTCCTCTTTCGTACCGTGGCGGAACGGCCCGCCGGACGCTGTCAGAAAAAGAGTTTCAATCTGTGACTTTTTCTCACCGTTTAAACACTGGAAAATAGCGGAATGTTCACTGTCTACCGGAAGAATTGACACGCCGTATTCTTTAGCAAGCGGCATAATGATATGTCCTGCCGTCACCAGTGTTTCTTTATTGGCAAGGGCAATATCCTTTCCCGCACGGATTGCCTCCATGACCGGGCGAAGTCCAATCATGCCAACCATCGCAGCAACTACCACATCTACATTTGGCAGAGTAGAAACCGCAACAAAGCCATCCATTCCGTATAAAATCTCACAGGAATGATTCGGCAGCAATTTTCTTAACTCTTCCGCCTTTTCTTCATTTTTCATAACGGCATAAGACGGACAGAAACGCTGAATCAATTCTGCCATTTTTTCTACACTCTCACTCGCCGTCAGAGCAACCACTTCAAAATCGTCCGGATTCTGTGAAATAACATCCAACGTCTGTGTTCCAATGGAACCAGTCGCTCCAAGAATCGTTACTCTTTTCAATTTCAATTCCTCCCAATCAGCCAAGATTCATTGTAAGGGCTAATAAATAATAAACAAAAGGTGCTACAAATATTACACTGTCAAACCGGTCTAATACACCGCCATGTCCAGGAATTATTTTACCATAATCTTTGATTTCATAATTTCTTTTAATCGCTGAGGCTGTTAAATCACCGACCTGCGAAATCAACGCTCCAATCACTGTAACCAACGGAAATACGATATATGGATTTGCGGTAAAAGCGGCATATTCCGGAAAGAAAAAGGCATAAAAAAAACCAAGCAGTCCGGCGCCGACAACACCACCAATGCAGCCCTCAACCGTCTTTTTCGGACTCAGTTCTGAGAAATGATGTTTTCCAATCAGAACACCGGTCACATAAGCAAATGTGTCAGAGCCCCAGGCAGAAATTATAATCAGCCATACCAGCCAGTTTCCGGCAACTAAATCTCTCGTTCTTGCAATATAACTGAACAAAACACTTACATATAAAAAAGCAAACACTGCTTTTGTAATATCTTCAATTCGTAACTTTGGATAAGAAAATACATAAATCACTAATAGGGCAAGCATCATGAATATAAGCAATCCAAACAGCAGCCAGTCAATTCCTCCATAGACACAAAGCAGGCCATAATATACCACGGTCGCCACATACGACACCACTGCCAGGAAAGTTTTTTCCATCCGAAGTACACGCAGCAGTTCATATACACCAAGAAGTGACAAAACGCCGAGCGCAAAAAGCAAAAAATAACCTCCCTGAACAAAGACGAAAATAGCGGCAAGCACTAAGACAATCCCACTAATTAAACGAGTAAAAAACATGATTTGCTCCTCCTAAACTCCTCCAAAGCGACGGTCTCTTTTGTTATAATAATCAATCGCTTTTTGTAATTCTTTTTTATTAAAATCCGGCCACAAAACATCCGTAAAATAAAATTCGGTATAAGCAAGCTGCCAAAGCATAAAGTTAGAAAGTCTTTCTTCCCCACTTGTACGAATCAACAAATCCGGATCCGGAAGACCTTTGGTGTCCAAATATCCGGCAAACAATTCCTCACTGATATCCTCAGGCTTTACTTTACCGTCTTTAACATCCGCTGTCATCTTTCTCATCGCACGTGTCATTTCATCCCGGCTCCCATAGTTTAAAGCAACCTGAAAATGAAGTCCGGTATTATCTTTTGTTGCTTCTTCTAGTTCTTTGATACTCTGTTTCATGTCCTCTTCTAACGGAGTAATATCACCAATTACACGAACGCACATATTATTTTTTGTACTTCTCTTAATGCAGTCTTTCAAATACTGTCTGAGAAGTTTCATCAGCGCATTAACCTCATCCTGTGGCCGTTTCCAATTCTCCGTAGAAAACGCATATACGGTAAGATAATTTATCCCAAGATTATAGGCATCCTCACAAATCTGCTCCACGGTTTTACTTCCGGCAACATGCCCTGCTTTACGTGGCAGCAATCGTTTTTTTGCCCATCTTCCGTTACCATCCAAAATAATGGCAACATGGTTTGGCGCATTTAATTCTGAACGTTCCATAAAAATTCCTCCATCTTCTAAAAAAAGGAAGGACAGACAAGACTCCTGCAAAGCAGGAACAGGCTGTCCTAATATCCGGCACACATGCACCGAAATTCCTTCTATACGGTCATTACTTCTGTTGATTTTGCATCAATTGCCTGATCAATTTTCTTTACATACCCATCGGTAAGTTTCTGAATCTTGTCTTCTAACTGTTTCTGGTCGTCTTCTGAAATCTCGTTTGCCTTTGCTTCTTTTTTCACAGCATCGTTGGCATCTCTACGAATGTTTCGAATAGCAACCTTAGTTTCCTCACCTTTTTTCTTAACGTCTTTTACTAATTCTTTACGGCGTTCCTCCGTAAGTTCCGGAAATACCAGACGAATCACTTTTCCATCGTTTGCCGGTGTAAGTCCCAAATCCGAAGCCAAAATTGCTTTCTCGATATCTTTAATAAGACCGGCATCCCACGGCTGAATCTGAATCATGCGGGCTTCCGGTACAGAAATATTGGCAACGCCCTGCAAGGAAGTCGGTGTTCCATAATAATCCACCTGAATACGGTCTAAAATTCTTGGATTTGCACGTCCGGCACGAATTGCACCATATTCTTCTTCCAGATTAGCAAGTGACTTTTTCATCTTCTCTTCATATTGATTTAATTCCATGACTGTTTAACCTCCATTAATCCACAGTAATAATCGTACCGTTGCTCTTTCCTGCTACGGCGTTTGCAATACTGTTTTCTTCATTCAGACCAAAAATCAGCATTGGCATTTTATTTTCCAGACAAAGCACGGCGGCCGCCAAATCTACAACACCGAGTTTGTTGTCAACAATATCTGCCATCTGCATTGAATCATACTTTTTCGCATCCGGATTTACTGCCGGGTCGCAATCATATACACCATCAATGGATTTCGCTGCGAGAATAATATCGGCATCAATTTCAATCGCACGAAGTGCCGTTGCGGTATCGGTTGAAAAATACGGATGTCCGGTTCCACCGGCAAAGAATACTACCATTCCTTTGCCGAGATATTTGTTGACGCGGTCTTTGGAAAATAACTTCGTAAAAGAACCACAGGAAAATGGTGTTAATACTTGTGTCATAAGTCCTACGGAACGACAGATTTCTGACATATAAATGCAGTTCATAACCGTAGCCATCATACCAATCTGGTCTGCTTTGGTGCGGTCTATCGTCTCACTGGAACGTCCGCGCCAGAAGTTTCCGCCACCGATTACAATGGCAACTTCAGTTCCGGCATCCACCAAATCTTTAATCTGTTTTGCAACCGGTACACAGGTTGCCTCGTCAAAACCGGTCCCCTTGTCTCCTGCCAAAGCCTCACCGCTTAATTTCAATAATACTCTTTTATATTTGCTCATTGCGAAATAGCCTCCTGTTATATTTCTTATTCAAAGAATGAATCCAAATCCACATCGGCATATGCCAAAGAGCAATGTCCATCAATAACAGCTCCACTGTTAATCTGAATGGATTTTGCTTTAATATCACCTTTCACTACCGCTGTAGAATCCACAATAACAGGACCATTTACTTCAATGTTTCCTTTTACTGCACCTGCAACCAGTACGGAAGTACAGCTAATACTGCCAATTACGACTGTTCCTACATCAATTTTTACAATACCACGACTGTTAATATCACCTTCCAGTCTTGGTGTGTTCACATAAATTTCGGAAGCAATTGTATTACCTGCTACTTTACCGGTAATTGTTAATTTGCCCTCACATTCTACATCACCTTCAATGGTACCTTTTACAACGAGTGATGTATCGGATTTGATGCCACCGTTAATGGTTGTTCCTTTCGTAATTACGGTAACTTCCTGTGCATCATCTTCCACCGGTGTATTATCAATGCTTGCTCCTTCCATTGCTTCTTCCATTACTTCTTCGTTCATGACGTCTTCCTCCTCGTAATCTTCAACCGATTCTTCAATTTCCTCCGGCTCATCTACTACTTCTTCCGGTGCTTCCACAGACTCCTCTATTACTTCTTCCGGCTCTGCAGCCACCGCAATTTCATTTTCTTCCGTCTCATTATTTTCCACAACTAATTCCGGAACCTCTTCTGTCGGTTCTTCCGGCGGAAAATCGGTTGTCAATTCACTCATCGAAACTGTCTCTTTTGTTTTCTCATCATCCACTGCCAGATTTTCATCCAGACTCTCTGTCAACTCATTTACGGACTGAGCAATATCCTCTTTTAAGTCCTTAAAAAAACTCATTTTCCTTCCTCCTGATTTCCATTGTTGTGCTGAATGAGTATCATCGACTCATCCACCGGCAACAATTCATAATTTTTAGCCTTAATTTGTTTTATAATAGATGGCAGTGCTTTTACCGTCATCGGTTTGTCTGCCACATCATACATAAGTACAACTGCTGTATCATATGCATCAACGCCCTGCATAACGCCGGTTACCACTTGTTCTTTTGTGGCATTTGCATTATTGATATCAGGACTGATAACATTCCAGTCTAAATACAGATAATGGTTTTTCTTTAACACATCAATAAAATTCTGGATTGGAAGTGATGTATTCTGCGTACTGCTTCCTCCCGGAAAACGATAAAACTTCGTGTGTACTCCGGTTGCTTCATATAAGCAACGGTTGATTTGCTTTAAATCTTTCTCAAAAGCCTCTTTAGAATCATAAATCACATCCTGAATGTGTGAATAAGAATGCATTGCTAACGTGTGGCCTTCTTTTACAATCCGCTGATATATTTTCTTCGACGAAGCGTCCTCTTTTCCTGTCACAAAAAAAGTTGCTT
>ERZ791840.1593-NODE-1593-length-10887-cov-1.983475_pt1 | contig 10887 bp, 9 predicted proteins | sample MGYA00510291_ERZ791840 | MGnify/ENA primary metagenome ERZ791840 (study PRJEB30046, sample SAMN00715256) | human gut metagenome | study: EMG produced TPA metagenomics assembly of the A metagenome-wide association study of gut microbiota in type 2... | reverse complement strand
GTCTGTGGAGTTATTATCAGTAATGATAAACCCGTCTACTCCCATAGCCTTATGGAAACACAGATTTTCTTCCAATATATCTTCTTCATTTTTGACCAATAATGTCATAATGAGCTTTGGATTGGATGTACGTCTGAAGGTCTGCGGGACTTCTTCGAGAACATTAGCTATTTTGTTTAAAAGAGGCATTAGCATTAACTTAAAATCATTGTTTAGGTTGCGATTTTACAAAGATATACTATATTTTGATACAATGATTTATTCTTGGTGAATAAATCAATGAACACTTTTAGAATGTTGTTAGTTCAGTTATTTGATTTTTATAGTTTTCTTCTTGTTGATTACTTTATATAGAATCTTACGGAAGAAATAGTGAATGGCATTCTTATTATTAATAACATGCCATCCTTGTTGTTTGGCAAACCGGATGTATTGATCACGGAAAGGACTGTCGCAGTTGTACATCCATGGTTTGCGTTTTCCTGTGAAATGGATAATAGCAGGAGATTTTAAAGCATCATCCCAATCTTTTTTCCTCTCCGGTTGTACCTCAGGGCTTGCATATAAAAAGAAATCCATCAGATTCCAGCGAATAGAAATAAATTGTTTTTCTTTATAAAGCAATGCGTTCAAAACATCCTGGTCGTGCAATTTTATATTTTCATAATTGGATGCGATATAGCTTTTGCATGCCTCTACAAATTTTTTCTCTCTCCATTTCTGAAGATTTATCAACATTACTCCCGAGTTGAAGTAAGAGTACTCAACGGGATATTTCAGTGTGACAGGTGATTCGGTATCGAATGGTGACCTTTCTTCAACGGCAGCTACGGCAATATTATCGATATTTTTCTCCCATAATTCTTTAATAGAGTCGACAACGATCAAGTCACAATCCAGATATAGAATTTTGTTTATATTACTGGGTATAAGCTCTGACATGAAAAGCCTTAAGTAGGCGGCGAGAGACAGGTGATCCTGTTTCCTAATAGGGAAATCCTTAATGAGTGAATAGTCTACGTCATAAAAATAAACTTCAGCTTGATGTTTTTCGCAAAAAACTTTCAGCCTTTTTTTTCCAGCCTTTTCGACCTTACTGCTACAAATGATGTGTACGCGGAATTTCTCATCTGGAGTATGTACGAACAGGCTTGCTAACATTACACCACAATATTCAATGTAGTTTTCGTCTATGCTACAAACAATATCTATCATAGTTCTTTAGGTTATTATAGTCTATATAAGTATGCAAAGGTACGTATTATAGCAGAAAAAATGTAGATTATAGATATATTTTTTTTCATGCGACGAGGATTATCTTCTTCATATTGCTACTTGGAATGATGGCGCTTTAAATATTTGTGGCGATAATAAGCGATAAATAATACTGGAAAATACTTATATAAGAAGGCATAACGACCTTCTCTCTTCGTATGTACGAGTGGGGTTAATCCTGCCTTTTTCATTTGCTTTACCATTTTTCCCTGAGCTTTGCTTTTGATGGCAAAACTATTATTTAGATTTTCCATTAGCCTTAAAGATATATGCTCGCTCAAGGTAAAGGCTACGTCTTCTTCTTTCACGTATTTTTGGGTGAACTGATTGAGATTGTCCATTGCCTTTATTTTATCGAAAAGACCATACTCTTTATAGTTTTGCATGAATGAAGATTCATTTTGTACATAATTATAGCAGATCAATGGCAGATGCATGATTTTTTCTGCAAAGTAGAATACGCGGGGAATAAATTCTTCATCTTCATGTCGTATATTGATGAATTTGAAATTCATTTTCAGCATATATTCTCTACGATAGGCAAGCATCCAGACTGCAGCGGGCATATAACCGGTTTTTATGAATGACTTGCCAGAGACGATGCCCCGTGGGCAAAACTTACGTGCTTCATAATCAAAAGTTTATTTTGATTCCCCCAATGATTATAGTCGAATAGAAGAATGTCTAAGTCGTTCTTTAATATTGCTTCATAGATTTTTGCTATTGAGTTTGTGCAGAAATAATCGTCAGCATCGGCAAATAATATAATTTCTCCTTGAGCGATATCCATGCCGAGATTTCTTGCCGCACTTACCCCTTGGTTGGTAGTCGTGATACTTTTTATAGTAGGGTACTCCCTAGATAATTCTTGTATAATACCAGCTGTCTGGTCTGTGGAGCCATCATTGATTACGATGATTTCGTATTCATTGTGCGAGATATCTTGTTGTAATGCTGATAACACACATTTTCTGATTTGCTTTTCCGCATTGTATGCAGGAATAATGATAGAAATCTTCATGGCTCTTATTATTATTTGTTTAAAAAAGGACGATATAATATACTGTTGTATACATCTTCTGTATGATCGTGCCGGGAGGAAAAAAGAGTATTTAGTTTCAATAAATAGCGAACTAACCTATATGCTCTTTTTTGAAATTTCTTTGTATGGTTCATGGTTGGAATAATGGTCTTGAAATCCGACTTTTTATATTCCAATATATCAATGTATGTAGAATAAAGCTGCGGTGAGAGGTTTTCCTGGAGCCACTTTAATCGTTCAGTTTGTACATCGATGTAGTTGGAACTGATTCCTGTAGCATCACACTCAGCGATAGTTAGGGGGATGTGTTTGTAGCTGCACCTTTCCATGATGATAGACTGGAAACTATGTCCCCAATCTGCAATTATTTTATATTGGGTGTCATATAATTTATTGATAAAAAGAGAATGATGAATAAAGCACGCTTGATGTGCTAACGCATTATAAAAAAAGAAAACTAAGTCGGGATAATCAGGTCCCGCTTCTTTTCTCTGTTCATGATCGTTTACTAAGACCATGTCTCCATAGATATATTTTGTCCCATCAAATGGAATATCTTTGAGAATGTTTCCTTGTAAGCAGTCTCCTGAATTTAGGAAATAAAGATATTCTCCTTTGGCTTGCCTGATTCCTTTATTCATTCCATCATAGATTCCTTTGTCTTTCTCAGAAACCCAGTAAGTCAGGTGGGTATTTTTTTCTGAATATTTCTTGATGGTTTCCTGGCTTCCATCATTGGAATCAGCATCTATGATGATATGTTCATAGCTGGTGTATGATTGCACTTCGATGCTGCGCAATGTTTTCTTAAGTCCTTCATTGTTATTGAAGTTGACTGTGATGATACTGATAGTCGGAGTTCTCATTTAATGGACGTTTTTGGATTTAGAGTTTCATTTAAGACTTTTTGATATACTTTCTCTGTTTCTCGGGTTGCTTTTTCCCAGGAGTATAATTGTAACCGCTCTATTCCTGCTGCTACTAAAGAAGCACGTTTTTCGCTATCACCTATGATTTCTGTCAGTGTTTGAACCATTGATTCTATAGAGTAAGGATCAAAGTAGGCACCGGCATTGCCGGCTATTTCGGGGAAACAGCTGGTGTTACTTAAGACTACAGGACATTTACAGGCATAAGCTTCCAGGACTGGGATGCCAAAGCCTTCGTATAGTGATGGAAATACAAAGAGGAGTGCCCTGCCGTATAATTCATTCAGGTTTCTATCGTTTATTGAAATTTGTATGATCTTGTCTGTGATATTCAATTTATCTATCAACTTCTTTTCTTCCCAGTTGAATGGATGCCCTGTACAAAGCAAATATAAATCTTGGTCTGTTTTGTGGATGATTGCAAGAGCTTCTAATAAACGTTGGAAATTTTTGTAAAGAGTTCGGTCTCCTACAAATAAAATATAGCGATTAGGGAGTGACAATTCATCTTTCCCATGATGGGACTTTATACTTGTTCCATGATAGATAACGTCAATTTTTTGAGGATCAATATTTAATATATTAACGATATCTTTCTTTGTATTTTCACTAATTGCAATAATCCGGCTGGCTTTTGTAATCACTTCTTTTTTCTGCGCCATGACCTCTTTAGCATCATGGAAATATTCGGGAAACAGTTCATGAATCATGTCATGCACTGTTATTACATAGGGGTGGTCACCAATATGCTCAAGGAAAGAAGGATTGTAGTAGGTCGGGTGAAAAAGATAAGGAGATGACGTTTGAAGTAACCTGTTTGTTAACTTTTGGTTTTCAAGCAAAAGCCGCTTTTTATAATGTTTGAAAAAGAAATGTGGAGCATGGATACGGTGCCTGGCAAGTTTGGCTTGCGCTAAATAATGATTTTCGGTAAAGCGAACAGAAATGTCATATGCCATACCCAGTTTGGATATGATTTCACAAAAATATCGTGAGATTCCACCGAATTTTTGTAGATCGAAGATTTGAGAATCATATAAAATATGAGGTTGTTCCATATTTGTCATTGTCGCATTACCAATAACATCCTTCTTCTACCTGTTGGGCTTTAGAGGGAGTTTCTGTTGCGGAGGGCTTTACCCAAAATTCATTCATTAGTTTTGAATAATTATAAGTTGCGTTATAATTACTGTTTTCCCATCTGGCACCTCTAATCCCGAATAATAGTTGCAAACTGCCTCCTAAGTGTACAGCCTTTTTCCCGGAACGCTTCACGTGTGCGGCCAACGGCATTCCATACGCTCCACATCCCAACAAACAGACATCATAATCCATTTTGTCAATTTCGTTTTTCATGAATTCGAGAGCGTCAAACCATGTTTCGAATCTACCGTCGCCTTGATTGCCAATAGTTTGAATGGCTTTGATTGTTTGCAAGTCGAAAGTAGGCAGAACTCTCGGGTCTTTGTGAATTAGTTCTTTTCGAAGGTATTGCTTTTGTATCGTTTCTGCAAAAGGATGTACTACCAATACCTTTTTATTTTCTAAGGCAGCAGTCCATGGTACATCACTCCAAAAAGGGTTATAAGGCTCAAAATCTATTTTATACGCATTCTGTAATTCTTTAGAGAAATATTCTTCTTCAAATCTCCAGGAAGCAAGTATGTCAATGAGAGGCATATCTTCAATCATCATTTCCGAAAAACGCTTTAATAGTTCAGGGGTTGCTGAAAAGAATCCGGCATTATTCCTCATCGGGTACATTGTTTCTTCTTCCCACCACCAGGGAAATGCCTCCCCTTTGATGTATTTGATAATTTTTCTTTTTTGATGATAGATGCCTAAGTAATTGACTACACATCCTATTTCTACAGCACCAAATCTTGAGAGCATGCAAGGTTCTGGTGATAATAATTTTTCCCTAATATGGCTTGATATAATATCAGGGTCCATCTCTTTGTTAAGGGGACGAGGTTGTGGCAAATCGTGGCGTTCAATATAACGTCGACGTAGCTTTTTTAATAGCTTTATAAATTTCTTCTGCATTGAATTAAGAAAGAGTATAGTAATATTTATACAATGATACGAATTTTATAGGATACGATCCCTTGTCTATGTGTTAAAAGATGTATTAATGTATCTTTCCTTGTAGTGATATGGCATATATCGCTTTCTATTTGTTCTTTCTTTCTTTTGTTTTTATTGTTTCTTTCAGTGTAGAGCGAAATTCATTTTCAAATTGTTCAAGATTCCACGTTTGAGTTGAATAATATATATTTTCCCTTATTAATTTGTGAAATTTGTCCTGGGGTAACATGCTGGCCCATTCTACTCCCTTACCTATTGCTTCAACAGATAATTCCGGTAACAGATAGCCATAATGCTCGATGTTGTCTATTGCTCCCCATCGAGAAGTAATGGGAATAACTCCCATTTGCATCATAGTTATAACGGAACCGGGACATCCTTCGCTGCCGGATGGAAAGATATTGAATGCACAGAGATAGGCTAAGTTCATGAACAACTCAGAATTGGTGTCAAGAAAACCATATAATGTGATGTTCCGGCACTCGTCTATTTGTTTTTGATAGATGTCTATAAACCCTTCGTCAAGAGAGCCGATTACGTGTAAGTTGTATTGTGGATGGCTGATAAAAAAACCTAAAACTAAATCTAATCCTTTTAATATACTACCGCTGGAGCCAAACCATAGGAAGTCTTTTATGGAAACACTTTGAAGTTTATGTTGCAAATTGCATTCCTGACTAAAGTTGCTGGATTGGTTAATTATCTTGATTTTATTTTGTAATTCCGGGGGGTATGTCTGGATGGTAAACGAACTTCCTATCTGGAAAATAATATCTGCTATTTCACAGCTATTGTGTGCATCTACTGAACGGGAGTATGGCAAGTGTGTTCCATGCTTTTTGTTGAATGAATCGATTCTGTTTTTTACTATTGAGTATTGGTGTTTCCAGTAAGCGCCTGTTGCATAATATATTTTTAGGGCTTGAGGATTTTTCTGACTCATTGTTACAAAGTTGGGATCTAAACCAAAAATAATATCATAGTGACGGTCGTCACACTCTTTGGGGGCATTGCAGCGTGCGACTTTAACATTATAACCCAAAGAATAAAATATTTCTCCAATGATTAATGCCTCTCTCTTGTTTTGATGAGTACGCATATAAACTTTGTCTTTTTTATGGTAATATACTTCAGGTATATATGAAATATATGCCCATTTCCTGTTTAGTAGCGAATAGAGAGTGTATTGATCTTTATTTTTTTTGAATAGATTGAACTTCATTGCTACTCAATATATTGTTAAATTCATGATTAAATAGGCCAAAATATGAGTTCTCAACCTCTTCAGCATCCCACTTATTGTGCCAATGATATGCGAATGCCCCCGGAAAGAAGTTTTTATAACTATTGATATTGGGGTCTTTATCATAACCTTCGCCGAATTCCTTGAAAAAGTCAGCAAATTCTTTAAAAGGCATTCCATCACAATATCCTCCCCAGAGAGGATCAAAGAAAGTACAAGGGTAATTTCTCAAATTTTCTAATTTCTTATCTTTGTAATCGAATAGTACCCAAGGCATTGCTGCCTTTCTTCTTTGTAATTTCTTTGCTAAGTAATTAGTTATATAGCTATTCTTACGTAAATATAGAATGGCACTGTTGGCATATGATTGGTATTCCCATGCATAGACAAACTCATGACCTTTTAGTAGAGGGGTAAAGTCTTTTAAAAACATAACATCAAGATCGAAATATAGACCTCCATATTTGTAGAGAGAGATAATCCGGAAATCGTCACCTTTGGCTGCAAGATTCTTGGGTGCATTGATATATGTCTTAATTTTGCAAAAGGGAGTATTGCTAATTTCATTTTCAACGTTCCAGGACAATATTTTTATATGGCCTTTTAGTTCTTGTAGGTGTGGATTACTTTCTATTTGTGCATACCCATTTTCAGAGTCTAACCATAGCCATATTTCTATACTTTCCATATTTTGTGTACACAACAGACTCTTAATTGAGAAAGCTTGCTTGAGGCCAAAGGTTCCATGCCAGTAAGCGTGGAAAATTGTTTTCTCAGTAAGTAACTGAGATGATTGTTCTCTTTGGAGATCTGATACTTTACTCAGATATAGATCTTTACATTTTAAGATGTTCCAATTTGTATAACTGGGTTCCAAATTTTCAGTATAGAACTCATTTTTCTTTTCGAAATAATGTTTTAAGCTTCGAATCATATTTTTTATGTGAAAATACTTGTCTTAATGCGATGGTTCTTAGTTGGTGACAGAATTTATAAGTTTGGAAATAAGATATTTGCATAGTTGCTTTATGAATAATCCAAATCATATATTAGTCACGTGTACAAAGGTAAGGTATTTGTGGGTATAGTTGATGAATATGGCTTAAAAAAGATATTTAAATACAGATATTTATTTTTTGAAGTAGTTGAATCGTATCATCTCATCCGATATATCATAAGCTTCTTTTGCTAAGTCCACCTCCTCCGGTGTATAGCCTTCTCCTTCCACATTCATCTGTGAACCTATGGCAAAACCTTTCTTGTTGGGATTGAGAATGCTTTCTCCAAGTCCGGTCCAGTAGTAATCGTCAAGCTGGAGCAGGTTCAGCAGGGTGGGATACATGTCTATTTGTCCCATGACCTTATCATAGCGCATGCTTACAGGAGAATTGACAACGATGAAAGGAGTAAAAGGTTTGTCGGATACAATATCTTTGCCGCCGGGGCTTTCGCATAATTCCGTTCGATAATATGCCAGACCTTCGTGGTCGCCCGTTATTACAATCAGTGTTTCTTTATATTGCGGAAGAGTTTTCAGATATTCTACGAATTTGCCGATTGCTTTATCTGTATAACGGGCAGTCGTCATATAGTCACCCATTTTTTCCGGAATGCCGGAAGAGAATGAAACTTCTCTCAATTGTTTCGGTAATATGAATGGAGCATGGCCGGAATAAGTAATGAGTTGCATATATGCATTTTCTCCTTTTTTCCATATCTCCCCCTTTTCTATTTTTTCTTGGCATTGTGCAAAGAACGAACCGTCTCCGGTGCGTTTGTGTGTGCCGAAAGCTTCAGTCAATTTAAAGTCATGATAAGCGATGATGGTATCTATGCCGAAACTTTGGGCTATGGGGCCTTGATTCCAGGTTGACAATTTATCAATGGTTAACAGGTAGTTGCGTGAATGATTCTTTTCGCGCATGGCTTTCTGTAATGACGGATAAATATGATTGGGATATTGGCTGCTGTAAGTACCGCTATTGATGGGCAGTAATCCGGTGCAAAGCATGAGCTGTGCATCAATGGAACGTCCGCCTTTTACCTGAGTCAGTACGTGTGGAGCATAGAGAGTGGTAGAGTCTTTCAATAGTTTATTCATATAGGGGGTGATCTCCTGTCCCTCCACTTCTTTTTCTAACACCCAGCTTTCTAATGATTCTGCGAAAATAACGATACAATTGGTGCGACGATTGGTACTATCGCTGATTAATGCGGCTTCATGTTTCGGCTTTGCACTTAACCATTCTTGTATTTTGGCTTCCAATTCGGGAGTCAACTGTTGTTGTGGTCCTATCAAGTCATAACATAGACTACCGAAAATCGTATAAATAGAAGGGCCGCTTGAACATAAATAGGCTTTATCACGATACTTTCCGTAAGCCTTTGAGAATCCGCCTTTCATAAGGGTTACTGTTCCAAAAATACAGATAATAACTACAAGTATTCCTACATAAGGAAGAGCCCGAACCGGGCGTTTCAGATGTGATGTTTTGGTGCGTAGGTGAATTATAGCTGCTATAAGGGTGGATAATGGGAAAAGTGAATCATACCACCGGAGAGAGTCAATCACGCTACCTGTGAAATCGGCTAAGTTTCCTGATAGTCCATAACTGTTCAATGGTATAGCTGTATAGTAGGTCCTGAAATACATAAGGTTAGCTATCAACAGAAAGTCTAGTAAAAGCATGATGAAAGTTTCCGTTTTCCACATTCGGAAAAAGGCATAGGGGATAAGTAATATAAACGTGGCTATCAGTTTGGTTGTATAACATTCAACTGTAGAAAGAGAGGCAAACGTTGTGGGAATACACCACAGAATGTCGAATAATATGAATTTAAGAAAAATAGTAACTCCAAATGTCAGTATGGACTTATCAATCTTTGTCATAATAAAGCGTATATTGATATCTGGGCGCAAAGGTACAATATATTTTTTCGAAATCATTCTGTAATTCATATAAATGACTCACAGTGTCCATTAATTGAGGGTTGCATAGATAAATCTCGTTAATATTAATTTTATCTTCTTCTTCTTAAAGATATTTCTTGTATCTTTGTGCCCCTAATTCATTAATACCAAGCAATGAGGGAATTTCTGCAACTGATGCGACGTTTTGTGTCGCCTTATAAAAAGTATATAGGATGGGCAGTCCTGCTCAATGTTTTATCGGCTGTTTTCAACGTTTTTTCATTTACGTTATTGATTCCAATTCTGAATATCCTGTTTAAGACGGGTGATGGTTCACAGGTTTACCACTATATGGAGTGGGGAAGTGACAGCTTGAAAGATGTGGCGATTAATAACTTCTATTACTTTGTCACCCGATTGATTGAAACGCACGGACCAACAATGACGCTTCTGTTCATGGGGCTTTTCCTAGCCTTTATGACTATGCTGAAAACCTCTTGTTACTTCGGTTCTTCCGCCATCATGATTCCTTTGCGTACAGGAGTTGTTCGCGATATCCGTATCATGGTTTATTCCAAAGTAATGCATTTGCCGCTTGGCTTTTTCTCGCAGGAGCGGAAAGGAGATATCATTGCCCGTATGAGTGGTGACGTGGGTGAGATTGAAAACTCTATTACCAGTTCGCTGGACCTGTTGCTGAAGAATCCTATTCTGATTCTACTTTATTTCTCGACACTTATTATCACCAGTTGGCAGCTGACCTTGTTTACTGTAGTGGTGCTTCCCGGAATGGGTTGGTTGATGGGGAAAGTCGGCAAAAAACTGAAACGTCAGTCTTTGGAAGCTCAGGGCAAATGGAGTGATACAATGTCGCAACTGGAAGAGACTCTGGGAGGTTTACGAATCATCAAAGCCTTTATTGCTGAGGATAAGATGGTGGACCGTTTTACCAAGTGCAGTAATGAGTTGCGTGATGCGACTAATAGGGTAGCTATCCGTCAGGCTTTGGCTCACCCGATGAGTGAGTTCTTGGGAACACTTCTTATCGTATTGGTACTGTGGTTTGGTGGTATATTAATTTTGGGTAATGATCACTCTTCGCTGGAAGCTCCTACATTCATCTTCTACATGGTTATCCTTTATAGTATCATCAACCCGTTGAAAGAATTTGCGAAAGCAGGATATAACATCCCGAAAGGTTTGGCTTCTATGGAGCGTGTGGATAAGATTCTGAAAGCAGAGAATCCTATTAAAGAACCTGCAAACCCGAAGCCTTTGCATGGAATGAATCATGAGATTGAGTTTAAAGATGTTTCTTTCAGCTATGATGGAAAGAGGGAAGTTCTGAAACATATCAATCTGGTTGTTCCGAAGGGGCAGACGATTGCGTTGGTTGGGC
>ERZ791840.1592-NODE-1592-length-10890-cov-2.179788_pt1 | contig 10890 bp, 11 predicted proteins | sample MGYA00510291_ERZ791840 | MGnify/ENA primary metagenome ERZ791840 (study PRJEB30046, sample SAMN00715256) | human gut metagenome | study: EMG produced TPA metagenomics assembly of the A metagenome-wide association study of gut microbiota in type 2... | reverse complement strand
TAAAATAGACCCGTCGAAGACAAAGATAATTTGTGAGGAGACAGTATAAGGAGAAAAATTTTCATGGCAAGCAATTTTGATGAAATGATTGACCGTAGAAACACCGCATCGCTGAAGTGGGATGTGGAGGAAAATGAATTGCCGATGTGGGTGGCGGACATGGATTTTGCGACTGCACCGTGTGTTCTGGAAGCAATGAAAAAACGCTTGAATCATGGGATTTTTGGTTATACCGTGATTCCGGAACAATGGTATGAGGCATATGTTGGCTGGTGGAAAAAAAGACATCATTTTGAAATGGAAAAGGATTGGCTTGTTTTCTGTACAGGTGTGGTGCCTGCCATTTCTTCCATTGTCAGAAAACTGACAACGCCGGCAGAAAAAGTGCTGATTCAGACACCGGTGTACAACATCTTTTTCAATTCAATTCTCAACAACGGATGTCAGGTGTTGGAAAGTCCGCTTGTGCTGGAAGATGGAAATTACCGGGTGGATTTTGAAGATTTGGAGCAAAAACTGGCGGATCCTCAGACAACCCTTATGATTCTCTGTAACCCTCATAATCCGGGGGGCAAGATATGGGACCGTGCGACGCTCTCAAGAATCGGCGAGCTGTGTCAAAAATATCATGTGATTGTTGTGTCCGATGAAATTCATTGTGATTTAACGGAGCCCGAGTGTGAATATGTTCCCTTTGCTTCTGTTTCCGAGGCGTGCCGTGACAACAGCGTTACGTGCATTGCGCCGACGAAAGCGTTTAATATTGCCGGTTTGCAGACGGCGGCAGTTTCGGTTCCAAATCCGGTGATTCGTCACAAAGTATGGCGGGGACTGAATACCGATGAGGTGGCGGAGCCAAATGCATTTGCCATTGATGCGGCAGTAGCAGCATTTACAAAAGGAGAAGTGTGGCTTGACGAATTGCGTGCCTATATTTCGGAAAACAAACGTGTCGCTACGTCATATATTCAGGAGAAAATTCCGGAATTGACGGTGATTTTGTCCGATGCAACCTATCTTTTATGGGTTAATTGTGAGGAGGTTTCACAGAATGCGAAAGAGCTGGTACAAAAGATTCGCGAGAAAACCGGATTATATTTATCCGATGGCAATGTCTTTGGCGGGGATGGAAAACACTTTTTCCGAATGAACTTAGCGTGCCCAAGAGAGCGGATGATGGATGGATTAAAACGGCTGTCTCAGGCAATCACACAGATAAAATGATAAAATGTCGCAATAAGCGGTAAGGCATTGACAAAAGAAAGACGCAAGATTATACTCATAACAGTGTTATATAACGGTGTTATGGATTGGAGGTACAGGTGTCAAAACCATTGGAAGGTGTTTCTGAGAAAATAGAAACATGTGCAAAGAAGGAATTTCTTGAAAAAGGGTATGTGGATGCATCCCTTCGGAATATTGCTGCAAAAGCCGGAACTACGACGGGTTCAATTTATTCCCGGTATGGTGGAAAAGAAGGACTTTTTAGTGCAATTGTTGAGACGGCAGCAGAAGAATTTGTCCGGATGTTCCGTGGCATACAGGAAAAGTTTCATCAGACGGACCCGGAGAAGCAGCCGGAAATTATGGATGATTTAACGAGAGAAGGTATGCGCCAGATGGTTTTATTCATGTATGAGCATTTACAGGAGTTTCAACTTTTGGTGGATGGTTCTTATGGAACAAAATTTCAAAATTTTGTGGAACATTTAGTGGAGATTGAGACAGAGTATACGGTCAAATACATGGAGACAGCGGGGATTGACCCCCAAAAGGAAAGTCCTATTACCAGTGAATTTTCACATATTATGAATAAGGCCCTTTTTGAAAGTTTTTTTGAAGTGGTTAGGCACAACATGCCAAAGGATGAGGCACTCCGATATATTGATATGCTTGCAAAATATCACTGTGCCGGATGGCGTGTTATTTATGAAAAAGATTGAATATAAAAAGGAAGGCTGCATGGAGTGAAAGCAGCCCCTCTTTTAAATCTTTGGTTAGTTATAACTTACACTAGTTATGTGACACGAATAGTATTTGAAGGAGGCTTTCTTAGATGGCAAAGAAGAAAGAAACAAAGCAAAGTCCGATGCAGCGGTTATTTGTTTATGCCGGAAAGTATAAATATCTTACCATTGCATCCTGGATTCTTGCTGCGATAAGTGCGTTTGTTGCACTTGTTCCATTCTATTTTATCTGGCGCATAATCAAAGAGGTGCTCTACGTGGCACCAAATTATGCAGATGCAGAAAATCTGTCGGCTTATGGATGGAGTGCGGTTGGATTTGCGATATTGTCCATGCTTATCTATATCGGAGCTTTGATTTGTTCGCATTTGTCCGCATTTCGCGTACAGGCAAATATAAGAGTTGGGCTGATGAAACATATTTTAACGCTGCCACTTGGTTTTATGGATGAAGAGGGAAGTGGAAAAGTAAGAAAAGTTGTGAATGAATCCAGTGCAGCAACCGAGACCTATTTAGCTCACCAGCTGCCGGATAAATGCGTGGCAGCTGCTACGCCGATTGGTCTTGCGATTCTTCTTTTCGTATTTGACTGGCGGCTTGGACTCTTGTGCCTGATTCCGGTTGGGGTAGCTTTTCTTGTGATGGGAAGCATGATGGGCGAAAATATGAAGAAGAAAATGGCAGAATACCAGAATGCACTCGAAGAAATGTCAAGTGAAGCCGTAGAATACGTTCGTGGTATCCCCGTCGTGAAGACATTTGGACAGTCCGTCTTTTCGTTCAAGAGATTTCGTGAGGCAATTAAAAATTACGAAAAATGGACGATTTCTTACACAAAAGATATGCGCATTCCGATGACGGTATACACGGTATCAATTAATGCAGTATTTGCTATTTTGATTGCAGCAGCATTTTTCTTTGGCGGGGTAAATAGTGGAGCAGTGGGTAACACATTTCTTTTAAATTTACTGTTTTATATTATTATCACTCCAATTATCACGGTTACCTTAACAAAGATGATGTACGCCGGTGAAAATACGATGATTGTTGAAGATGCACTTACGAGAATTGATGGAATTCTCAATAAAAAACCACTTACACAGAGCACGGCTAAAAAGACGTCAAACGACACTTCCATTTGCTTTGATGGCGTTTCGTTCCGATATGAAGGTGCTTCAAAGGATGCACTGAAAAATATCAATCTTGAAATTCGTGCCGGTGAGCAGGTTGCGTTTGTCGGACCATCCGGTGGTGGAAAGACAACAATCGCGCGTCTGATTGCGCGGTTTTCTGATGTGACAAAGGGCAGCATAAAAATCGGCGGCGTGGATGTAAAGGATATTGAGCAGAAAAAGCTGATGGATACCGTATCATTTGTGTTCCAGGACAGCAAACTTTTGAAAATGTCTATCTATGACAACGTGCGCATGGGTAAAAAAGATGCGACCCGTGAGGAAGTCATGGAGGCATTAAAAAATGCACAGTGTGAAGATATTATCGAAAAACTGCCAAATGGTATTGATACCGTAATCGGTTCCAAAGGAACTTATTTATCCGGTGGAGAGGCACAGCGTGTTTCCATCGCAAGAGCAATGTTGAAAAATGCACCGATTCTGATTTTGGATGAGGCGACATCCTCGATCGATACCATGACCGAAATCCGTATCCAGAAAGCTTTCCAGAAGCTGATGGTAGGACTTCCGGTAGATGGTATCGCACTTGTTGCCGGTGTTGACCGTATCTTTGTTTTGCAGGATGGCGAAATCAGACAGGCAGGAAAACATGAAGAATTAAAAGATGCAGAAGGGCTGTATGCACACATGTGGAAAGCATACAATCAATCTGTAAGCTGGAAGGTAGGTGTGTAATATGATAGAAAAATTGATGCATAAATATGCTCTTTCCAAACAGGGAGCATCGGATATGATAAAAGCAATTATTTCCGCTACCATTTCGAATATTATACTTATGGTGCCGGTTGCCCTTTTGTATTATTTAGTAAGAGACTATATGGCAGGAAATTTAGGGGATAAAGTTCTCTTTTATGTGGCAGGGTGTTTGATTACATTTGTATTGATTGGTATTTCAACATACATTCAGTACAATGCCACGTTTTTATCGACCTACGTTGAAAGTGGTGTCCGAAGAGTAACATTAGCTGAGAAATTAAGAAAAATTCCGCTTTCTTTCTTCGGGAAAAAAGACTTGTCAGACTTAACAAGCACAATTATGAATGACTGCGCACAGATGGAGACAGCATCTTCTCATTTCATTCCGGAACTTTTTGGCGCATGCATTTCGACAGCGTTGATTGCAATTGGTTTGTTTTTCTTTGACTGGCGTATGGCGATTGCAGCACTCTGGGTACTTCCGGTTTCATTTCTCATTGTCGGATGTTCGGGAAAAGTACAGAAGAGTTTGAATAAAAAACAGATGGTATTGAAAATGGCATGTGCAGACGGTATTCAGGAGTGCCTGGAAAATGTAAGAGATTTGCAGGCTTATAATACGCAGGAAGATTACATGAAAGGACTGACTGCAAAAATTAAGGCGGTTGAAAAGCATGCGATTGTAACAGAGCTTGGAACAGCTGTATTTGTCGGAAGTTCACAGATGATTTTGAAACTTGGAATTGCTACCGTTGCACTTGTTGGTGGTGTATTGTTAGCAAAAGGGGAATTAGATATTCTTACCTTTTTCATGTTCTTGATGGTAGTATCAAGAATTTATGACCCAATGCAGGTTTCTCTGCAAAATCTGGCAGCAGTTATTGCTTCCGGTGTTCAGAGTGACCGGTTAGATGAAATCTTGTCACATGAAGTACAGGACGGTACAAACACAATGAAGCATGACGGTTATGACATTGAATTTTCCAATGTGGGATTTTCTTACGAGACCGGTGATGTGGTGTTGAAAGATGTTTCCTTTGTGGCAAAGCAGGGAGAGGTTACAGCATTGATTGGACCATCCGGTGGTGGTAAAACGACAGTTTCCCGTCTTGCCTCCCGTTTCTGGGATGCAAACCGCGGCAGCATAACAGTCGGCGGCATGGATATTTCCAAAGTAGACCCGGAGACTTTGATGTCACTGTATTCGATTGTATTTCAGGATGTTACATTGTTTAATAATACAATTCTTGAAAATATACGAATCGGTAAAATGGATGCGACGGATGAAGAAGTGATTGCGGCGGCAAAACTTGCCCACTGCGATGAGTTCGCAGAAAAACTTTCCGACGGCTGGAATACGGTAATCGGAGAAAACGGTTCGGAACTTTCCGGTGGAGAAAGACAGAGAATTTCGATTGCCAGAGCCTTTTTAAAGGATGCACCGATTATTCTTTTAGATGAGGCGACGGCTTCGCTGGATGTAGACAATGAGACGATGATTCAGGAATCTTTGTCTCGTTTAATTAAAGACAAGACGGTCATGATTATTGCTCACCGTATGAGAACGGTTGCAAATGCGGATAAAATAGTAGTATTAAAAGATGGTGTGGTAGCAGAGAGTGGAACACCATCTGAGCTGGATGCGAAAGACGGTATTTATGCCAATATGGTGAAGACGCAGAACCTTGCTGCGGACTGGGCACTGTAGAGGCAGAATACGAAAAAACTGCATAGAATAGAAATGTATGAACTGGCACAGCATTTCCTATCGTATCGGAAAAACTTTTGTGGTATAATATTTTTTGACTGAAAACAAAAGTTACGAAAGAAGGAGATTTGCTGTGTCAATTTGTGTTTATGATTCTTTGCCGGATGAGGCGGTAGAAATCCGGGAAAATGTATTTGTGAAAGAGCAGGGATTTGAAAAAGAATTTGATGAAATTGATGAGAAAGCGATTCATCTTGTGATGTTTGATGAACATTTACAAAAACCGGTTGCGACCTGCCGGATTTATGAAGGCAGTAAACCGGGCGAATTTATATTGGGAAGGCTGGCAGTGGTTTTGGAGTGCCGCGGCATGAATCTTGGTTCTGATATGATACAAAAAGCAGAAGAGGTTGTCTGGGAAAAAGGCGGTAAATCGATTTCTCTGCATGCACAGTGCAGGGTTAGAGCATTTTATGAAAAACTTGGTTTTTGTGGATATGGAGTTGAAGATGAGGACGAAGGTTGTCCACACTGCTGGATGAAAAAACAGTTATCGTTATAAGCATAAAATACGAGGAAAAGAGGGAAATAAAATGATACATTCCGTAGCCGTTTTAGGAGCAGGGGCAGTTGGTTCCTATGTTATCTGGGGGATTTCTTCTCTGGATGATGTAGAACTTGGAGTTATTGCTGAAGGAGAAAGAGCAGAACGAATCAAAAGTGAAGGGTGTCTGATTAATGACAAAGTATATCACCCACAGGTGTGGACACCAAAAGAAGCAAAGAAAGCAGACTTATTAGTGGTTGCACTCAAATACAATGTGCTTTTACCTGCCCTGCCTTCTATCAAAGACGCAGTAGGAGAAAACACGGTTGTCATGAGTTTAATGAATGGTGTCGACAGCGAGGAAATTATTGCAAAGGAAGTGGGAGCTTCCCATCTTTTATATTCTGTAATTAAAATAGCTTCTCACAAAGAGGGAAAGGGCTTTTATTTTGCTCCGGAAACAACGATAGGAATTATTTTTGGAGAATTGGAAGCGCCGTTTGACAGTGAACGTGTGCAGGCTATAGAAGAACTTTTTGGAAGAACAGAAATCCATTTTCGTGCGACTAAGTATATTCGTGAAGAGGTGTGGAGCAAATACCGGTTAAATGTATGCAATAATCTGCCACAGGCAATTTTGGGTGCCGGGGTCGGCTGTTACCGGGATAGTGTTCACATGAAAAAAATCAGTGATAAACTTAAGGAAGAACTTGAGGCAATTGCGCTGGCAAAGGGAATCGATATGTCAAAGGTGGAAAATACTTCGACACAAAGAAGTGCTGTGCCGCCAAGCGCAAGATATTCTACTTTGCAGGATTTGGATGCAGGAAGACAGACTGAAATTGAGATGTTTTCCGGTGCACTTATACGCATGGGAAAGGAACTTGGCATTCCGACACCGTATAATGAGTATACCTATTATATGATTAAGGCGTTAGAAGAAAAGAATGAAGGTGTGTTTGATTATCGCGGGGGAAATGAGGAGCCGGTGATGTTTAAGTAGGGGATTATAAAGAAATTAAAAAACATCGGCGGCTCCAAATTGTCTGCAATAAAATAAGCAATAAGGCAGGCAATAAATAATAGTCCGCCGATACCTATCATTAATTTCATGATTTTTTTGCTTGTTTGCATTTGCTTGGAATTAATTATTTCGTTGTCACAAAATTGTTGTTGTAAATTTGCATAGGTTGCATCTGGATATTTAGTTATATAATCATACAACTCTGTTTTTGCAGTTTCTCTCAGCATTTTCCGTTGAGGATTTGAATAAACAGAGGAAGGAACCATTTGCTTTATGATTTTTTTGATTTGATGTTTTTTGAGCATGGATTTTAACCTCCTAATCAACTAAAGTTTCCATCTTTATCACATTTTATTGTGATTTTTTTTGTCACGGTTTTTTTTGTTGTTTTCATAGTTATGCTTCCTGTTGCTGTGTTTTTTGAGCCAAAGTGTTTTTCACTTACAGTATTCCATGATGTTTTGTAAATTTTTGCAGATGCTGATGAACTATCATATATTGCATTTGTCCCTTTTTTAACTTTAAATGATGCTTTTAACGCATAACTCCAGCATAAAACATTATTATCATTATAATATCGTACTGTTTTAGTCTTTGACTTTAACGTATTCACACGTGCAGTACTAGTAAGTGATAAAGTGTTTTGAATAGGTGTGTTTTCTAACGTTTCAACATAATAACCGCCGTGTTCATCATAAGTAATTATTTCCTGAATAGGAGATGGTATGGTTTTGGTAAATGCAGCATGAGAAATTATGGTACTGGTTTGAAATGTTATTGTTGTTAATAATATAGTGGTAACAAGTTTTTTGATTGTTTTTAACATGAGTATTCCTCCTAATCAAATGTGATTTCTTGCACTGGTGTTGGGTCTGGTTTTCCATTTATAGGATTTATGTTTTGTATATTTTTATTGTCTTCTTCAAAGTATTCAACATAATATCCATCAGCGTATTCACGCATAGCACATACATGCTGAATTGTAAGCCATATAAGAATAATGAGTATTATAAAAAAGACAGAAAAACTGCACCAATATAAAATCATATTTCTTGGATGGAGTTTGGTGAGTGAGTGATAGGAGACCATGTTTTGAATTTCTGATGGTTCTCCAAATTGCGTCAGCAAATCATTGTAATCTGCATTTGGATGAGTTTTTTGATAATGTAATAAGTCTTGTTCTAACTCATCTAGAAAATTTTTTTTTATTTTATGTTTTCCCTTATAGAGTCTTCGAATTTGTCTTAGGTATTTTTTTGTGATATTTCGTTGCATGTTAATCCTCCCCGTTTTTATTATCCACTTGCGAGACACAAGAAATGATGGTATCAATTGCTGAAGTAATGGTATCATATTCTTGTAAAAGATTTTTTAATCTTAATCTGCCACTTTCCGTGATAGAATAGTAAACACGTGTCCGACGAACGCCAACTTTAACCTGTTCAAAATCCAAATAGCCATTTTGATTTAAACGATAAAGAGTTGGATACATAGTCGCTTCTTTTAATTCATATTTACCATTGCTTAATTCGGACATTTCCTGTGCCAGTTGATATCCATATTTTTTGTTCGTTTGCAATAATAGTAACAAAACCAATTCAATGGTGCCATTTTTTATTGTGTTTACTTTTCTAGTTTGTTTTGCCATTTTTTCACACCTTTATATATGTATCACCATAAAATTTTCTGAGTTTTATTTTATCTTATATAAATCATGTTGTCAACTTTATTATATAACATCAATACTTTTTAATAAAAAGTATTTGACATTTGCTACATACGATGTTATTCTAAAAAAGAAGTTAAAAATATAAATTCAAAAAGAAACAAAAATTCATAAAAAAAACAAGAGAATTTACAACTAAGGTATTTACGAGAGTTCTCGTTTATACATAAAGATGTCGTATATAGAGTATGCGATGTTTGACGTTCTATAAGCGTCTAAAGCTTATAATAAAAAGGGAGGCAGGTGAGAGAATGTATAGGATTGCTGAAATGTCGTCTACAGAGATTTTCATTGAAAAAGCGTTCTTTTCAATGAAAATTATCATATTCATCGGAAAGAACGCATAGTAAAAAACACAGTCAATTATAACATACCAAATTAATTTATGTAAAGGAGAATTTAACATGAGAAAAAATAAAAAAGCTATTTTGTCACTCGCTTTAGCAGCATCATTGTTTTTAAGTGGGGCAACATCACATGCCGCCTTTAGTGCAGGACAAAAAATAACAAAATTTAAATATAATAACAAAAACGGAACAGTTTCAGTAATGGCAGATGTGGATGGAAGTTCAGCCGGCACATATTATAAATATAAAGGGGAAATTAATTACGCGTCTGCAGCAAAACTGAATATATATGTTGAGGGATATTACGTGTCTAACGGTACTTATCGTCTTGTTACAAATGAGAAAACAGTTGCAAGTCAAAAGTCAGCAACAGTATATGCATATGTACCGGGAGGAAAAACTGGCGTATCCACCAAAAAACATCCAAGTTCTTCAACTGGATATATAAAAAGTTCAAAAGTTGCATCTGCAAAATATCCAAGTTAATAGAATAAATAAGGTTGCCCTTTCAGTGTCAGAAAGGGGAGCTTTAATAAGCTATGAAGGGAGCATTTTCAAATGAAAAAAATTATTATTGCAGCGTATATTTTTTTATGTATTTGTCTTACCGGCTGCGGTGGAACCAATCAGAAGGATTATGGTGAGAACTATAATCAGGAACAGGATGCACAGAATTTTTCCATGATAAGAAATGCAGCAGCAACAGAAAATGGATTTTATGTGTTACAAGATCAATATGTTTATTTCATTGATAAAAAATCGAAAAAAGCAGTTCCGTTATGTGGAAAACCAAATTGCAAACACAAAGATAATTCATGTAATGCCCATTTTACTCATCCGGAGAATATTCAGGCATATGCCGGAAATCTTTATGTAGTAGCCGGAGGTTCGGAAGAATTAACCTGTTCTTTGTATCGAATCAGCCTGGATGGAAGCCAGAGAGAAGAATTGAAAGTACTGTTTCGCTATGATAGTGGTGATTCCGGCTGCTCGCTAGATTTTACGATACATAGAGGCTATGGCTATATGGCAGTGAACTGGATGCAGAAAGACAGAGAAAAGAAGACACAGACATTGTATCAGATTCCTTTGGATTCCTCGGATGAAAAAAAGGAAGTTGCTCAGGTGACAGGATATGTGCCGCTTATTCATGTTAATGAAACAAGGGGAAATCATATTTATTTTACGACAAGCTGTTATTTGGATAAGGATGGGACAGAGGAAGAATTATTGAATTACGAATGGAACATTTTAGAGGGTTCTAGTAAAAAATTAAATATTCCTAAGGGCGAGGCTCTACTGGCTGTCAGGGGAGAACGCTATTTTTGCTACCAAGATGGAAAAGGACTTCGTTCATATGATGAGAATGGTAAAAATGAAAAGAAACTGTTTGAGTGGCAATATGAAATCTGCAGTGTATGCCGGGACGAAAAGTATATATATTTTGATAATGAACCATGTGCAGACTCGGTATCAGAGCGGAGGATTATGGTTGTGGATTATGATGGAAATGTGATTTGTGAGAGAAAAAACATGACAGAAAATAGTCCGGAAATTATCTGGTCTGATTCCAAACAAGTGCTGCTTCAAAATATAGAAAAAGAAACTTATCAAATACTGAATTTAAAGGAGATTTCTACTTTGAAATAGAGGGGAGTTATTATGGGAGAATTAAGAAGAAT
>ERZ791840.1580-NODE-1580-length-10976-cov-4.198059_pt1 | contig 10976 bp, 9 predicted proteins | sample MGYA00510291_ERZ791840 | MGnify/ENA primary metagenome ERZ791840 (study PRJEB30046, sample SAMN00715256) | human gut metagenome | study: EMG produced TPA metagenomics assembly of the A metagenome-wide association study of gut microbiota in type 2... | reverse complement strand
CTCCGAAGCAGTTCTTTCATCACCTCCCTGACTGCTCCATCTTCGCGGCGTTTCACATTCGCTCGTACATGAGTTATGTACCTGTTGTGCTGTCTATTCAGTTTTCAAAGATCTTGAGGTCACGAGGATAGCGTGTCCTTCTAATAACCGTGAGGCTTTGAGCCTTTCTTTCAGGGGCGTTACAGACGATTTTTAAGGAAAGTCTCCATGTTCCGAAGGCCGCGCTGGATAGATTCGCTGACCGATGCAACGCTGACTCCTTCGCTCTTGGCAATCGCTGATTCTGTCAGTCCCAGGAAGTAGTAAGCATAGATGCGCTTGGCCTGCTTGTCCGGCAGAGCGGCAATCGCAGCGTGAAGCTGCTCCATCGTCACTTTGCGCTCATACAGCTCACAAGGGGTCATGGAAACGAAAAGGGCATCATACTCAATTCCGTCTCCGCGATCCAGAGAATAATGCGCCTTGTGGTAATATGTACGGCGGCGGTATGCGGCCTCCAGACGGTCATGCTCTTTCATAACAGCGGCTACTTCATCAGGAACCTCAATAATGTAATCGGTCTTATAAAAATCGGGATACTGCTCCCGCAGATTGATCTTGGTCATAATTTCCTCCATTTCAGTTGTTAGGGACAAAGGGCAACCGAAATGGCTATGGCGGAGAGCGACACCGGGGATGTTCGGGAAAATTCCCGTAAAATCGACAAAGAAAAACGTCAGACGGCCTTAATAGCTGTCTGACGCATTTTGTATGATATGTTGTACGATTGTGCGGATTATTTACGCTTGATTGCGCGTGTCCGTGTGTATAATTTCTCTTTGGTAGGTCATTGATTTTTTTAGGTAATCACCTACCTGAAAACCATAATTCTGCTGAAATAAATAACCGCCCATCGTAGACTCCTCAAACGGCAGTCACGGGCGGTAATGGAAATATGCCCTGCCGTGAAAGGCCGTTTTTTTTATTGGCCTCCCGTCAGGGCTTTTATGTATATTTTATCTTTCAAAAGTGCATGATAAACACATATCAATACGCGTGATTGGGTGATGGTAACTTCCTCTTACGCACGATAGAATGTAATAGAGGTGAGCAATCATGCCGGAAGATGTATTTGTGTATTTGGGACAGTGCCTCAGAGATGCAAGAGAAGAATGTGGACTGACCCAACAGGAGCTTGCGGATCAAACCGGCAGAGGGCTTCGTCATCTCCAGGACATTGAAAAGGGCAGGAAAAATCCGTCTTACGATGTACTGGCATCCTTTATCAAGCGATTAGGCATTTCTGCTAATGAGCTGTTTTATCCTGACGCTTCGGAACAGGAAAAGCAAGTACAGCATTTCATGGGAAAGTTTCTGGCCTGTACCGAGGATGAGCGGCAGATTATCTTGAAAACACTGGATTGTATGGCGGAGCAGTTTATCAGCCGACGTTACAAATCCTCCGATCCGCAAAATTATGAATAAAACCAGCAGGGCAAAATGCAATTTGTTTCTGCTGGTTTTATTTTGCCTCCGGCAGTAGACGTAAATTTTCCTAGCCCCATCAATCGCCGCTATTTTGTTTCCGGTATTCAGCCGGTGCAATCTTCATGACATCTCGAAATGCTGTTGCAAATTTACTCTGATTCTCATATCCAACCTGGCTGGCAATTTCTGCTATGGTTGCCTGCGTCTGACGAAGCAGAGCAGCGGCCTGTTTCATGCGGTACACTTTCATATAGGTTCCAATGGGCTGTCCATAAACTCCCTTGAACGTATCCTTTAAGGTTGCCGTATTGATAAGATACTCTTTGGAAAGTTCCTCAATCGTTGGCCGTTCCTGCAAGTTGGAGATAAGCCGCTTGTGAATGTCCCGTACAATCTCCACCTGGGGAGAAGTATATAACTCTCGCTGCTTTTCTTTATTTACATCCACCATACACAAGAATAAGAGAAGCTCCTGCACCTTCAGCATGAAGTATGGCTTTTGCAGGCGATCCGGTACGGAATACAGTTCAGAAAAGATATGCTCAATCTCATCCTTGGCCCGCATGACAAAGCATGAGCCATCGGCACAAAATTTGTTTTTGAAATCTGCAATACCAATACCGCTCTCGGCGAGGATTCCAGGCGGATTTTGAGAAACCAGCTCCAGATCAAGCACTACTGAGATTCCGCGATAATGTCTCAAAGGAAAGGCCATTTCAGAAGCACAGTTATCCATTGTATGAATGGAAAGATCCCCTTCTCCGAGGTACAGGCAGGAACCGCTTTGCAATACGCTCCCTTCACGCCCTTCCCGGCAATGATTGATCTCCAGCACATTCTTATCAATGGTTCCGTCCCAATAACAACTCGTTGCTTCAAAATCATTGTAAATAAGCTGGATACCGGGATAAACCTGATAGACTGTCATAAGCCCCAGGCCATCCTCACAGTCCATTTTATAGACGGTGCAATATCCGTCATTATCTTTTGGAATAATCGCAGATAACCCCGTAGCATTGGTGATAGGGTTTTTGTTCATAGTATTCATTCCGTTATCTCGTATTTGTTCTGCCAGGATTCTCCTGGCGTCTTTTATTATATAGTTTTTTCTCATTTTATACCGCTCCAATCGGCAGGATGTGCAATCCAATCAGAAAGCAAATTCTATTATAGTGCAGCCCTGCCGAATGTGCAAATATACGAAAAAGCCGATGCCCTCCAAAACGGAAAACATCGGCTATATGCGGGATTTTATTTGCTGCAATATTCCTTTCCTACACAACCGGAACAACTGCCGCTACAACAAGAACCATTTTTGCGGTTCTTATGGATTTTTCGCACAGCCCATATTGCATAGAAAACAATCCCGATAAGGATTATACCAGTAACAAGCATCTAAAACTCCTTTCTGACTGGAAACTCACAACTTATTAGCTTTGGGTCTCCGATCCTCTTTTCAAAATCCAAAGTCCAAATGCGACCACTGATAAAATGGCCGCTGAACGAAGCACTTTTCCAAACGTCATATTCATACCTCACAGCAAAAGTCCAACACGATAAACCACAAAAGTAACAGCCCAGGCCACAACCAACTGGAACAGGGCCGAGAACAGCATCCACCTTGTACTGCCGGATTCCTTGCGAATTGTAGCCAGGGCCGCTGCACAGGGAACGTAAAGCAGGCAGAAAATCATCAGGCAAAACGCATTGAGCTGTCCAAAACCGGCTGCACCCAGGATGCCGACCAATGTATCCATTCCCGCGCCGGAGTTGATATTGGGAATCCCAAACAGAACGGCACAACTGGACACCACAACCTCTTTTGCAGAGATGCCAGCAATCAGAGCAACCGCTATCTGCCAGAATCCCAGTCCAATCGGTGCAAAGATCGGTACAAGCCAATGGCCCAGGATAGACCCGAAGCTGTCTGCCATTTCCGTAGTATAGCCATGCGGCCCAAAGTTCAGGATCACCCACATAAGGATAGATGCTACAAAGATGGTAGTACCTGCTTTGGTAAGGTAGTCCTTTACCTTTTCCCATACATAGATTGCCACAGTTCTGGCGCTGGGGGCCTTATATTCCGGCAGCTCAATCAGCAGATAATTTTCCGATTTTCTCCGGTCAATCAAATGGATGATCGCCGCTACCAGGATAGCGACCACCAGGCCGATCAGGTACATGGAATAGGCCACGAGCATGGCGCGTTCCTGAAAGAACATCTCGGCAAACAAGATGTAGATTGGCAGACGGGCGCTGCAACTCATAAAGGGCGTAATCAACATGACCTTAAAACGGTCACGCCGGTTTTCCAAAGACCGTGAAGCCATGATTGCCGGAACAGTGCAGCCAAATCCCAAAATCATGGGGATAAATGCCCGTCCGGAAAGTCCCAGCTTGCTCATAATCCCTTCCATGACATACGCAACACGGGCCATATATCCGCTGTCCTCCAGAAAAGCCAATGCCAGAAACAGAATGAAAATGTTCGGCAGGAAAGTCAGGATACCGCCCACACCGGCGATGATGCCGTCTACCAGCAGGGAGCGCAGCACTTCATTGACCCCGACAGCAATCAGTCCATCGCTTATCAATGCCGACAGGCTCTCAATTCCTAATTCCAGGAATCCTTTCAGCCAATCGCCAATGGTAAAGGTCAGGAAGAACACCGCCGCCATGACAACGAGGAAAATCGGGATGCTCCAAAACTTATGCGTCAATACACGGTCTGCCTTTTCCGTCAAAGCGTCTTGACGATCCTTATTGACCAGAACCTCCCTGATGATTTCCTCAATAAAATCATACTTCTCATTGATAATGTCGGATTCATAGTTCCGGTCGATCACATCCGGCATATTGACCGGATAACGTGCAGAGATTTCCTTATCCTGCTCCAGCAGCTTAATGGCGTGCCAGCGGTAATTGGACAGGTTCAGATATTTCCGCTTCAGCTCTGCCATGATAAGATCAATCTTGTCCTCAATAGCATCACTGTAAACCATTGCGTATTCTGAATGGTGGTCGTGCCGGTGTTTTGGAGTATATTTATGATGATGAATCAGACACTCCGGATCTTTACAGTCTTTATGGTGCGCGGCTGCATGAAGCAGCACATCCAGTCCTGTCCGTTTTCTGGCTGAAACTGGAATGACCGGGATGCCCAGCATTTCCGGCAGTCTGTGTGTGTCAATCTCCATGCCGCGCTTTTCCACAATGTCCATCATGTTCAGCGCCAGCACAACCGGCTTGCCCAGCTCCAAAAGCTGCAAAGTTAAGTATAGGTTTCGCTCCAGAGCGGAAGCGTCCGCAACATCAATAATCACATCGACTTCATCGCTTAGTATAAACTGTCTGGATACCTGTTCTTCCATTGTGTAGGAGGTCAGGCTGTAAGTGCCAGGAAGATCGACCAGTCGAATATTCAGATCATGGTCTTTAATGGCACCCTCTACTTTCTCAACGGTTACACCTGGCCAGTTTGCCACTTTCAGATTTGCACCGGTGTAAGCATTGAAAAGTGTTGTCTTTCCGCAGTTCGGATTTCCGATGAAGCCGATAGTCAAATTTTCTCTCATCGGAATTTACCCCACTAAAATATTCTTTGTGATATTGCGCCCAAGTGCAAAGCGTGTTCCCCTGACTTTCACAATCAGGACACCCCGACTTTTGCTGTTCAGAACAGCGATAGAGGTTCCACGGGTCATCCCAAGGGCCTCCAAACGCTTTTCTATATTGACAGGCAGATCAATATCCTCAACTTTATATTCATTTCCTATTTTTCCATCGCAAAGATACATGAACGCTCCCTCCTCACCGATTTACGGAAGAAGTCTCCGGCAGCTTGCCAAACTCATAAAGCATCATAGAAACGGTAATAACCACCAGAATTGCATCTGTCAGAGCAATCGCCAGCCATACGCCACGAATACCCATGCCGCCGATCATCGGAAGAACCACGCAGAGAGGAATAAACAGAATGATCTGGCGGAACAGCACCAGCCAAGTTGCCTTTTTCGCCTTGCCCAAAGACTGGAACAGGGTTACGGCAATCATAAAGCTGCCTTGCAGGACATAAGTGCTGAACATGATACGGAAGTTGGTTGCACCCGATGCCGCGATACCCGGCGTTGTCAGGAACATGGATAAAATCTTCTCTGGAAACAGCTCGGCAGGAATATAGAACACCAGCGACAGCAGCGTTGCAGCAGTAATAAAAACCCTGGTCAGCGTCTTTACCCGGTCATAGTCCTTTGCACCATAGTTTGTACCGGCGGCAGGCTGGAATCCCTGACTGATCCCCCACAGAGGAACGAAAGAGAAATTCCAGAAGCGGAGCGCCGCACCTAAAAGAAGCTGTGAAGTTTCCCCGCCATAGTTCGATGCCACACGATAGATCACTGTCTGCTGTACCAAGGTCAGAATCTGCATCAACAGAGCAGATACCCCGACAGAAAGAACCTGGGGAAGCAGTTCTCCGTCAATGCGGATGCGCCCAATCTTCACATGAGGACTTTTTTTCTTGAAATACCACAGCGTAATTGCAGCCTGGACAAACTGGGAGAAAATCGTTGCATAAGCAGCCGCCTCAATGCCCATACCGTAGGGATTCAGGATACTGATAAAAATAGGGTCAAGAATGATATTCAAAATAGCGCCGCTGGCAATAATCGTCATTGCCTTTTTAAGCTGGCCTTCTCCGCGAATGACCATGTTTGCACTTTGAAAAAAGTTTACAAACAAGGAACCGGCAAAGATAATCCGTAGATATTTTTCCGCATAATTCAAAATGTTGTCGCTGGCTCCGGTCAGGGACAAAAGCTGGCGGGTGAACACCATGCCTACCACTGTATAGATAACGGACAGCAGAAGAACCATAGCAACCAGGTTGCCCATGATCTTCTTAATTGTGTTTTCATCCTTCTTGCCGATAGCGCGGGACAGTACCGATGCAGAACCCACGCCCAGCATGGCCGCTGAACCGGCATTGATAAGCGTCAAGGGATAGGATACCGATATGGCTCCCATCTGCACGTCACCGACCATCTGGCCGACAAAGATGGAATCCATCATGTTATAAAGCCCAACGACCACCATGCCAAGAACCGCAGGGATGCTAAGTTCAATCATCAGCGGCCAGGGGCTTTTTGTTAAGAGCTTTGTTCTTGTGTCAAGTGCCTGTTTCATCACTCTATTCCTCCTGGTCTATTTTAATTTCGAGGTATCCAGCAAAGCGCGCCAGTGACGTGCCTTGCTGGATTAGCCATATCTAACTAACCACTTAAAGTATATAAAATCCGGGCTTCTTTGTACGCTCCCAACCGCAGGATTTACAATCCAATCTGAAACGAATTTAGGAGCGGAAAGGACATAAGGCCCTTTCCGCTCCCGTTGTTACTGTATCATTTTTTCCAGTAGTTTCAGGGCTTCCTCAAGTTTTGGATTTACGGCGTCCGTTTGCAGGGCCTCCCGGACGCAGCTTCGTATATGGGCTTGCAAAATCTGCTGATTGGCGCTTTTTAATAACGCCTGTGTAGCAAGAAGCTGATTGGAAATATCCACGCAATAGCGATTTTCCTCAACCATTTGCAGGATACCGTCAATTTGTCCTCTGGCGATTTTTAGCTTGTGAACAATATCGCCTTTCTTGGCCTTCATAAACGGCCCGTTACTGGATACTGACGAGCTGATAGCCAGCGTCCTCGATAGCAGCTTTCAGCACAGCATCCGGCACATCCTGGTCAAGCTGCACCTGGGCCGACTTACTCTCCAGGGAAACATCCACATCCTTGATGCCCTGGATGTCCCGCAGCGCCTTATCAACGTGTTTCACACACATTCCGCAAACCATACCTTCGATGTTCAATACTTTTTCCATGTGAATTGCTCCTTTTCGTTCTTCTTTTACTGTTGTCTGTTCGTACATAGGGTCTGAATCCAGTTCTGTATTGGCCTGATGCTTCGCCTTGAACCACCGCAGACGCAGGGCATTGGATACCACGAATACCGAACTAAAGCTCATAGCAAAAGCGCCGATCATGGGGTTCAGCTTCAACGCAAAGGGCAGATAGAACACGCCTGCCGCCACCGGGATACCGATGATGTTGTAGATAAACGCCCAAAACAGATTTTGCTTGATGTTGCGGATAACCGCCTTACTAAGCTGGATTGCCGTAGACACATCCAGCAGATCGCTTTTCATCAAAACAATATCCGCTGACTCAATCGCCACATCCGTTCCGGCTCCGATAGCGATACCAACGTCCGCTCTGGCAAGGGCCGGAGCATCGTTGATACCGTCACCGACCATCGCCACTTTCTTCCCGGCGCTCTGCAAACGGCGGATCTCCTTCTCCTTATCCTGGGGGAATACCTCTGCCACAACACGATCCACGCCGACCTGACGCCGAATCGCTTCTGCGGTCTTTGCATTGTCGCCGGTCAGCATGACCACCTCAATGCCCATGCCGGTCAATTCCGCTATGGCCTGCTTGCTGGTGGGCTTGACTACATCCGCCACGGCAATAACACCAATAAACTGACCACCACGGGCAAAGAACAGAGGTGTTTTCCCGTCAACGGCCATTTTCTCACCCAACTGAAGGAGTGCGCCGCCATTGATGCCATTTGCTGCCATCAGTCGGCGGTTTCCGGCAAGGCACGTTTCGTTTCCAATCTGCCCCACAAGGCCCTGACCGGGAATCTGCTTGAAACCGTCCACCGGAAGGAAGGAAAGGTCTGCTTTTTCGGCCTCCGCCACAATCGCGTCCGCCAGCGGATGCTCGGACATTTTTTCCAGCGAAGCGGCGATTTGCAGCAGCTCCTTTTGTGGAACGCCCTCTTTGCAGAGCATATTTGTCACTACGGGCGTACCCTGAGTAATTGTGCCGGTCTTATCCAGCACAACCGTATCAATGCTATGGGCCGTTTCCAGGGCCTCCGCCGATTTAATCAGGATACCGTTGCTTGCGCCCTTGCCGGTTCCGACCATAATGGCCGTAGGCGTTGCAAGGCCCAGCGCGCAGGGGCAGGAAATGACCAGAACGGAAATGCCGATAGACAGGGCAAATTCAAAGCCATATCCCAACAGCAGCCAGACAACAACCGCGATCAGCGCGATGCTGATAACTACCGGCACAAACACGCCGCTGACCTTATCAGCCAGTTTCGCAATAGGGGCCTTGGAGCTGGTCGCTTCATCCACCAGCCGGACAATCTGTGCCAGAGTGGTATCATCGCCCACCTTGGTGGCCTGCATCTTGAAATAGCCGGACTTACTTGTGGTCGCGCCGATCACTTTGTCCCCGATATGCTTCTCCACGGGGATGCTCTCGCCGGTCAGGGCAGATTCATCAACGGAGGAAAAGCCCTCTATGACAATACCATCTACCGGCACAGATTCACCGGCCTTGACAATCAGGGTTTCGCCCAACTGCACTTCTTCCACCGGCACCTGAAGCTCTTTTCCGTCCCGCTCCACGATAGCCGTTTTGGGAGCCAGATTCATCAGCTTTGTGATTGCGTCCGAAGTCTTACCCTTTGCGCGGGCCTCCAGGGTTTTGCCCAAGGTGATAAGGGTCAGAATCATGCCTGCGGATTCAAAATACAAATCCATCATAAAGCTGTGAACCGTAGCCATATCCCCATGACCGAATCCGATGCCGATTTTGTAAACGGCGTAAATGCCATAAACGATTGCGGCGCTGGAGCCTATCGCAATCAGCGAATCCATGTTAGGCGAGCCGTGGAACAGGGTCTTGAATCCCATCCGGTAATATTTGAAGTTGATAAACACCACCGGGATCAGCAGCAGGAATTGGGTAAATGCAAAGCTGATTGCATTTTCCATCCCCAGCAAGGAGCTGGGGAGCGGCCACCCCATCATGTGACCCATAGAAATATAAAACAGCGGGATCGTAAAAAGGGCAGAAAGCAGCAGCCGCTGTTTCATCTGCTTGTATTCTGCCTGTGCCGTACTGACCTCCGGTTTTGCTGCCGGTGTGGTCGTCCGGCTCTTGTTTTGTGCGGAGGCTTTGGGAATCGCGCCATAACCGGCCTTTTCAACGGCCTGGACGATTCCCGCCGTATCCAAAACGGATTCATCATAAGAAGCAACCATGCTGTTTTTTAACAGGTTGACGGATACTTCTTTGATGCCAGGTAGCTTTGCCACGCTCTTTTCCACTCTGGTGGAGCAGGCCGAGCAAGTCATACCCGTAATGTCAAATTGCTCCTTTTGCAAAATTATCCCTTCTTTCTTATGAAGATTTGTGCGAGTACCCCTCCCCCGTAGGGAACTAAATACCGTTATGAAAAGGGGCGTTTGGCACCTTGGGGGAAAGATGCTAAAGCCCCGAACATAAAGTTTACGCACAAGGTCTTTGACCGTTTTTCATTATACTTATCCTGCTTCTCCTTTGTCTGCTCCAAAGTGGAGCTTTTTTTATCCAAAGAGAAATGAGGTTTTTGCTGGAAATCCAATCAGCAGGTTTTCCAATCCAAAGGGCAGAATCGCTCCCAAATCCATTGACTTTGAGGGTTTTCGTGAATATACTGGCAGCATGAACGATTAAACAATCTTTTAATTGTTCAGCCATATCAAGCCAACCAAATACCAAAATGAAAGGGGGCTTTCTCCATGAAAAAGACCATTAAACTGCTTGACCTGGACTGCGGCCATTGTGCTGACAAAATCCAGAACGCCGTGAAGAAGATCGACGGTGTGACCAGCGTATCCGTCAACTTCCTGGGTCAGAAGATGATTCTGGAAGCGCCGGACGATCAGTTTGACGCTGTTCTGGCCGAAGCAAAGGCGCTGATTAAGCAGATCGAGCCGGATGTGACTGTTAAGGCGTAATGAAAAGCTGGACACCGGCTGCCACACGGTAGCCGGTGTTTTTCATCAATAGACAGAAAAAGCGTGACACGCTTTATGCTGCAACGAAAGGAGAATACACTATGACACGAAAACAAAAGCACTTGCTCACACGCATTATCGTGGCGGCGGTGCTGTTTCTTGCAGGCAGCTTGCTCCACCTCCCTGAATTGGCGGAGATGGCGGTCTTTCTCGTCTGCTATGTGGTTGTCGGTTGGGATATTGTCTGGAAGGCAATCACGAACATCCTGCATGGACAGGTGTTTGACGAAAATTTCCTGATGACGATTGCCACCATCGGCGCACTCATTTTGGGCGAACATTCCGAGGGCGTTGCCGTTATGCTGTTTTATCAGGTGGGTGAATGGTTCCAGTCCTATGCGGTGTCCAAGTCCAGAAAATCTATCGCAAGCCTGATGGACATTCGCCCGGACTATGCCAACATCGAAAGGGACGGAAAGCTGGTTCAGGTTGACCCGGATGAGGTTCAGATCGGAGAAACCATTGTTGTGAAACCGGGAGAGCGCATCCCGCTGGACGGTACGATTCTCAAAGGCTTTTCCACCTTGGACACTTCGGCCCTGACCGGAGAATCCATGCCCCGCGAGGTGGAGCCGGGAATGGAGGTCATCAGCGG